>Ga0214165_1000739_pt1 | contig 20980 bp, 20 predicted proteins | sample TroBogypolimnion_34_FD_153004 | JGI IMG/M metagenome (GOLD analysis project Ga0214165, IMG submission 153004) | Freshwater microbial communities from Trout Bog Lake, WI - Practice 03JUN2009 hypolimnion v3 | ecosystem: Environmental > Aquatic > Freshwater > Lake > Hypolimnion/Profundal zone ... | reverse complement strand
CAGGTCATTCGGTGAGCGCCAATTACGCGGGAAAAATCGTCGAACTCATCAAACGCAATTGGGGTTTGCACAAAGAGTACACCGGTCAGCCCAAGACCGAGGTTGAGGTCTTTTGTGCACCGGACGGCACCATCCTCAATAAAAAAATCACCAAGTCCAGTGGCAATGCCGACTGGGACGAAGCCGTGATCAAGGCCATCGATCAGACCCAATTGCTCTCGAAACTGCCCAGAGACACGGATGGTCGGGTTCCATCAGACATCATCATCACGCTTTCGCCATAAGCCATGAGGTGGGGCGGAGTGGAGCCCCCCCCTCTTAAACCGTTAATTTTAAAAGTTTTATTCAGGCAGCAAGCCAATTTCTTTGGACACCTGCGCCCAGTGTTCGGTCTCGGTCTTTAGGAATGCATCGAGTTTGGATGGCGACCCCAAGGGGGTGGCAATGGGGCCAATGGCAAGCATGTGCTCGGCGGTTTCTGGGGCCTGTAAAAAAGCGTTGATCTCGGCATTGAGCTTGTCGATGATGCCCGCCGGCGTGCCGGTGGGCGCCACCAGCGCAAACCAGCCCACCATCTCAAAACCGGGCAAGCTCTCGGAGAAGCTTGGGACTTGATCAAAGCTTGGCACGCGCTTGGCCGAGCTCACCGCCAAAAGCCGCAAGCGTCCTTGCTTGACCAACTGCGCACTCGAAGCCAAGTCCACCAAGGCTGCATCGGCGTGCCCACCCATCACATCTTGCACGGCAACACCCACAGACGAATAGGGCACCAGATTCGACTGCGCTTGGGTCTTGGCATTGAGGAGCCTGGCAATGATGCCCCCAAAGGTGCGTGGGCCTTCATTGGCAATGGAGATGGCGCTGGGATTGGCTTTGGACTTGGCAATGAGGTCTTGCAATGAAACAAGGGGGGAGTCGGCTTTGACAAAGAGGCCAAACGGGCTGTTGGCGACAAAGGCCACGCTGGTGAAGTCGCGTTGCGGGTCGTAGCCCAACGATTTGAACAAAAACTGATTGGACACCAAGGCCGCTGTGGTGGTAAAGTAAAACGTGTAGCCATCGGGCGCTGCTCGGGCAACCGCTTGGGCGCCAATCACGTTTTGACCGCCGGGCTTGTTGTCGATCACCACACTTTGACCCCAGGTCTTGGTGAGCCTCTCGCCCAAATATCGGGCAATGGTGTCTGGCCCCGAGCCCGCGGGCTGAGACAACACAAAACGCAGCGGCTTGTCGGGCCAACTCGATTGGGCCAAGGCCTGAGAGGCCACACCCCCCAAAATCGAGCCCACCATCCAGATGGTCAAGAACCCAAGTCGAGCAAATAAACGGTGGGCAGCATTCATGTTGAAACCTCTCAAGACTATAAAAAAATCAACGCTTGAATGTGCACCACTTCATCACCAGGCTCGGACTGCGGTCAACAAGGGCGCAGCCCCTGGCGCTTAAGCCTCGGGGCGGTGGGTCGGTGTGATGAAAAACCGCTCCAGTGTCTGGCCATCGCCTTCAATGCCTTCGATGCCATGATTACCCTTGAGTCCATGGACTTCAGACGCTGCGCCATAAACACCAAAAACGATGTGGTCTGGCCTCACCAGCGCTGCTTGCACGCCATGATTGACAAACCAAGCCTTCACCACGCCGTCGCACTCTTGGAGCCCTTTGGCATCCCAACGGAACACTTGCACATTCAGGGCTCCATTTAACACCACTTTGTCCCATTGCGCATCGGCAGTTTCACTCAGAAAAAGACGCCAACCGCAACCGGTCACGGTGTCCATGCGAACGCGCTCTTGGGTTTGGGGATCCAGCACCCAGGCTTGTGGAAAGACCGTGCCAATCGTGACTTGAGCCAAATTCGGCACCCAACTCGCAGCTTGACCCAAGCAGCCCTCGCTCAAAGCGGGTTGGACGTTTTGCCTTGGCGTGGGCTGCACCAGTCCATTGCATTGGGCCAACAGTTGGGCGTCTCTTGCCATGGCGCGGCTGGTGTCGCGCTCGCCCACCAATTCACCAATGTGCTTGATGCGTTCGGTGAGGGCCGTCACGTGGGCCTTCCTTTCTTGGCCATAGGTGTCGAGCAAACACGCTTGGGCCGAGCCCTTCAAGACCTGGACGAGCTTCCAAGACAGGTTTTGTGCGTCCCTGAGCCCTTGGCACATGCCTTGACCCAAGAAGGGAGGCTGCTGGTGGGCAGCGTCTCCCGCCAAAAACACACGACCCTGCCGCCAGGACTTGGCCACCAAGGCATGGAAGCGGTAACTCGCTTGCCGCCAGAGTTGGGCATCGTCAGGGGTGATCCAGCGCTTGAGCAGCGCCCAAGTACCCTCAACACTGGCCACCTGTTCGGGGTCTTCGCCCGCGTTGATGGAAATCTCCCAGCGGCGATGGTTTTTCGCACCCATGATGTAGGAGCTTGGACGTTGGGGCTCACAGTACTGCACACTCACCCGGGGCGTTTTTTTCAATCCGCGCTCATTGAGAAGGACATCGACCACCAGCCACGATTGCTCAAAACCGAGGTCAAGAAGATCTAGCCCCTGCATTTTTCTCACCGTGCTTGACGCTCCATCGCAAGCAATGAGGTACTTGGCCTCAACGGTCTTCACCTGCCCCTGGGGGTCTTGGACGTGCAAGACGACAGACTGTGCGCCTTGCACCACACCCACGCAAGTTTGACCCAGGTCCACAGTGACAGGGGCCAACTGTTGCACACGCTTGCGAATGATCGCCTCCACCGGCGGCTGGGAAAACACAAGGGAAGGCACAAAGGTCAGCGGGTAAGGCGCTGGGAGCGAAGACATGCACTTGATGAGCTGGCCATTCACGCCGTAAAACTCCGAGTCGGTGAAGGGCTCGGTGTGGGGCTCGATCTCTCGCTCCAAGCCCAACTGCTGAAAAATCCTCATGATCTCGTGATCCAAGGCAATGGCGCGCGGCTTGGGGTAGACCTCGCTTGAAGCGTCGCAGGCATAGACCGTGAGGCCCTCAAGGCCCAACAAACCGGCCGCCACCGCGCCTGTGGGGCCAAAACCCACAATGGCCACATCAACCATAATAAAACTCTCTTGACGTTGAACTTGAGGTGAGGCCTGTGGTGCCAACAGGGTACTCCCAATGGCCCTCACCGCCTTGGGGCTCAATCGGGCATCAAGCCCGCTGCTTCGATGCCTGCCATGCAAATGGCCTCGTCTTCATCCCCAGTGCCACCACTCGCCCCAGCAGACCCCAAAATCTCCCCGGCTGCATTTTTGATGAGCACAGCACCCGTTTGGGGTAGGAATTTGCCTTGGGCGGTGGAGGCAAGCGACAAAAAGAAATTGGGATTGTCCTTGGCGCGCTGGCTCAGCACTCGGCTAGAGCTGCCCATGCCCACTGCACCCCAGGCCTTTCCCAGGGCCACGTCAAAGCGAAACATGCTCGCGCCGTCCTCGCGGGCAAATGCAACCAAATGACCCGACGCGTCCAACACCACAACGCCCATGGGCTTGTATTGGTGGGCGCGGGCATTGGCCAAGGCCGCAGCGATGATGGTTTGGGCTTGGCTTAAGGTGAGGTGAGACATAAAAAACTCCTTGGTGATGGGGCCCTTGAGGTCGCTTGGGGGCCAACAGGCGAAAAAAAGAAAACAACAGGCAACTTCGTGATTTTAGGCGCATGGGGTGCAGGCCAAGGCGTCAGGCAGACCGATTTTTAAAAAGCGTCCTATCCTGTCCCTTCTTTTCTCATTTAAAGATTGCATTGATGAACAAATTGTCATGGAAAACCCGTTTTTGGGAACAAATCTTTCAAAAGTGTCATGCACTCAAGCGCCCGTCTGACTTACCATTTAAAGCATGAAACGCGCTTTTTGCCTCTTCCTTTTCACTCTTTTTCCACTCCTGTCTTGGGCCGTGGGGGACGAGTGCGTGGTCGAGCCCACAGCAAATCTCAAACTCTTGTGCGAAGCGAAAAGCCACGGCAGCGCTTTTTACTGCGAAAAGATCTCCAGCTTTGGTGTCAAAAGCGAATGCATTTTTGCTGTTCGCAACCGCCAACGCAGCATCACCTGGGGCTTCAAACCCATTGACCAGTCCAAGGCGGTCTTTAAATAGACACGAGTTGGGCGGCAAACGCTGGCCTTAGACCCAAGCACTCGAAATCCACCCACCGAGCCACCGAGTACTCGGCAACTTCATCCTTTAGGCTTGGCGATTGAACTGAGCAAGGGCATGGACTTTTAGGGTTTCGGCTTGGGAGCCCAAACCCGGCAAGTTCAGTGCCAATTGACGCCCACTCAGAAGACCTCTTGCCTGCCTCAAGGACAGTTACACTTGGGTCCAACGCCTAGCCCCACCCATCGGTTCGGCTGGGTGCTCAAGCCGTGTCCTCCACACGGGCAAAATCGCGGTTGAACAGTTGACAAGGCAAACACAATGTGCAGATGGATGGCCTACGGCGGACCTGAGATTTTCTTAAAGGACGTTTTGTTTGAACAAGAAAACTCCTTGGTCAAACAAAGCCTCTCGGCGCGCGAGTCCCATTGGCATACCAATGCAGACGGCTTTGGTGTGGCTTGGTATGGCCACAAAAATACCCCAGGTGTTTTCAAAGATATTTTGCCCGCTTGGAACGACAGCAATTTGCACTCCTTGGCCCATCAAATTGAGTCTAGGCTCTTTTTTGCCCATGTTCGTGCTTCCAGCGGCACCAGTGTTTCGCGCAACAATTGCCACCCTTTCAGCCACGGTGAGTGGGCCTTCATGCACAACGGCCAAATCGGCGGCTGGGCCCACATGCGCCAAGCGGTGGAGTCACTCATCGCTCCAGAGCTCTACCAACACCGCCTGGGCACCACCGACAGTGAAGCCTTGTTTCTCTTGGCGTTGACCTTGGGCCTAGCAAAGGATCCCCCCAAAGCAATGAACCAAGCCTTGGGGCTGGTTGGCAAACTTATGCGCGAGCACGGGGTGATGGAGCCCCTCAGGCTCTCGGCCGCTTGCTCCAATGGACAACAAATTTGGGGGTTCCGGTATTCGAGCGACCAACACTCCCCCAGCCTTTATTACGGCACGCCCACCACCCACGCCCAGGAGCACTTCCAAGGCCAAATCAACACCATGGCTTCTGAGCCCCTGGACGACCAAGCGTCGCATTGGTGCGCTGTTGCAGAAAGCACGGGCCTTGTCTGGAGCCAAGGCCGCATCCAAACCTTTGCCATCACGCCAACGCTTTGAGGCACGCCTGCCCTGGCCAAAGCGGCGGGCACTTTAAGCCTGAGGGTCTTGCGCGCTTTGAAGGCGCTGCACACACCCATAGGCCACCAATGCCAAACCCATGCTCACCATGAAGGTGCTTTGAAGACCCCCATATTGGCTCAACATGGCGCCCCCCACCCCACCCAAAACACCGGTGAGGCCATAGCCCACGATGGAATAAAGTGCCTGTCCTCGCGCTCTCAAGTGGGTGGAGAAATGTTCATTGAGCCACGTCATGCACACCGTGTGGTGCACGGCAAAGGTCAGACCGTGGAGCATTTGCGCTACCAACAAGGCGGGCCAGACACCCGCCCCCCAGGTGGTGAGGGCCATGCGCAAGGCCATGCCGAGTGTGCAAAGCTTGAGCCAGCCCATCGCGTCCAAGCGGTGAAACCAGGCACTCTGGGTGTAAAAGACGATGATCTCCACCACCACCCCCAGACCCCAAAAGAGTCCAATCGTGGTTTTGTCGTAACCCAATTGGTCCAAATAAAGCGAGAGGTAAAAGTAAATGGACATGTGGGAAAGGATGTGAAAAAACATTGTCAAGAAAAACCAGCGGTTGTGGGTTTTCTTCAAGATTTGAAACATCGATTCTTTTGTCGAATGGGCGTGCACACTCTCTTTGCTGTTGGGGATCAACCAAGCACCCACATTCACCGCAAGCAAGGTGGTCGCGGTCCATCCGACAAAGTCGTCCAAGCCATGGTGCTCAAACCAAAAACCAGCCCAACACACGGTCAACAAAAAACCCAGCGACCCACACAAACGCACCCGACCATAGCGCTTGGCATCAAAGCGGCCTTCGTGGCTCACCCAGTGCGAGAGGGCCGCTTCGGTCATGGGCATCATGGCGCTCGTATGGATGAACATGATCAACAAAAGACCCGCCACGAGCGTCATGCTAGCGCCTTTTAAAAAAGCACTGCAAAGCAAAGCAACACCGGCGCAAAAGCGCAGCAACCAGACTCGCTCGCCGGTGTGGTCACTCAGCCACCCCCAACCATAGGGCGCAAAAATGCGGGTAAAGGACTGCATGGAGGCCATGAGTCCAATGACCACAAGGCTCGCGCCTTGCGACTTGAGCCACAAGGACAAATAGGGGTTGAAAAATCCAATGTGGGCAAAATAGCTCGCCGACAGGCAAGCAAAGGCGAACAACGGTGACTTGCTGAAGAAAAATTTCACTCGCTATCGGCTCTAGATCAATGGTTTTAGATTGGGTGCTTTGCGCGAGTGAAATTCGCTCCCACGACGCGCAAGGCCGCCCTAAGCCTGGCTGGCAATGGGTGCAAAGGGAACGCTCACATCCGCACACTGGGCCCGGTGTTTTAGGGCATGCTCCATGAGCACCAAGGCCAACAGCGCCTCGGCAATGGGGGCGGCGCGAATGCCCACACACGGGTCGTGACGACCCTTGGTGATCACGCTCGTGGGCTGCAAGTTTTGATCAATGGAGGGCTTGGGAATCAAGATGGAACTCGTGGGCTTGATGGCCAAATGAACCTCCAAGTCCTGACCCGTGCTGATGCCGCCCAACACCCCACCGGCGTGGTTGCTCAAAAAGCCCTCGGGCGTCATCGCGTCACCATGATAGGAACCCAACTGCGAGACACTCTCAAAGCCCGAGCCAATTTCAACCCCCTTGACCGCATTGAGCCCCATCATCGCCCAAGCAATGTCGGCATCGAGTTTGTCAAACAAGGGCGCTCCCAAACCCACCGGCATGTGCAGGGCTGAGACGCGGATTTTGGCGCCACAAGAGTCGCCTGATTTTCTGAGCTGGTCCATATAGGACTCCAAAGCCGAGACGTCGGCACAGGGTGCAAAAAACGGGTTGTGTGCCACGTGTCCCCAATCCTCAAAAGCAATGGGGTGGGGGCCAATTTGGGTCATGCAGGCCCGCACCACAACCCCCAAGTGCGTGTTGAGCCATTTTTTAGCCACTGCACCAGCCGCCACCATGGGCGCGGTGAGCCGAGCTGAAGAACGCCCGCCGCCCCTGGGGTCGCGAAAACCATATTTTTGGGTGTAGGTGTAGTCGGCATGCCCAGGCCTGAAGGTCTGTGCAATGCCGCTGTAATCTTTGCTGCGCTGATCGGTGTTGGGAATCAACAAGGCAATGGGGGTGCCAGTGGTTTTACCCTCATAGACACCCGAGAGGATTTGCACCTGATCAGTTTCTTGTCGCTGGGTGACAAATCGACTGGTGCCTGGGCGGCGGCGATCCAAGTCGGGTTGAATGTCAGCCTCGCTCAAGGCAAGACCCGGCGGGCAGCCATCGATCACACAGCCAATGGCCACACCGTGGGACTCACCAAAATTGGTCACGGCAAAGAGTTGTCCAAATGTATTTGCGCTCATGGACACTATTATCCTATGAGACAGGTCTCAAGAGCCCCTTGCAGACAGCTATTTAAGGGGGGTCCCCTGGACCTTTGCGCGCCAGCCCCGTGACGCCGTTTTCCTCGGGCCAGTCACGGATATAGGCTTTGAGCAGGGTGTTTTCAAAATTTTGACTGTCCACCACAGTCTTGGCCACGTCATAAAAACTGATGACCCCCAGGAGCGCACCCTCACTGATCACCGGCATGTAGCGAACATGGTGCTCGAGCATCATGCGGCGCACCTCATCCAAGGCGGTCTCTGGGGTGCACGTGAGGGGCGAGTCGTCCATCACCGTTCTTACATGCATGCGGGCAAAGTCTCCCGGGTGATGAACCACGCACCCGATCACTTCCCGAAAGGTGAGCATCCCCACCAACTCGTCGTGCTCCATCACCACCACGGAGCCAATGTCCTTGTGCTCCATCATGGTCAAAGCCTTGAGCAGTTCATCTTGAGCATCAACAGCGAAAATGGTGCTGCCCTTGATTTTTAAAATATCACTGACTTTCATGCCCGAGCTCCTTCTTTGATAGACCCTAGGCTCAGAGCATAAGGCCCCATGGCGAGAATTCTTCTTGACGAGGCGCAAGAAAAGCAAAATGTGAATGGGCTTCAAAAACCTGACCCGCACACTTGAGTTCAAGTGTATCGAAGGCCTTATTCTTTGAAACCTCGTGTATTCACCTAGACCTCTTGTACGAACCGAGTCAAAAAAAGGTCTCAGTTCAGAGGGCAAGACCCGGTCCGCGTGAACGCGTCTTGCACACTCACCCCACCCCAGCCATGGTAAACCGGCGCACTCAAAACCTCCGGCGGGAGCAGCCAGCGTGAGAGCAAGGGCTCAATGGAGGTGCTTTGTGGATCCATCAAAATCACCAAACGAGGTCGTCTGCTCGCCTCTTCGTCCAACGCTGCCACCCAATCGAGCTCGATCAAGTGCGCCAGCACCTCTTCAAGCACCAAGGGATCCACCCGCAACGACTCGGCCAAGCTCAGCCGGTCTAGCCCTTTGTCTGGCAGGTGACGCCTCTTGTCCAGTGCCTCCAAGCACTCCAAGGCCAACTGAAAACCAAAACCTGGCACGTCGCTGACCCGCAACACGGGCCCACTCAAACTGGGCAGTGCAGCCACAAAAACCGCACCGGTCAAGATGATGAGCCAAGTCACATACATCCAGAGTAGAAATATCGGCAACGTGGCAAAAGCGCCATAAATCATGGACACCGCCGGAATGCTCTGCAAATACCAAGTCAAGGCGTGGCGTGCAACTTCAGTGGCCGAGGTGACCCACAACCCCCCCATCAAGGCATGCGAATACTTCACTTGGGTATTGGGCACGTACCGATAAAGGGCACTCATGCCCAGGACCCACATGAAAAACTCCAAGGCATTGATCAAGACTTCGAGCACTCCCAAGCCGTTGCCAATCCAAGTGCGTGACAGTGCGCTCACATAAAACAAGGACACCACCCCCAAGCCGAGCACCAATGGGCCCAGGGTCATGACCGACCAATACAGCAAAATTCTTTGCGTGAGGGCTCTTTTTTGGTGGTTGTGCCAAATGGCGTTCAAGCTTTTGTCGATGGTGTAGACCAAACTGAGCGCTGAGACCACCAAGACGGCAAAACCGGCCAAGCCCAACCGCGAGGCCTTGCTTGAAAACTGGGTCAAATAACCTAAAACTTGCCTGGAAATGCTCTCTGGAATCAAGCTCTGGACCAACCAATGCTGCAGCACTTGTTGGAACTGGTTGAAGACGGGGAAAACCGTGAAAACCGCCAAAATCACCGTCAAGATCGGCACCAAGGCCATGGTCGAGGTGAAGGTGAGAGAGCCCGCGGTTTGCCCCAAACGCTCGCGTTGCAAACGGTCCAACAAGACCGGTAATAGTCGACTCCAGGCCACTTCTTGGCAATCGAGCCAAAAAACGACCAGTGAATTTTGAAGGTAAAAACGCTTGGCAATCATGGCCGCTATGATGCCACTCTTTGCACCTGGGGTCTTTTTGCCCGAAAAAAGCCACCCGCCATTGGGCCCCAAGGATTCAATAAAACACCGGATAATAGGCCCATGAACTCCAACAGCACCACGACAAAACCCACCCAAGAGGTGAGGCTGACCCAAAACGCTGCCCTCCTGAGCCTCTTACTCCTGATTGTCCTTTGCGCTGCCTGGGAAGGGTCATGGGCGCCGCTCAAGCCGGGGGGCAGTTGGCTCGCCCTCAAGGCCTTGCCTTTGCTTTTTGCTGTTCCGGGCATCTTCAAAAGACGTCTGTACACCTACCGGTGGCTCAGTTTGGTCATTTGGCTGTATTTCATCGAAGGTGTTGTCCGAGCTTACAGCGATGTCGGGGACTCGGCCCGTTTGGCCGGTCTCGAGACCGCACTCAGCGTGCTGCTCTTCATGGCTTGCGCGGGGCATGTGCGTGCACGCTTCAAAGCCTCACTCTTGGCCCCCGAACCCCCTCACAAAACACCCAGCACCGAACCCGCGTTCTCGCAAGAAAATGCGTCTAAAGCAGAGCAATTTCAGCATTCGCAGCCATTGATCGAAGAATTGAAAACGCTGCTCGGTCCTCAGCACGTCCTCACTGCACCGCTTGACCTCATGGCCTACGAGCAAGATTGGCGCAAACGAAGCACGGGGCGATCCCTCTGTGTGGTGCGACCGGCCAGCACCTTGGAGGTCTCGCAAGTCGTCAAGGCCTGCGCTCGCCGGGGTGTGAGCATTGTGCCCCAAGGGGGCAATACCGGCCTTGTGGTGGGCTCCACACCGGATGAGAGCGGTCAACAAGTGCTGCTGTCGCTGCAGCGCATGAAAGCCGTGCGGGCCGTCTACGCGGACAACTTGAGCATTGATGTCGAAGCCGGCTGCGTACTGGCCCAGTTGCAAGAAGCGGCGAGCGCAGCAGGACTCTTCTTTCCTTTGAGTTTGGGCTCTGAAGGCAGTTGCACGATTGGGGGCAACCTCTCAACCAATGCGGGGGGCACCCAAGTTCTCAGGTACGGAAACGCGCGCGATTTGTGTTTGGGGCTCGAGGTGGTCTTGGCCAATGGTGAAATTTTGCAAGGCCTCTCAGGCCTTAGAAAAGACAACACCGGCTATGACCTCAAAAACCTCTTCATTGGCAGCGAAGGAACCCTGGGCATCATCACCGCGGCCAGCCTTAAACTCTTCCCCAGGCCCCAATCCACCCTCACCGCCTGGGCGGCCCTCAATAGCTTAGAAGATTGCGTGCTGCTCTTGGGACTCGCCCACGAGAAATTGGGCGCCGGTTTGTCGGGCTTTGAGGTGATGAACCAATACGCCTTGGGCTTGGTTGGGAAACATTTCCCCACGCTCAAGGCCCCCTTTCAAGCCTATCCTTGGTGCGCACTCATGGAGCTGAGCGACAACGAGTCGCACGAGCACGCGCACACGCAACTGCTGGCCCTCTTGGAGTTGGCCATGGAGCAAGGGTGCGTGCAAAACGCCACCGTGGCCGAGAATTTGTCCAAGGCCGCACAAATGTGGCATATCCGAGAAAGCATCACCTTGGCTCAGGCGCAAGAAGGCTTGAACGTGAAGCACGACATCTCCTTGTCCGCCGCCAGCATCCCCGCCTTTGTGGAGCAAACCGATCGCGAACTCACTGAACTCGCCCCAGGGAGTCGACTCATCAACTTTGGACACCTTGGAGACGGCAATTTGCACTACAACGTCCAAGGCCCAGAGGACACCAACAGTGCCGATTTTTTGCGCGACTTTGAGTCCCCCATCAACGACTTGGTCCACCGCAATGTGTTTGCCCTGGGCGGCTCCATTTCAGCCGAGCACGGCATCGGCTCTTTGAAAGTCGACACCCTGCCACACTACAAAGACCCCCAGGCCTTGGCGCTCATGAGGCGCCTCAAAAACAGCCTCGACCCCGAGAACATCTTGAACCCTGGGCGCGTGATCCGCATGAGCCCCCATGCCTGACTGCACCAAAGATCAGAAAACGATACTGACAAAAACCACATGGATCAACCCTTACCAGAAAACATCTGAAGAACTTCTAAAATAGCGTTTTTAACCTCACCGTTCAAGCCTTTTCCCATGAACCCAAGCCAGCCTCCACTTTCTCAATACGAAGACTTTATGCGCCATGTGTTCACCCATGGGGTGCACAAAGAAGATCGCACGGGAACGGGCACTCGCAGTGTCTTTGGGTCGCAAATGCGGTTTGACCTGAGGCAAGGATTTCCCTTGGTGACCACCAAAAAAGTGCATTTGAGGTCCATCATCCAAGAGTTGTTGTGGTTCTTGACGGGGTCGAGCAGCAACTTGTGGCTGCGTGAGCGCGGCGTCACCATCTGGGACGAATGGGCCAGAGAGGACGGGGATTTGGGCCCCGTTTATGGGGTACAGTGGCGCAGTTGGCCCACCCCCGATGGTCAACACATCGACCAAATCGCTGAGCTCATGAAAACGCTCAAAAGCAATCCAGACTCGAGACGCATGATCGTGAGTGCTTGGAATGTGGCCGATTTATCCAAAATGGCACTCATGCCCTGTCATGCATTTTTTCAGTTTTATGTGGCCCCGAGCACGACCCCTCATGGCAAAGGTCGTTTGAGCTGTCAGCTCTATCAAAGAAGTGCCGACATTTTTTTGGGTGTCCCCTTTAACATTGCCAGTTATGCGTTGCTCACCCACATGATTGCACAGCAAAGCGACTTGGAAGTGGGGGACTTCATCTGGACAGGGGGGGACTGCCACATCTACACCAATCACTTTGATCAAGTTCAACTGCAGCTCTCGAGAACGCCTTACCCCTATCCAACACTCAACATCAAACGCCGACCTGAGAGTATTTTTGATTACCAGTTTGAAGACTTTGAAGTCCTCAACTACCAGTGTCACGATGCAATCAAAGCGCCCGTTGCGGTTTGAATCCCCAGACTTGAGCCCTCAACGATTGCGCAAATTAGACCTTCAAAAGGCCCATCAACCCATGAACTTGATTTTTGCCTCGTCCATCAATGGCGTCATAGGACACAACAAGCAAATGCCGTGGCATTTGCCCGAGGACTTGGCACACTTCAAAAAGCTCACCTTGGGACACGTGGTGTTGATGGGGCGAAAGACCTGGGAATCAATTCCTGCGCAGTTCAGGCCCTTGCCAGGACGCGACAATTGGGTGCTGACCCGACAAGTCGAATGGCACGATGAGGGTGCTCGCCCCTTTGTCGACCTCCGCGCCGCGCAAGCCGCGTTTGCCAAGGCGCACACCCAGCAGGAATTGTGGATCATCGGTGGCGCCGAGGTCTATGCCCAGACCATTGAACACGCCCAGCGCATCGAACTCACCTTGATCGAACAAACTTGCGAAGGCGACGCCATGGCTCCCAAAATCGACTCAAACTGGGTGACAATGTCCAAGGAAACACACACCGCCAAAAGTGGCTTGGTTTACCACTTTATTTCTTACCAACGATCCTCAAAGGAGTAACCCATGTCAGATGATGAATTCCATGTTCACGGACCCCACGACCACGAACTCGAGCACGCCGGTCACGGCGAGGGCCATGACTCCCACAAGATGACCAATCAAATCGCCATGTTCACGGCGATCATTGCCACAGTCGGTGCAATTTTTGGATACATGGGAGGCGCCACCCAAGCCAATGCAGGCCTCTATAAGAACAATGCGGCCATCTCAAAAACCGAGGCCTCCAACCAGTGGAATTACTACCAGGCCAAGAGTTCCAAGCAAAATTTGAGTGAACTGGCCAAGGAGATTGCTCCTCTTGCCAAAAAGGATTTTTACGATGAAGAAATCAAACGCTACAAAACAGAAAAAGGCGACATCAAGAAAAATGCTGAGGCACTAGAGAATAAGAGCAAAGAGTGGGATGAAAAGTCGGACGAAGAAATGCACGAGCACCACCGTTGGGCGCAGGCCACCACGGCGCTTCAAATCTCGATCGCTTTGGCCGCCATTGCACTGCTCACGCGTAAAACTTGGCTGCAAAAAGGCATGATGGGCATGGGCGCACTGGGCTTGATTTTGGGCGCCTTGGCCGCTTTGCACATCTGAGACGGGTCGCATGGCTGTCCATCACCCCCTGCTCGGTAAAAACCACCCATGAGACTGGCCACTTGGAATGTGAACTCATTGAATGTTCGCTTGGAGCAAGTCTTGGCTTGGCTTCAGAGCTCGCCTGAAGGCTCCAAAGTGGACGTCTTGGTTTTGCAAGAAACCAAGCTCAGCGACGACATGTTTCCCTTTCAGGCCTTCACCCGAGCTGGATTTGAGTTGTCCTTTTTTGGGCAAAAGACCTACAACGGGGTGGCGCTGATCTCTCGCCACCCTTTTTCCTCGGTCGTGAAAAACATGCCCACCTTGGACGACCCCATGGCCCGGGTGATCAGTGCCAAGGTCTTGGGCCTCAGGGTAGTCGGAGCCTATTTCCCCAATGGTCAAGACCCACTGAGTGACAAATTTGCCTACAAGATGAAATGGCTCGCCTCCATGCAGGAGTGGCTGGCGACGCTTCTCCTAGAACCTGAACCCATCGCACTGATGGGGGACTTCAACATCACTTGGGATGATCTCGATGTTTGGGACCCCGTGGGGTTAAAGGACAGCATTCATTGCACAAGCCAAGAGCGTGATCACTTTCAAGGCCTCATGGACTTGGGTCTCTTTGATGCCTACCGAAGTTTGCATCCAGAAGGAAAGAAATTCTCCTGGTGGGATTACCGTGAAGGGGGTTGGCCGCGCAACAAGGGCATGAGAATTGATCACATTTTGCTCAGCCACAGTCTTCAACACCGACTCACAGCCTGTGAAATTGACACCGAACCGCGCGGGCACGAAAGACCCAGTGACCACGCACCCGTTTGGGTGGATTTAAAAGACTGATTCCCCTCCCTATCTCTCCGGGTAGGCTCAAGAGGAGGTGCAAAACAATCATTGAGATGATGAGCGCCAAGAATGTGACAAGGCTAAAGGTCCAGAGCGCATAGAAGACACATTGATCCAAATCCCAAGTGATGAACAGCTGAGTTGATCGTTGCGTCGCAATGCCCTCGCGACCCAGTCCGTTGTCAAGCCTTGGGGTCATAAAAAACAAGGCCTGGAATTGTTTGCGCCTTGAGAGAGCTCATGTCGGCCCTGAGTTCAAGGGTGTTGCGGTCTGGATCCCGAAAAAATACCGACACCTGACCGTCTCCAAACGTCACGGGTCCTTGCGTGATGGCAATACCGTGCTCTTGCAGTGTTTCCATGGCCTGGACAATATCATTGACCCTGAGCGCCACATGCGTGATGCCTGGGTGCTTGACGGGCAGATCCATCAAAATATTCTTACCCTCGATTGAGTCCTCGCCGTTGAGAATTAAATTGAGTTCGACGCCGGCGTCATTTTTAATAATGGCGACCTGATCAAAATCAGGTTCATAAAAAAGCTTAAACCCCAAAACCTCATAAAACGCCAAGGAACGGTCTCTTTGGGTGACCCGAATGCCGATGTGATCAATTTGTTCAATGTCTATCATGAAATAATGGGCCCCAAGTTTTTTGAGTAGCCAAGCAAAAATGCAACACTGCTTGGCGGCTTATGCCTTGCTCATCTTAGCGCCTTGACCCTCAATCTTCAAGACCGAGTTCTTGTATCTTTCGGGTGATGGTGTTGCGACCGATGCCAAGCTTTTGGGCGGCCTCAATGCGGCGACCCCGAGTGTTGCTCAGCGCCGTTTGGATGAGCTTGGCTTCGAAACGTTTGCTCAACACTTCCCAGACGTCCCCCAGGCCCAGCGCCAACAAGGCATTGGCTTCGTGCTCCAAGAGCCTTTCCCAGGCCAGTGAGTCTGGGCCTTGGCTGAGGTCGCCTGCCGTATAAGGGGCGTCAAAACCAGCCAGTGTTGGCAGCGGCGACGCAGCGTTGGGCCTGACACTGCCAGTGCGAGCACCCAAGGCGGCAAAAGTCGCCAAATCTTGAGCTGAGCTTTCACTCAAGGCCTGAGCCGACAAGGCCACTTCGCCAAACACATTGTCGAGTCCATGGCGCTGGAAGTCTGCGCCGAGTCCAAGCGAATCATGCGCCTTGTCGCCAGGAGCATCGCCGCTCGTCAAAGCGCGTTCACTTGAAATTTGAAAGCCTGTGCTCACTGGATTTAATGCGATGGGGTTGGCACCTTGAGAAGCAGACAGATAAGTCAACACTTCAGGCGGCAGGTCTTTGGGCTCGATCAATTGCGCTGGCGCCATGACGCTCAGCCAGTGACAGATATTCTCGAGCTGGCGGACATTGCCTGGAAAATTGAATTCGGTGAGGATATTGACCGCCGAATCGGTGATGCGTTTGGGCTCGACACCGAGTTGCACGGCGCTTTGTTGTAAAAAATGGCGGGTAAGTACTGGCACATCCTCGCGTCGCTCACGAAGGGCTGGCAAGCGCAATCGAATCACATTCAAGCGGTGATACAAGTCCTCGCGAAACGAACCCGCTTTGACGCGTTGTTCCAAATCTTGGTGGGTTGCGGCAATGACCCTAACGTTGGCTTTGATGCTGGTGTGACCGCCTACGCGGTAGAAATTGCCATCGCTCAAAATGCGCAACAATCGGGTCTGCAGATCAAACGGCATGTCGCCAATTTCATCGAGAAAAAGAGTGCCCCCTTCGGCCTGCTCAAAGCGACCTCGACGCATGGTTTGCGCCCCCGTGAAAGCGCCTCGCTCATGGCCGAACAGTTCGCTTTCGAGCAAATCCTTTGGGATGGCGGCAGTGTTGATGGCCACAAAGGTGCCCTGATGGCGAACCGAGTGTTTGTGCAGCGCTCTGGCCACCAACTCTTTGCCCGAACCCGATTCACCCGTGATCATGACCGTCACATTGCTTTGTGACAAGCGACCAATGGCTCGAAAGACGTCTTGCATGGCTGGTGCTTGTCCAAGCATCTCTGGGGCCACTTGGGACACATACGTGCCCACGCTCTCGCGTTGACTTTCTTGCAAAGCGCGGCGGATCAACTCCAATGCCTTGGGCACGTCAAAGGGCTTGGGCAGGTATTCAAAGGCTCCACCCTGAAACGAGGAGACCGCACTGTCCAAGTCCGAATAGGCGGTCATGATGATGACGGCCATGCTTGGAATTTTGGCCTTGATTTGGGCGAGCAAATCCAATCCAGAGCCGCCCGGCATGCGGATATCGCTCACCAACACTTGCGGTTCATCCTCGGGCACAATCCCCTCCAAGGCCAGCGTCACTTCACGTGGATTGGTGAAACTGCGGGTGGGCAAGCCTTCGCGCAACAGTGCCTTTTCCAGCACAAAGCGGATGGATTGATCATCGTCGACGATCCAAATCGGTTTCATTATTTAATCAATGCCTTGCGTGCGTGGTCAAACTTTACTTAAAAATTTCTCTTTATTGCAAAGGGATCAAGATTTTGAAATCTGTTTTGCCCTTTAGGCTTTCACATTCAATCAAACCGTGGTGCTGTTGGATAAACGATTGGGCCAAATTCAAACCCAAACCTGACCCACCATCACGACCAGAGACCAGGGGAGAAAACAATCGATCTTTGATCGACGCTGGCACCCCTGGACCATTGTCAATGACATGCAATTCCAGTGCCAATCGGTGGCGTTGATTGCTAAAAGAAACTTGCCGAGCAACCCTGGATTTCAAAATGATGACAGCGTCGCCTTGTTCGATGCGTTCTGTGAGTGCTTGAGCCGCATTGTGCGCAATATTGAGGATGGCTTGGATGATTTGCTCCAAGTCACCACGGAAGTTGGGCAAGGAAGTGTCGTAGTCGCGTTGGACTTTGAGGCCACGGGGAAATTCCGCCAAGATGAGGGAGCGCACCCGTTCAAATATTTCGTGGATGTTGACGTCCGAGACCACATGGGGGCGTCGATGAGGGGCGAGCAGTCGGTCCACCAAGGTCTGCAGCCGGTCAGCCTCGCGAATGATGACCTGGGTGAACTCGACCAAGTCCTTGGATGCGATCTCCATTTGGAGCAACTGGGCTGCACCACGAATGCCTCCAAGAGGGTTTTTGATTTCATGGGCCAAGTTGCGGATGAGCTCTTTATTGGCCTGCGCTTGATCCAAAATACGGTCCTCTCGCTCCTTCCTGGCTTGCTGCTCGAGGGGCAAAAGCTCAAAAATAACTTGTCCCAATACTTCTGAGGGTGAGGCCACCACATGAACGGGCATGGAATCACTGGCACTCTTTTTTAAATTTGCATCAAACCTTAAAACCGCTGCATGCTCTTGGGAGGCGCTCTCCAAGGCGAGCTTGATCTTTTCTCGCTCCAAGAACAAATTCTCCATGCGCTGACCCTGGATGGAGCGCCTGGGTAGGCCCAATACTTCTTGCGCCGCCGCATTGGCAAAGAGGACAACGCCAGACTCATCCACCATCAAGAGCAAGGTGGCCAATAGGTGAAAGGCATCCAAGTTCAGCGTGGACTTGGCTCGAGACTTCATGGCCTGAGGGCGGGAGGGATGGGAGGGATGGGAGGGATGGGAGGACTTGGTGGTCATGCCAGATGGACTCTTTCAAACGAAGGCGCTTCTCAAAGCAAGGACTGGGGACACAACACTCTTACAGTTCACCAGCACCCTGAAATGCACTGCGAAGTGATGCGCGCTTAAAAGTCAATTCTCAAAAAATTACTCAAAAAAAAAGGGACGGTCTTTGCTACCGCCCCCTTTTCGTTCAGGTCCCCAGGGGAACCTTTAAAACCTTACAGTGAGTAATACATTTCATACTCAATGGGGTGGGTGGCTTGACGGAAACGGGTGACCTCGCCCATTTTGAGCTCAATGTAGGCGTCGATCATGCTGTCGGTGAACACGCCACCCTTGGTCAAGAACGCGCGGTCCTTGTCCAAATACTCCAAAGCTTGGTCCAAGCTGTGGCACACGGTGGGCACCAATGCATCCTCTTCAGGCGACAAATGGTAGAGGTCTTTGGTCGCAGCTTCACCGGGGTGAATCTTGTTCTCAATGCCGTCCAAGCCCGCCATCAAGAGTGCAGAAAAGCACAAATAGGGGTTGGCCATGGGATCTGGGAAACGCGCCTCAATGCGACGACCTTTTTCGCTCGCCACAAAAGGAATCCGAATCGAGGCAGAACGGTTGCGACTGGAGTAAGCCAATTTCACTGGCGCCTCAAAGCCCGGGACCAAACGCTTGTAGCTGTTGGTGGTGGGGTTGGTGATGGCATTCAAAGCACGCGCGTGTTTGATCACGCCACCAATGTAGTAAAGCGCTGTGTCGCTCAATCCTGCATAGCCAGAACCGGCGAATAGGTTTTTACCGCCCTTCCACACAGACTGGTGAACGTGCATGCCTGAACCATTGTCGCCCACGAGAGGCTTGGGCATGAAGGTCGCTGTTTTGCCATAGGCGTGTGCGACATTCCAGACCACGTACTTGAGTTTTTGGGTCCAATCGGCTCTCTCAACCAAGGTGGAGAATTTGGTGCCAATCTCATTTTGACCGGCGCCCGCCACTTCGTGGTGGAACACTTCAACAGGAATGCCCATTTCTTCAAGCAATGCTGACATTTCAGCTCTCATGTCTTGCATGCTGTCCACGGGAGGAACGGGGAAATATCCACCCTTGACTGAGGGACGGTGGCCTTTGTTGCCGCCATCGATCACTTTGCCAGAATTCCAAGGTGCTTCGTACTCGTCGATGTGAAAGAAAGCACCCGACATCTCGTTGCCCCAGCGCACATCGTCAAAAATGAAGAACTCAGGCTCAGGACCGAAATACGCCGTGTCGCCCATGCCGGAGGACTTCAAGTAAGCCTCCGCGCGCTTGGCAATCGAGCGTGGATCACGGTCATAGGCTTTACCGTCGCCAGGCTCGAGCACATCACATGACAAAACCAAGGTGGCCTCTTGGAAAAAAGGGTCGACAAAGGCGGTGTTGGCGTCGGGCATGAGCAACATGTCAGACGCTTCAATCCCTTTCCATCCAGCAATGGAGGAGCCATCAAAAGCATGGCCTTCGGTAAACTTGCCCTCATCAAAAGCGGAAACAGGCACAGTCACGTGCTGCTCTTTTCCACGGGTATCGGTGAAGCGGAAATCAACAAATTTGATTTCATCGTCTTTTACTTGCTTCATCACGTCAGCGACGGTCTTTGCCATCAAAATTCTCCTGAAATATCGGTTGGGGTTGTTTAACAGTCCTGATCAGACGAGCAGATTTTGTGCCATCTTCGCCTCACAAGGTTTTGACTCGATCCTACAAAACAATTTGATTGTAATTGCCAATAAGCCTCATGAAGAGGCACTCCATCAAGTATTCAACCGAAATCCGCAAAGTCGAAACCTTTGAATGCACCATTATAGTGCAAAAAGGATGGTTGATGCAGATTCGAATGGGTTTTATCGCACCAATTCAGGGCCAATAGACGCACCAAATTCGTGCAGCTTTTTGAGCATGCACTCGTAAGCGGGTTTGGCCAACTCAGGACGACCTTTGACACCCAACTCAATGTGGCGCCCAAACTCGGGATGGTCAACGCTGGGTAAGCTAAAGACCTTCACCCCTTCAAACGCTTTTTCAAGGTCAATCATGATGGGGGTCAAGGCAGCCTCCATTGCGCCAAAGACGATGACTGACTTTTCAAGCCAAGCACTCATGTCAAACCACGGCGCGCAATAAGTGTCGAGCACCCATTCCATCATGGGCCATGCCATCACCGGAAAGCCAGGCACAAAGTAGACCCGTGCCCAGGGATGCTGCGCCAACACCGCCAGGTCTTGGGTCGAGCACTGAAAGCCGGCTATATTGTTGTAGGGATTGGGAACGATGTCAGCGCCCACAGGAAAGACGCCCATGTTCAAGCGGTGGATGTGGTTGGGGTGATCGGGCTCATAGGGCAGGCCGCTCTCAAGAGCCTGGTCTTGGATGCGCTTTCTGATAAAGCCCTCGGCCGTGGGGTGCAATCTCATCTCAAGGCCCAACGCCTTGGCCGCACACTGACGGGTATGGTCATCGGGCGTGGCGCCAATTCCACCACAAGAAAAAACAATGTCTCCGCTTTGAAAGGCCTCTCTCAAGGTGTGGGTGATGCGACTCGGATCATCCCCAACATATTGGGCATACGACAAACTCAAACCCCTTTTGGCCAAGAGCTCGATGAGTTTGGGCATGTGTTTGTCGGCTCGCTTACCAGAGAGAATTTCATCTCCCACGATGATAAGGCCAAAGTTGGGTTTGTTGGGTGTGATCATGGTTGAGGTTCTCAGCGAAATAAACCTCTAGAGTTTAATTCATCGCTTGCCGTGTTGCCCAGCATGACTTCGCCCTTAAGTTGCGACCCTGATCGGCCAAGACACGCCATGCAGCAGCCCCCCC
>Ga0214165_1000734_pt1 | contig 21100 bp, 22 predicted proteins | sample TroBogypolimnion_34_FD_153004 | JGI IMG/M metagenome (GOLD analysis project Ga0214165, IMG submission 153004) | Freshwater microbial communities from Trout Bog Lake, WI - Practice 03JUN2009 hypolimnion v3 | ecosystem: Environmental > Aquatic > Freshwater > Lake > Hypolimnion/Profundal zone ... | reverse complement strand
CACCAACACAACATGAAAATTGGATACCCAAGATGAATTTTTTGGTATTTGGTGCCCCTTGTCCGACTCGAACAGACCACCTACTGATTACAAAACAGTTTAACAGCTTCGTCAGGCGGGCCTGCCCTATACAGCCATTGGGCTTGGTTAACATTAAACCACATTGAATCACGTTTTTATTAGCTTGGGTTGACACTTTGTTGACGGTTTTTCAATGAGGGTACTTTTAGAGCGAAATCAACTCCACATGGCAAGTATGCCTTACTCCTAAAGCCTTAGATTAACCAAATTAAGTAATCAACTTCACTTCAGTGATTTACTAATTCTCCGGTTGCCTGCGCTATCCACCACAATCTTATCGGCAACTGCTGATGGAAACACCTTGATGTCCTCAAAGCTATATTGCGGCAAATGGCTATTAATCAAATCAACAACGATACGGGCCTGACTTGCATCGCGAATACGCTTGCCTGGCTCTCGATCCGATTGATCGGTCATCCATAGCTTAAATAAAGCAAAAGCACGTGGATCAACCGTATGCATGCGAGCCATCTTGCCATTGACGCCAACTACAACCTCGCTAAATTTGGGTGCACTGAGCAACCAATCGGCATTACGCGCTTTTACTACCCAAAAATCATCGGCCAGCGCGCTAAAGCGACCAGGCTCGGCATCACTACCCTGACCCATGCGGCGCAAAATATCTACTTCATAACCATCTTTATTCACAGCGGTATAAAGCTGATCGCCACGAAGCGTGAAGGATGGATCAATGCCCTGAAGAAAGCCGAGCATACCGCCAGCAAGCGTATTTTCTTGGGTAAATAGGCTGAGTTTTTTGCGGTTATCCCAGAGCAAATCAACATCCCGAGTTGCCAGATGAGCCTCATTCAAGCGGACTCCAGCAGCCGTCTCATAGGCATACAGTGCGTTAGTGCCAATAATGGTGAACTTGTCAGATAGGCCAGCCTCACTCAACCCAAGCAGGATATCAATAATGATGTTGGGTGTTCTGCCCACCCTTAGCGCGCGATTTAGTCGCTGATGCTTTACGGCGGCTTGCTTTAGCCCGGACGAGAGTTCTGCCGCGCGCGCTTTGCCAGCAGTAAATTTGTCATAGATGGCTTCTGTTTCAGTGCTTTTGGCACCAAGACCGGTTTGACCGCCTCTAGTAGTGGTGCGCACCAGATATTCTTTGCCTTTAACGGTTTTCCATACCATTCCGCCCCGAAACTCCGCCGCACGTAATTTAGCCTGCTCCAAAGCGGTAAATGCGCTTTTCGCATCAATATATTGCCGGATGGAATCTTCAGAAAGATCCACTATTTCCAAGTTATTTTGCATTTTAGCAAATTACTTGGAAATTATGCCATTGTCAATCAAAACCACTATATAACCCCATGTATTACATAAAAGATTGAGCTCTTACAGGTATGGGGCAGCCACAAATTAATTTTAATAATTTGAAATACAGGTGTAAATTGTTACTTAACATTAATAATAATTAAGTAACTTTTAAAAGGGTTGTATGTCAAACAGAAACACACTGGTGCAAATTGCCTTAGAGATATTGAAATGCAATCAAACAGAATTGGCAGCGGAGATGGGTGTCTCTAAAGTCCAGATCAGCAAGTGGAAGAACGGGGAATCGATGTCTGCAGTTATGGAAAAGAAACTTCGCGAAATAACCCAGGCCGGTGATCTTGATCCCGATTTTGTTATCTCCTGCGGATCAGTGGACGACGCAAAAAAATGGGAAAAATTGATCACTTACCAAATGTATAACAATGAGGCCGAACTAGATTACGGAATTGGAGATGAAGCAGTTTGTGCTGAACTAATGAGAATCCTAGCTGTAATTGGGGTCAGCATTCCAAAACCTTTTCCGCAAGAGTTTATTTTGCAATGGGAATATGAAGATATGTATGACCACTATGGCGAGGGTAATGACGAGGTTGATTCAGCGATAGATACATTTGAAGGGCGGCCCCTCATTCATTTAATCAGATCAATTTTTGATAACTACGCCTGCATTGATCACTTCATTGGGATGTATATATCTAACCTGGGATTAAATCACCCAGACTTTCAAAATATCGAAGCCAAGCAAGAGATTTTGTATCGTCAGCTTGAGCTTGCGACAGCAAAGGTCAATGTCAATAAAGAAATTGCACCTCTATTTGGAAAGTTTAAATTCATCACAATGAGTGATTTCAGTAACTTAATTGGTGAAATTAAGGCGAAGGCTTATGAATTAGGTCTTCCGCTTGAAGCCGAATTGAATGATTTAATAACCGAGAATCCTGAAAATATCAAAGATGCCACTAATGACCGCGATATGTGGATATTCAAAAGTCAGCGCAGCCATCCAGATATCTATATGAATGAATTGCTAGAAGGGATGAGGGCGATCCATGCAGTACTACCTTTGATTCTTAAAAAACTGGGTATTGACCAAGAAGAAATAAATACCGCAGTTATTGAAGCACCCTGACTGAGTGGGGTGACGAGAGTGATGCCCATCCCTTAATGGGGTCTTTGACCGCTTTTAAACCTAATTCGGACGGTGATATCTCGCTTGATTGCAATCTCAAATGTCTCAATCCGGCCATTAGGAGACGGCCAATTTATGCATGAATGCTATATCTGCCTGTTTTTTTTCCTTATTTTCAAAACCCCATTAAGCATAAATTGAATGGGCCTTAATTACTGGGCTTCTAAGGCTTTAGTTAAACCATCGGTAGTTTTCACAAACTCGATGTGGGTGATTTTTCCCTTTTCTAAAAATACCGCTGTCAGGGCACCATCCTCACGGGGAAATGTTTTGGTTTCATCGGCATTTAGTACGACACCTAGCGAGTAAGGAAGCTCTCTCATAGAGGGAAGTGCGAAGTTTCTGGTGATAAAGCCCGGCATTTTGCTCATATCTGATAGATACACCGCATTCATAGATTTTAGGTATTCCGCTGGTTTTTTACTCAGTAGGCCTTGAGCAATCGTATTGGCATCGCGACTGCCGCTAAATAGAACTAGCTTGGTATCTGCAGGAACTGTCCAGAGCTTTTCATGCTGGTCTGTAAGGGTCATCTGCGGAATCGAGCCACCGACTTGAATTGGATTGGTCTGCGCGTTTGAAGATGGACTAATGGTGATCATAATTAGGGTTAGGAGCGTAAAAAGCCTTTTGGATGTCAGCACGGTAGATTTCTCGGTAATGGTTGAGGGGTAACGATAGTCAATAGCCTTATCAGCAGTATCAAATAAAATATAAATATACATTATATAAAAATATAAAATAAGTGTATGATTAAAGTTCAATAAACAAAAAGACAAAATCATGAGTGAAATCGTAATGCAGTTCCCAAGATTAAATGAGAGGGCGCCAGAATTTAGCGCTAAAACTACTTTTGGTGACAAGAAATTGTCTGACTATGAGGGCAAGTGGTTGATTCTATTCTCACATCCAGCAGATTTCACGCCAGTATGTACTACTGAGTTTATTGGCTTTGCTAAAGCAGCAGAGACATTTAAATCAATGAACTGTGAGCTATTAGGCTTGTCAATCGATAGTCTCTTTTCGCATCTAGCTTGGGTTAGAAATATTGAAGAAAAGTTTGGTGTCAAAATTACATTCCCGATCATTGAAGATATTAAGATGGAAGTAGCTTCTGCCTATGGCATGGTGCATCCAGGTGCAGCAGATACGCAGGCTGTGCGAGCCACATTCTTTATCGATCCGAAAGGTGTCTTGCGTGCCATGGTTTACTACCCAATGAGCAATGGGCGATCTATTAATGAATTCGTGCGTTTGCTAGAAGCGATGCAAACTAGTGATAAGAATTCAGTAGCCACTCCAGAGGGTTGGACACCAGGTTGTGATGTCATCGTACCTCCGCCAAAAACTTCAGAGGCAGCTGATAAGCGAGCTAGCGAAGGTTACAACACGGTGGATTGGTATTACAGCACTAAAAAGCTAAATTAAACTAATGTCTTAATCATTCCAAATCCTCGCCAATATGAGAGGATTTGGAACACACCATGCCAGCACCATAGTGAATTTAGTGTCACAATAATTAGCATCACTTCAATTGGGAGCCATCGTGCTTGATTCGTTGCTTTACAGCCGCATTCAGTTCGGTGCGAATATTTCCTTCCATATTCTTTTCCCGACAATTTCGATTGCATTAGGTTGGTTCCTTTTTTATTTCAAGATTCAACATAACCGGACTGGATTGGATTCCTGGCAAGAGGCATATCAGTTCTGGATCAAAATCTTTGCCTTAACTTTTGCTTTGGGCGTCGTGAGTGGCATCACGATGAGTTTTCAGTTCGGAACTAACTGGCCTGGTTATATGGAAACAGTCGGCAATATCGCTGGCCCATTACTGGCTTACGAAGTCCTAACAGCCTTTTTCCTTGAGGCAACCTTCTTGGGCGTTATGCTCTTTGGTGCCAAGCGTGTTTCACAGCGAGTTCATACATTAGCTACTTTTCTCGTGGCCTTCGGCACTAGCCTTTCTGCCTTCTGGATTATTGCTTTAAATTCATGGATGCAAACCCCCCAGGGCTTCACTATGATTGATGGTAGGGCGCATGCCGTTGATTGGATGGCCATCATCTTCAACCCGTCGATGCCATACCGTCTTACCCATATGCTACTAGCTTCTTTTCTGACAGTATCATTTTTCTTGGCTGGAATTTCTGCATATCGCTATCTACGTCATAGCCGATCACCAGCAAACTTACTGGTCATGAAATTAGCTCTCACTGTCGCAATGGTGTTAACGCCCATTCAAATCATGCTTGGTGATCTACATGGCTTAAATACCCTTCATCACCAGCCCGCAAAACTGGCTGCCATGGAAGGAATTTGGGAGGGCGGCTCTGGTGTACCTGCAGTTATCTTTGGAATACCTAATCAACAAACTCACACTAATGATTATGAAGTCAGTATTCCTAAGTTGGCATCGCTGTACTTAACCCATAGCTGGGATGGGGAGGTCAAGGGCTTGAATGAATTCGGAGATAAGATTCCTCCTGTTGCCCCTGTATTTTTTGCCTTTCGGATTATGGTTGGCGTGGGCGTTTTAATGCTCTTATTTTCATGGTTGGGGCGTTGGCAGTTACGTCAAAATAGACCTTTACCAAGGTTGATGGCCAAAGGTTTAGTGTTGATGACCTTTTCTGGTTGGATTGCCGTCTTGGCTGGTTGGTATGTGACTGAAATTGGGCGTCAACCGTATTTAGTGACTGGAGTGCTGACTACCGCTCAAGCCGCAACAACTTTGCCAACCAGCATGATCTTTTCCACTCTTTTTGCTTATTTGACTCTTTATGTGGGTTTGTTGTGCGCTTACATTTGGGTGGTTTTCTATTTGGCTCGTCAGGCTGACGATAAAGAAAATCCCAATGCTCAAGTTGAGAAAAAATCTGAAACCTCGTGGAGTCCTTTTAGGACTTAAGCTATGACACCAATTGACTACGCTCAGCCATCAGTCTGGCTCCCGCTATTTTTCTTTGTGGCCATGGGGATTGCCATGCTGTCCTATGTAGTGTTGGATGGCTATGACCTGGGTATCGGAATGTTGCTCAATCGGGCATCAGACCATGACAAAGACATGATGATTGCGTCGATTGGCCCATTCTGGGACGCCAATGAAACCTGGATTGTTTTGGGTGTCGGTCTTTTGCTAGTCGCCTTTCCTCTGGCCCATGGGGTAATACTGACTGAGCTCTACTTACCTGTAGCAGCAATGTTGATTGGATTAATTTTGCGAGGGGTGTCCTTTGACTTTAGGGTCAAGGTCAATATTGAGCAAAAACCACTTTGGAACTTACTGTTTTATATCGGAAGTTTGGTTGCTTCAGTCTCTCAGGGCATCATGATCGGCCGCTTAATTGTGGGCTTTGATTCAGGGATTCTGGGGTGGGTATTTTCACTGCTTGTTGGGATATGTTTACCAGCAGGCTACATGCTGCTTGGGTCAACATGGCTGATCCTCAAAACTGAGGGAAACCTTCAAAAACAATCATTTCGATGGGCTAAAACCAGTTTATGGCTCACTGGATTTGGAATTGCATTGGTATCTGCTGCCACTCCATACTTTAGCCCTGAAATCATGCATAAATGGTTCGCATGGCCGCAAATTCTTTGGCTCTCCCCAATTCCTATTGCGACTGCCATTTTATTTTTCCTCGCTAATCATTTTATTTGCGCAATAGAAAAAGGTTCTAGCAAGAGGGAGTGGTTGCCTTTTGCCTGTGTTGTTGCCATTTTTTGGCTGGCTTTTTTTGGTATTGCTTATAGTATTTTTCCATATGTCATCATTGGAAAAATGACCTTGTGGCAAGCGGCTGCAGCCACCGAATCCCTATGGTTTATTTTTTGGGGTGCAATCATCGTGCTACCAACTATTCTTGGCTACACACTTTTTTCATACCGGATTTTCAAGGGTAAAGCCAGTGCGCTTACTTATTATTAGCAATTCTTTACCCGATTTATTCGCCTTATATATACGTATAAGCGTATATACAGATATACGCATAAAATAATGTCTATAGAGTTAACTTAAGAATAGAGCAATGATGAAACCTGTAGATATAATGATTGCTTGGCAGGGTCAGAGTGACTGTGAGTCATGCTCTATCCGCAGCTCTGCTTTGTTCGCAGAGTTAAATGAGGAGGATTTCTCTAAAATTCATTCTCCAATAGACGATTTAAGTTATGAAGCAAATTCATTGATTTATTCCCAAGGTGAGTCTGCTCAGCATGTTTATACCTTACGTCAAGGTTATTTAAAGTTACTCCATCTCAATCCGGATGGCACTAGCAGAATTGTGCGGCTTGTAAAGCCGGGTGATTTATTTGGAATGGAGGCCCTATTGGGCGATCATTACAAGCACGCTGCTACTGCACTTACTAATATTCATGCGTGTAAGATTCCTAAAAATGTTATTTCAAGTTTGGGCGAGGAATCTCCAAGATTGCATCGTCAGATAGTGAAAAAATGGGGTGAGGCGCTCTCGGAATCTGAATCATGGTTTTCAGAGATTAATACTGGGCGCATTGAAATTCGCCTAGCCAGATTTTTTATTCAGCTCGCAAGGGAAACGAGCTCCCACACAGTCGCACCTCTTTTTAGACGTGAGGATATGGGTTTGATGATGGATGTAAAGTTTGAAACAATTAGTAGGGCCTTAGCATCTATGTCAGAACAGGGCTTAATTTCGGATGTTACAAGACTATCAGTCCAAATTCCCAATATGAATGCGCTAAAGGATTTTGCTAAACGAGGGTTGTAATTCTCTGATTATGAAAACATTGGCATCATAATTGCTGATAAAGCGAACTGCCACATCGATACCGGCTTCTTAATTGCCACCACCCCAATGAGTGCTGATTTTCCAGAATGCGCTTTTCCTTCGCTTAATTCGGCTTCATAGCTTTTTAAGACTTCAATTTTTGCATTCTTAAGCAAGCTCTTGATAACTCGTTCTGTGTACAAATTTTCAATCTGACTTGGTCCACCCGTTTTATATTCTAATTGTTTGGGTGTGTAACCCTGCAGGATTAAGACGCCGCCCGGCTTTAATGCTAATAGCATATCTTTAAATAATTTTGAGCGTTCTTTGGGGTTTGAGAATTGAATGAATATCGCAATAATTGCATCGTAATCGCCCACCTCCCAATTGATTGACTCGCAATCAGATACAACGTAATTGACTTCAACATTTTTACTGGTCGCAAACTTTTTAGCCTTCTCAATTGCAATATCAGAAAAGTCAAACGCATCAACTTGGTAATTCTGCTGGGCGAGCCAAGTAGAGTTTCTGCCTTCACCATCCGCAATACACAAGATTCGAGCATTTTGTTTGAGATGCTTTGGAGCCATCTCTTGTAAGAATGCGTTTGCTTCAGTTCCGAAGAGAAAGTCTTCGTTATTAAAGCGGTCATCCCACATTTTTTTGGCTTCTAAATGCTTCATCTGATTTCCTTTGTTCATCTAAGTTTGCTTTGGCTAGATCAATTAAGGTATGCATTTACCATTGAAAGATCCTGCTCTGAGATTTCACCAGTAAGCGCGGCTAGGCGCAATCGATTGAGAAGGTAGTTCACTTTTTCCATATAAAGCGCATAGTCATTGGCGATGAGGTCGCTTTCAGCTCCCAAAAGTTCCATCGTGGTGCGAGAGCCATTCGAATACCCGACCCGAGTAGAGCTTAACCTTGCTTCGCCAGTCTTTTGGGCATTTGATAATGCCGTCAGCTTATCCTTTGCGCTATTGAGCGAATACCAAACTGATCTTAAAGTTCTCTCTAGATTCTGCTCAGACTTGTTGTACTCGGCTTTTGTTTTTTCAACCAAGAGCAATGACTCCTCTTGCTTAGCCGTGCGGTACCCGCCGGTATATAGGGGGATTGAAAGCTGTAATCCAACGAGATAATTATTGGTTGCTGTATTGCTGGCGGGACCAAAATTGCCAGACCCACTTAAACTATCTTTAGAAGATTGTGCAACCGCATCCAACTTAGGTGAGGCTGCTGCACCGTACTTTTCAGCCTCTTCTTTCGCAGCTTTTTCTTGCGTTAACAGCATTTGCAGTTGGATATTCTGGGACTTAAGCTTTCCTACATGGGTTTCAAGATTTGGTAGTGATAGTTGCGCAACATTTAAGTTGATTTTTAATTTATCAACATTGACTGCGCTTCCAAATAAGTCTTGTAATGCAAGTTTTTTGACTGCAAGATTATTGCTTGTATCTAGAGCGCGGACTTTTACGGTATCCAATCTCTCATTTGCTTCTTGCATATCAGTTTGACTGGCATCGCCAAGCCTAAAGCGCTTCTCAATTTGTTGGCGAGTATTGGCAATTGCTGCTTCTTGTTTTTTGACCAATCTAACAGCCTCTTCGGCACTAAGTACATCGAAATAGCGTTCGGCAACCAACAAAATCAGATTTTGGTTCGCTACTTGAGCTCCAAGATTGGAGGCATCGGCCGAGAGATTGAGTTGTCGGCTTTGGGCGAGGCGCTCGCGGTTATAAATTGATTGGGTAGCGCCGACGGTATATCGGTTAACGAAACCATTATTGACTGAGGTATTGAAATTAGCCCCATTAAAGGTGCCCATACCTGGTGCATAGAATTGCGCGCCAGTGGTTGAGGTGTTATAGCTCATGCTGCCGGTGAGGGCGGTTAAGTTAACGCTTGGGAGCCATAAGGAAGTTCCCTGATCGCGTCTCTTCTCTCCAGCCATCTGCTCATAGCGACTGGCAATGAATTCTGGGTCTCTATTTTGGGCTTCACGCCATACCTCCATTAAGCTTGTTGCCATAGCCGAATTGGATGAAATGGTTAGCAATGCCATCGCAGCCGCTGCAAAAGGTTTTATATCGAGGAGTTTCATTGGTAACCTTTGAATTTATGCGCCAGCTTTAGCGCCCAACTTGCGAACAATTGTTTCCATGAGGCACCAGCGAGTTAAACCACTTTGCAAAATGTTGACGCCAACAAAAGCGGTAAAGACTAAGAACCATTCATTTGCAAACCATGGACTTCCAGGAGCGCCAAGTGCTACTGAGATAAAAATAAATGTGCCTGCAATGATGCGAACAATTTGCCAAGATGTCATGATGAATTCCTTAAATGAATTAATGGGTTGATTGGAGAATTTTGTCTACTCGATGTGCATAAGCTGAGTAATAGAGCAGGGGAATCACTACCAAAGTGAGCGCTGTTGATACCAGAATTCCAAAAATTAATGAGATTGCAAGGCCATTGAAAATCGGATCATCCAATATAAAGAATGCCCCCAGCATTGCTGCTAACCCTGTAAGTGCAATAGGTTGGGCTCGCGTGATGGCGGCATCCACCACGGCATCCTTAAATGCAATGCCTTGGCGAACCTGGAGGTTAATAAAGTCAACCAGCAATATTGAGTTACGCACAATAATGCCGGCTAGTGCAATCATGCCAATCATGGAGGTTGCTGTAAATTGCGCGCCGAGCAGAGCATGCCCAGGCATCACCCCAATAATCGTGAGGGGAATCGGCGCCATGATGACGAGTGGCGTGAGATAGGAGCCAAAGTGGGCTACCACTAGTAGATAAATGAGTATTAAGCCAACCGCATAAGCAGCGCCCATATCACGGAAGGTCTCATAAGTAACTTGCCACTCACCATCCCATTTGATGGCATAGCTTTGGTAGGGATCACTTGGAGCGGCAGTAAAGAATTCTTCCACTTCTTTGCCGTTTGGATCTTTAATTTCTTTGGTCAGGGATCTAGCCTTAAATAAACCATACAAAGGGCTATCCACTTTTCCGGCGGTATCTCCAATAACATAGCTTACCGGCAGAAGATCCTTGCGATAGATGGTTTGCTCTCTGTCTGCGTCTACGATAGAAACTAATTGACTAAGGGGTATAGCCTCCCGCTGTGAGTTTCTGACAGTCAATTTCAGCAGCTCTTTTAATGAGTCCTGCTTATTTTCTGGGAGCCTGATTTCTGTAGGCGCAGGGTATTTGGATTCGTCATGAACGTAAGCAACATTTTCTCCAGCAAGACCAGCCCTTAAGGTTGTCACAATCGCTTGTTGAGAAACGCCCATTAAGCTTGCCTTCCGACGATCAACTAACAGGAACTGCTTTGGTGATTTTGCGATGCTGCTGTCATCAATGTCGACAATGCCATCGGTTTTCTCAAGAGCGGATCTCACTGATTTACTCACACTCAGTCTGCCCTCTGGGGTAGGGCCGTAGATCTCAGCAACGATAGGAGAAAGCACTGGAGGTCCTGGAGGTACTTCTACCACCTTGACATTGGCGTTATATTTTTTTGCTATCTCTTGCAATGCAGGGCGAATGCGGCTTGCAATGAGGTGGCTTTGATCTGACCGATGGTGCTTATCTACGAGGTTAACTTGAATATCGCCCAATGCTGGGCTTTGCCTAAAGTAGTACTGGCGTACCAAGCCATTAAAGTTTATCGGGGCGGAAGTGCCTGCATAAATCTGGTAGCTGCTTACTTCAGGAGATTTAGATAAGGCTACACCCATTTCTCTCAAAACCTCTGAGGTCTTTTCGACCCTGGTACTTGGCGGCATATCCAAGATTACTTGAAATTCTGATTTGTTATCAAATGGCAACATCTTTAATACCACCAAGCCTGTCATTGGTAGTGAGAGTGAAATCAAGATTGCTCCGATCACCCCGCCTGCGAGAAGTTTCCTATTTCTTTTCCCAGATTGATCACTTAGTAAGGGATCAAATATTTTCTTAAACTTTGGGCTGATCCACTGAGCGAGATTAAAGTGTGCCTTTTGACTATCTGAGTGTTGAGCAAGCCAAATTCTTGCCATCCAAGGCGTAACCATGAAGGCAATTGCAAGTGATAGCAGCATGCCCATACTCGAGTTAATGGGAATGGGGCTCATGTAGGGACCCATCAGACCGCTAATAAAGGCCATGGGTAGTAGTGCAGCAATCACGGTAAGTGTTGCCAAAATAGTGGGCCCGCCAACTTCGTCCACTGCGCCAGGAATAATTTCTTTTAAGCTTTTATTGGGGAATAGCAGTTGATGTCGATGAATGTTTTCAACCACCACAATGGCATCGTCTACCAAAATTCCAATTGAAAATATCAAGGCAAATAGGGAGACTCTATTGATAGTAAATCCCCAAGCCCAGGAGGCGAATAATGTGGCAGCTAAGGTAAGTACAACCGCTGATCCAACAATCATTGCCTCTCTACGACCTAATGCAAAGAAAATCAAAGCCACTACTGACAATGTTGCAAAAATGAGTTTCTGGATGAGTTTGCTAGCTTTTTCATTAGCAGTTTCACCATAATTACGCGAGACTGCTATCCCAATATCTTTGGGTACTAAGGTGGACCTTAGAGATTGCAATTGGCTGAGTACTTGATTGGAAACATCGACGGCATTCTCACCAGGTTTCTTGGTGACTGAAATCGTGACCGCTGGATGATCTGCAGAGCTTTTATCAGCAACGTCCGTATGCCAAACTAAGCGTCGATTTTGCATTGGCCCCTCAATGACTGTAGCCACATCCTTGACGTAAACGGGGTTGCCTTGGCGAACTCCTAGGGCAATGCTCTCCACATCTATTAAGTTTCTTAGAAAAGGGCCAGTTTCAATGGCTACGGTCCCTTGTTCTGTAAGAAGATCGCCAACTGGCATGCCTAGATTGGCAGTTTCTAGCGCCATTCTGAGTTCTGGAATGGTGACCCCCTTGAGTGCCATTTTCTCAGGGCTGACCTCAATTCGGATTGCCCGTTTTGGGCCCCCAATTGTGGTGACTTCTCGCGTCCCTTTCACTCGCTTCAAATCAATTTCAATTTGATTGGCTATTTTTTCCAACTCATACGATGTGATTGAAGGATTTTTTGAAAATAGCGTCAGTGACAGTATTGGAACGTCATCAATTCCCTTGGGCTTAATGATGGCGGGCATGACCCCGAGACCTTTTGGTAACCAATCTGAATTGGCTGCTACGGTATCGTGCAGCCTTACCAGAGCTTCTGTTCTTGGGACGCCAACCTTGAATTGAACGGTGATCACTGAAAGACCTGTTTGAGACATCGACATGACATGTTCGATGCCGGCAATCTGCGATAGCACTTGCTCAGCTGGAATGGAGATCATCTCCTCTACGTTTTTAGCGCTTGCACCGGGAAAGGGGATGATGACATTAGCCATCGTGACATTAATTTGAGGCTCTTCTTCACGCGGAGTTACGATGATGGCAAATAGACCTAAAAGCAATGCAAGGATCGCTAGCAGGGGTGTAATTTGTGCCCCTTGAAAGAATGCTGCAATTCGGCCTGAAATCCCTAGTTTGTTATCCATGACTCTGCACTCGGTTCTTTAATTTATTTAATTATATTATATAATAAAGTAAAATGAATGATGTGTGTAATTTTGATCTGAAAAATCAAGGGGTCTGATATGGCTGTGAATATAGATCTGGAAAGAATGCAGGAATCTGCAAATGAGGCTTGTAGGCTACTTAAAACGCTAGGAAATAGCGATAGATTGCTATTGTTGTGCCAGATAAGTCAGGGTGAAAAGTGTGTTGGAGATCTTGAGAGTGCCTTAGGAATACATCAACCCACACTTTCTCAGCAATTAACCGTGTTGCGCAATGAGGGTTTGGTTCAAACTAGGAGAGAAGGCAAGCAGATTTATTACTCGCTATCTAGTGAGGTTGCACTTGATGTAATGGGTATTCTTTACAAGAGTTACTGCAATCAGTAGTAAGTGATTGATTTAATGTGATTTTTTAGAGCAGTCGCAAAATAAACTGATCTAACTGTTGGGGAGAAAGCGCTCCACTCACCCTCTCTATTTCAGTGCCATTTTTAAAGCCTGCTAGCGTTGGAATAGATCTAATTAAAAATTCCTGGCCGATAGCTGGATTTGCTTCGGTATCTAGTTTGATATGAAGAATACTTTCACCATGCTTTTTAGCGCTAGATAGAAAGGTGGGGGCAAACATTTTGCAGGGACCGCACCAAGGAGCCCAAAAATCAACAAGGACAGGCATCTTGCTTTGGCTCAAGATTTCCTTAATGCTCGCTTGGTCGGCGTCGATAGGCCCTAAGAGTAAGCTCGATTTACAAATCCCGCAAATGGGCTTTTGATTGACTCTATCCAGTGGCAAGCGATTAAATTTTTGACAGCTAGGGCACTTGATCAGCATGTTTTTACCTTTTAGTTATTGAATCAGCCAATAGATTGATGTACTTGTAGTAGTTTATAAATTGATTCGTCAATTGGTCCAGGTAGGGGCTCCATACCAGCGTCTCCGACCTGCATGCAGATTTGTCCTCTTAAGACAATCAGACCTTTCAATGTTTCGCGTTTATGAAAATGATCGTGCGTGCGATCAATATCGGCCGTTAAGAACTCATGCAAGTAAGCATGATTGGATAGATCTAAATTCAAGGCAAAGGCAAGTCTGACAATTTCACGATTAAGCTCATGAATTGTTTTCTCATAATCATTTTCTTGTACTGGGCCTGAGATTGTATTCATAGTTTTTTATTGTAGCGGGCAGGGAATGAATTTATGGGGTATTTGATCAAATTCTCCTCTTAGTGGGATTGGCGCTCTTAATGGGTGGCGGTGAAATATTTTTGATTTAAAACAAAGTGGCGTGAATGAATTGAGCTTAGAGTAAGAGCCTATGAATACTCTCTTAAACATTCTTCCTGGCTTTGTAACTTGCCCTCCTGGGGTTGAGCGAAAGATTCTTCATGGTGTGCCTGCAATATTGGGCATCGGAAGTTTAATCATTCTCCTTCCATCTATTGTGACCAGGGTCCTGGTTGCATATGACTATATTCAGGTTGCAGGATCGACTATCAAGTTAATTGATATTTTAGTGCTTGGCACCCTAGTGGTGTATTGGCTCACAATCCTGACTATAGCCATTGGGGCATTTTTGGTGAAGGTGATGAAGGGGCCGGCATATGTTGCCGATGCATATCCAATGGAAGATGTTGAACTTCCTCGGGTCTAACCTTCTTGTCTATCAACGTATATTGATAATTACACTATTTAATAAGGATTGAGATGAAGACAGCACATGATTTAGTTGCAGCAGCAAAGTCTGGAATAAATGAAGTTGCATTAGCTGATGCAACACAGGCTATTCGGGATGCAGATGTGTTGCTAGATGTCCGTGAGGCAGATGAGTATGCAAATGGACATATCCCTGGCGCAGTACATATTTCTAGGGGGCTTCTCGAATTTAAATTGAGTAATGATCCGGATTTAAGTGGACGTGACCTAAAGATTGTTTTGTATTGCAAAAACAGTGGTAGGGCGGCACTTGCAGCAAAGGTTTTGCATGAAATGGGCTATGTTCATGTGCAGTCCATCTCAGGTGGATTCGATGCTTGGGCTGAGGCAGGTAATCCTGTGGCCAAACCAGAGCCTATTAAATTTGAATAGTTCAAGCAGCTTTTTTCCTTGGGTTTAATTGAGCCGCTTTAAATCTAGAAAAATATTTTTTCTTTGGTGCAGAGCAAAAAATTTCATAGAGACCTTACAAGTTTGACGTGTAATTGAACCCTCAAGTAATCCTTATATAGATGGGGATTAATGCGTATGACATAGATCATCCTTGATTTAATAAAGAGGGGGCAAAATAATCCAATTAAGAAGGTAGTGGCAGATGATTGGCTTCGGCTTAGGTCTATAGGAGAATGTATTTGAGCAATTTATCTATGCAACCGTTGATATTAGAAGGGGTTGTCAATATTACGCCATTGGGATTAGATTCAGAGTTACCGCATAGAAAGATTATCAGAGGCTGGCTTGAGCCAATGACGCAGAGTCAGACGACTAGAGCTGTTGCGCTCTTGATATTTGATGCGATGCTGTGGGTCGGCTTGATTGCTTCAACCGTTTCGGTTGAGAGTATCTTTTTTAAAGTCTTGCTTGGAGTAGTTGCAGGATTCGTGACGGGCCGAATATTCATCCTTGGCCATGATGCATGCCATCATAGCTTTACCCCTCATCGTGAATTAAATAAGATTTTGGGAAGAATTGCATTTTTACCTTCACTCACACCTTATAGCCTTTGGGATGTAGGTCATAACGTGGTCCACCATGGTCAAACCAACTTAAAAGGTTTTGATTTTGTATGGGAGCCTCTCTCAAAGGAGGAGTACGACGCTTTATCACCAGCTAGAAAATTACTTGAGAAGATATATAGAAGCGGTTTTGGTCCTGGAGTCTACTATTTCATTGAAATTTGGTGGAAACGAGAATTTTTCCCCAATTCTAAAAATATGCCAGCAAAGCGCCCTATATTTTTAAAAGACAATTTACTGGTTAGTGGGTTTGCAATTATATGGATTAGTTTATTGGTCGTTGCAGCGATTGCGACCCAGCAGTCAATTATCGTTTCGATAATTACAGGGTTTCTGGTTCCATTTTTATTTTGGAATGTCATGATTGGCTTTGTTGTCTATGTTCACCATACCCATACAAAAGTAGCTTGGTACGATAAAAAGTCGGAATGGTTACGAGCTCAGCCCTTTGTGTCTACTACTGTACATCTGACATTCCCGCTTGGATGGGGGCATTTAATGCATCAAATAATGGAACATACTGCGCACCATGTGGATGCCAGTATTCCCTTGTATACATTAAAGTCTGCTCAAAATAAATTAGAAGAAATTTTGCCTGGCAGGATTATTTCTCAAAGATTTACCTTTAAGTGGTATTTCGAAACGGCCAAACGTTGCAAGCTCTATGATTTTGCGAATAAAGCTTGGCTTGATTTTGATGGTCATGAGACCGCAAAGTCGGCGATTTTACAGCTTAAAAGTATTCAGGAATCTAAACCAACCTTAGCTGTAATTTCAGAAAATGCTTAATTTCTTAGGGGGGCAAAAAAATAAACCCTCCTTTTTTTCAAAGTGTATTAGCTATGCCAGCCGTAAAAATTTACGGTCTGAAGTTACCGTTATTGAAATCTTTTCCATCCATCGACTTGCCAATTATTAAACAAGACATGGATCAGGTAATGACGGTAGAGACCCCCTTTGAGCAAATTGGCGGCATTAAGCGCATTCGTGAGCTAGTTGATCATTTCTATGATTTGATGGAGCTAGAAGAGGGGTATGCTCATTTACGAAGTATTCATTCCCAAGATCTATCTAACTCAAGAGAAAGATTGTATTTATTTTTAGTTGGCTGGCTCGGTGGCCCAGATCTGTATTCCCCCGTACATGGCCATCCAAGACTTAGAGCTCGTCATCTTCCCTTTGCAATTAGAATAAAAGAGCGGGATCAGTGGTTAGCTTGTATGTTTCAGGCTTTAAATGATTTGGGGGTTGAGGGTGAGTTAGCCACTAAACTTCATGAAGCTTTTTTTAAAACTGGTGATTGGATGAGAAATCAACAAGGTTAATGAGACTCCCCCGAGTAAATGTCGAGTGTCTCAATTGTGGGGGCAATAAATATACCTTTGGCTAGCATTAAAATTATGTTGTAAAGGTGAAAAATCTTATATATTTTTTAAGCTTTGCAATTGCTCTCGCCTAAATGAATTAGCAATATTGGGATTAAGATGACTCTTGATCTGATCATGTTACCAAATTAGGAAATACAAGATGGCTGATTTATTTGAAGAAAAAGCTAAGAACTGGGATGTAAGTGATCGAAGCAGATTACTCTCGTCTGGAATAGGTGCTTGCATTATTAAAAATGTGGCGCTAGATGAGGGTATGCATGTCCTAGATTTCGGTGCGGGTACAGGCTTGATTGCCTCACAAGTCGCTCCATACGTTAAAAAAATAACAGCAGTTGACGTTTCTGAATCAATGCTAGAAAAGTTGATCTCAAAACTGGAGCTAATAGATAAAGTCGAAGTGCTATGTCAGGACATTACCGTTAAGCCAATTGGAATTAAATATGACCTCATCATGAGCGCCATGGCTATGCACCATGTTCAGGACACGGATAACATGATCAAGCAATTGGCGGCTCATGTAAAACTGGGTGGAAAGATTGCGTTGGCTGATCTCGATGCAGAAGATGGCACTTTTCATTCTAAGAGTACAGAGGGCGTTTATCACAATGGTTTTGATCGCAACGTATTTGAGAGTATTTTGAAGAGGTATGGTTTTAGGGATATTCAATTTGAAACTGCCCTGACTTTTCAGGGTGCAAATGGCTCTTACACAATATTTCTCGCATTAGCAACCAAAGGCTGATTGGTTGAAATAGCTCATTTTTAAGAGAATATTTTCTAGGGCGCTCTGAATCGGCACATAGCAGTAGCGGCCCTAAGCCTTACATTTTTAAATATAAAATACAGGTGCTTTGATAACCGCCTAAGTCACCTGGTATTTTTAGCTCAGAAGCCCACTTCAACGTGCTTTTTTTGTCTGCGAACGACTGCTTCGGGTCGGATTGAGCCCATGGCAAGTTTTGGGGTTTAACGGCTCAAAACGGCCATCAACCGTCATTCACAATTCATTATTTAAAGAATTTTGGGGTATTTACCCTCACTTCCTTAATATAGGGCGACTATTGAGCTTATCCATCTAAGTTAATTGACATTAAATCAAGCGGGGGGGGTATTCTCAAAAAATGAATCGTCATTACCTCAATATTGAATGGAATCGCAAGTGCAAAATAACCTTTATTTGATAAGTTAAATTGGCAAATTCAAGTAAAGATCAAATCGCTCTCAATTTGCAGTTGAGTGAGGAGTTGGCTATTGCCAAAAAAGAACTCCTTTCCCATATTGCAGATAAGGAAAGGCGCATTGCAGAACTTGTCCTTGCCAATAATGAGAAGGCTGACCGTGCCAGTGAACTAGTCATTGCCAATAATGAAAAAGAGGATCGTGCCAGTGAACTAGTCATTGCTAACAAAGAACTACTCTTTCAGAATGAAGAGAAAGCTAAACGAGCTATTGAACTCGAGGAATGGGTTAAAGAGACCCGCCAGATTGAATATCAAATGCTAGCCAGCTTAAACGCACTATCACTCGTTCGTGATAATGAAACAGGCAACCATGTCATCAGAACACAGCATTATGTAAAGGTAATTGCTATTCGGTTATTTGCAATGGGCAAATACCCAGATGAAATCAACGAGCAAAAGATAGGGCTACTATTTAGGGCAGCCCCTTTACACGATATTGGTAAGGTAGGAATTCCGGATTCGATTTTACAAAAACCCGGTAAGCTCGATGATGATGAGTGGGCTACCATGAAAACGCACACCACCATTGGTGAATCAGTATTATCCGCAGCTAATTTGCAATATCAAAACAAGAAAACAATTATTGGCACGGCTATTAAAATTGCTGGTGGGCATCATGAGCATTGGGATGGTTCGGGTTACCCTCGTGGCTTAGCTGGGGAAGCTATTCCTATAGCCGCGAGAATTATGGCTATTGCTGATGTATACGATGCGCTAGTAAGTAATAGGGTCTACAAAAAACAATGGACTCACGAGCAGGCAGCGCAAGAGATCATTTCTATGTGTGGCACTAAGTTTGACCCTGTGATTGTTGATGCCTTTATCAATGAACAAAACGCCTTCAAGGAAATTGCTCATCAGTATAGTGATGAGTAGTTTTTGGCTGTCAGCTTTGGGTCGGTAGTTGCCTGAAGGTTCAAAAAATCTCGATGACCATTAATAAATCAATAGCAGTCATTCCAGCTTGTGAAGCAAGATTTTTTAACCTCGCATTTTTATATCGCATCCGTCAGGCCAAGGAAGGTAGTAATAACCTTTTTCTGAAATGCCAATCAATCTCTTCGCCAGTAGTAGGCACATCAGCTACATGAATTTTTGCTCCAAAATTTCTTACTGAGATTATTTAGGTTAATACCAAGCCACTTGGCACCCCAAATTCAGTTACATACGAATGCAAATATGTTTCTTGTAGGAGTTAACTATTTCACAAAGTTATTTCAATATGTTAGGAGTGTTCAATGATTGGTTTTATAGACAGACATTACGCACGCCTGCTTCGCAGTCTTGATAATCACCTGTGAAGTGTCAAGCTCAACAGCTAAAAGCTTCTCCTGTCGTAATACGGCGTAATACGCCGGATAAAGTTTTCCTCAATTTCGTAATACATTCGTAATACAACTATTTATTCTCCAATTAAATCAATGGCCTAGTGTGCATTACTTCGTATTACGCAAAAGTTGAAACATGTAATTTTTATCTCTCAAATCGCACATATTGCGCAGCCTGACATATTGATTGAGAGGCAAAAAATTTATCAACTTTAAGGAGCAAGTAATGGCAAAAACAAATATGAGTATTCGAATAGACGACTGGATTATCAAAGAGTTAAGCGAGCTATCTAAAGTGCGAGGAATTGCTCCTAGCGCCTTAATTCGTGAATTTATTATTTCAGGACTGGATAAACAAGATTCTATGGTTGAGCATTTTGATAGTGAATCTGCGAGGGTGGATAAGCAACTTAAGCTCATTACTGATACCGTACTTGGTAGCCTGTATTACATGGTTGCCTACAGAAATCTAGATGCTGAATCAAATCCTTCCTCGGATAAAACTAAAGAAATTATTGATCTTGGAATGAAGATTTCTCAGGAGCTCTTAGAGATCCGAGCTTAACTGTGTTCATAAACTTAGATCATAGTAATCACAGAAAAATCTAAGTGGCCACGAATTTTAATTTTCAATATTTTGAAAGACGGGCTGTGTTGGTCTGACCATTACAGCCCGTCAACAATCAAACCTCAGTCTGTTCGGCCATCTCCAAAGCATCATCCACTTCAATGCCTAGGTAACGAACCGTACTCTCTAACTTTGTATGCCCGAGGAGTAGCTGAATGGCTCTAAGATTTTTGGTTCTGCGATAAATCAAAGAAACCTTAGTGCGCCGCATCGTATGAGTTCCATAGTTTGCAGATTCCAAACCAATCGAGCTAACCCAGTTATGAACAATCCTGGCGTATTGCCTAGTAGATAGGTGAGGGGACTCTTTAATTCGGCTGGAGAATAAATAATCTTCCAGGTGCAATCCATCTGAATGAATCCATTGCTCGACTGCAGTCCTTGTCAGCTCAGTAATTTCAAATTGGACTGGACGGCGAGTCTTTTGCTGCAAGATAGTTGTTCTTGATGAGACATGGTCTCCGGTAGAAATATCCCGCACTTTTAACTTAACTAAGTCACAAGCTCGTAACTTGCTGTCGATAGCCAAATTAAATAATGCTAAATCCCGCTTGTTACCATTTAGTTGCAATCGGACCCGAATGGCCCAAATATCTTTTAACTTGAGCGGCATTTTCTGCCCTGTCAGTTTGCCTTTATTCCAGGGTTCTTTATGCGCATTTGCAATAAGCTGTTCCATGACATTCTCCTTGTGTGAAAGGGAATACCACTTTGCGCCGAATTAAAAGTGACGGGAACGGCTTTAGAAATCCTGAAAGCAGTCACTCGAGCTAGTTAGCTACCTCAGGCAAATATCGACCGAGGCTGTGTAAAAACTCAAAATACTTCCATTGATTTAGATTTAAAGCGTGTACACGGGTTTTGACCTTCCATCAAACGCTTCTGGCTGGGCC
>Ga0214165_1000726_pt1 | contig 21303 bp, 20 predicted proteins | sample TroBogypolimnion_34_FD_153004 | JGI IMG/M metagenome (GOLD analysis project Ga0214165, IMG submission 153004) | Freshwater microbial communities from Trout Bog Lake, WI - Practice 03JUN2009 hypolimnion v3 | ecosystem: Environmental > Aquatic > Freshwater > Lake > Hypolimnion/Profundal zone ... | reverse complement strand
CCTCGGCCAGGCGCGGCCCCGGGCGCACCAGCACATCGGACTGCGTCGGCGTGAACACGCAGACGTGGTGCTCGCGGATGGCGCGGATACGGCTCCAACCGGGGCGCTGCTCCATGCCCTCCAGATTCGACTCACCGACCAGAATCAGGTCCGGGTTCTCGCGCACCACCAGTTCCGGGTTGATCTGGGGAAAGGGGCCGAGCCTGGCCGGCAGAATATTCTTTACGCCCAGGCGCGTCAGCGTCTCACCAATAAACGAGGCCTCGCCCGCGCCAAAAGGGCCGCGGTTGACCTCGAAGTAGACGCGGGTGCCGCGCACGCTTGCCGGCAGAGACCGCGCGGCAACCTCCACTCCGGCATCAATTTCGCGCCACAGCTTTTGCCCGTCCGCAATCTCCAGCAACTGCGACAGTTTGGCAATCGCGCGCTGCACATCGGCGTGGGTCTTGGGCTCCAGCGCAAACACCGGAATGCCCAAGGACAGCAACCGGGTGGCTGAGCGTGACGAGAGCGCCGCCAGCACCAGGTCCGGGTGCAGGGCGACTATGGCCTCGATATTCGGGTCCAGGCCACCGCCCACTTGCGGCAACTTCTTCACAGACTCGGGAAAGTTGGAATAACGGTCCACTCCGACCAAGCGCTGGCATTGACCCAGCGCGCAAACCGTCTCGGTCAGCGCGGGCAGCAAGCTGACGATGCGCTGCGGCGCCTTCGGCAATGTCAACCTCACGCCCTGGTCATCGGTGACCTGCAGGGCCTGGACCGTCGTTGCCCCGGTGCATAAGGCGAGCGCGGCACAGGCTGCCAGCCGGAACAGAGAGCGCTGCCTCATGATGCGGCTCGCTGCTGCATGTCGTGTTCCATCCACTGAAGGATGTATCCATGCAGTTTGCGCACTCCATCGGTCAGCGCGGCCGGGCCGGGCTGCAGGATGTCGGGCGACTTGATTTCAAACAGCTGCTGATTTTTGACCGCGGCGACATCACTCCAACCCGCACGTGCCGCCACGTTTTCGGGCCTGAACTTCTTGCCGCACCAGGAACCAAAAATAATGTCTGGATTGCGCCGGACGATCTCGGCGCTGTCGGCAATGATGCGGTTCTTGCCCAGCGACTCCAGCGACAACTCGGCAAAGCAGTCGTCGCCACCGGCCACACCGATCAGCTCGGACACCCAGCGGATGGCGCTGATGTGCGGCACATCCCACTCCTCAAAAAACACCTTGGGTCGGCGCGCACCGGCGGCCACGCGCGCCGCCACTGCCGCCTGCATGGCGTCCAACTCGGCCTGCATGGCAGCGATTCGCTGCAGACCCCGCTCGGCCTCACCGACCATGGCGGCCACCTGGAACAGCATGGAAAAAATCTCGGCCACGCTGCGCTGATTGAAGATGGTGACCTGCACACCGTGGCGTATCAGGGCGGCGGCAATGTCGGCCTGCAGGTCGGAAAAACCCAGCACGCAGTCTGGCCTGAGTTCCAGGATCTTGTCGATCTTGGCGCTGAGAAAGGCGCTGACCTTGGGCTTTTCCTCGCGGGCCCGACGCGGTCGCACCGTGTAGCCGGAGATGCCCACGATGCGCCGCTCCTGCCCCAACAGGTACAACCATTCGGTGGTTTCCTCGGTAAGGCAAACAATGCGCTGGGGGCCGTAGTCCATTGCGTACCAATCAGAATTGATAGGTCATTGACAGTTGCACCGAACGTGGATCGGCCGGGTAGTAGTAGTAGCTGCTCATACCACCTCCACCGGGGGTCGACACAAAGCCATAACCGCCGTAAGGCGCATAGCTCACATTCGCTATGTTTTTCACCGTCAGCTTGGTTTCGAGCTTGCCATAGGAGCGCGCCCAAAATACATCGGCCGTGGTGTAAGCCGGCATTTGCGCCAGCGTTGGCTGCGTGCTTGGTGATGCGTCGTAATTTTGCTTGGACACGTGCGTCAGTTGCACGCCGACCCTGGAGCCTTCGGCCAGGTCCTGTATCCAGCCCGCGTTGTAAATCGCCGTTGGAACCATGCCCAAGGTTTGGCCCCCATATTTCCCCGTTGCGTACTCGGCTTTCTGCCAGCGGGCGCCTAGGCTTACATGGCTCTTGTCCAGTACCTGCGTGGTCCAGTTGAAGGCCAAACTGGCTCGGTCAATGTTATCCGCCAGGTTGCGGTTCTTGCCTACCGCCGGGTCGAAACGAATTTCATCCTGTGTTACCGACTGCCCCAACACCGCACCGAACTGTTGGCGCGAGTGTTTGAGGTCATAACCGAACTCGTAGGCCTTGGTGGTTTGGGGACGCAACTCGCCAGAGAAGACGCGGTTGTACGTCACCGGGTCAAGCCCCCAATACTCGTCGGTATTGGCAAAGCGGTAAGACTGGTTGACGCGTAGGTAAGTGCGACTGGTGTCATTTAGCTTGAAGTTCAAGCCTGCTTCATGGGCATTGGCCGCCAAGGTTCCGGAAGCCGTTTGGGGATAGCCGACCGACGTGTTCAGATCGTAGCTGTCAAAGCTTTGCAGTTGCCTGCGGGCGCCTGCGCTGAACTCCACGCTCTGGTTCAACGGCACACGGGCAATCAGGTAAGCCGAATGGTTGAGCAGCTGGACCGATTGCCGGTCACTCAGCAGGTTGCCCTCAAAGCCGTTACCCTGGCTAGCCAGAATCAATTGCTGTGCATTGGTGCCGTAGCCATCGCTCCCATTTTGATTGGATTGCGAGAAATCGTAGCCATAGACCAGCGCTGTCCCGTTGGAAAATTCGGTACGAAATTTGGGCGAAAAACTGACATCGTGACCATCCGATTTGAGCCCATCGGTGCCTGGGTAAGGGTAGGCGCCAGCCAAGGAATCGGCGGTATCGTAATAAGGCCGACCAAGATTGCTGCTCTTCTTTCCCACGAACACATCAACATCCAGGGTGGTTTGCTCGGTCAGATTAGCCAGGCCACCGAAGCGCAGACCTTGCTGATCCACCTTGCTCTCAGACCCGACATTGTTGAACTTTGCCGCCCGCAGGTCACCTTCTCCCACTTGGCCCAATACGCCACCCGAGAGTCCGTTGGTGCTTTGCGAAAGTATTACTTCAGCAAACAAGGATCCCATGGCTCCCAGATTTTTCTTTATCTTTGCCGAAGCACTCTGGCCGTCAATCTTGGAGTTTTCGCGCCAGCCATCGGAGTGATCGGCTCCAGCGTTCAGGCTGAACGATAAGTCATCAATCTGCCTATCGAGATTGAAGCTCAGCTGCGTGGTTCCAAAAGAGCCGACGCGGACTCCGGCTTGGGAGCGGTCTGCCTTTTTCCCATCCGTAGTGATGTAGATCACGCCGCCCGAGGCACCGGCACCAAACTGAACAGCTGCGCCACCCGAAGCAACTTCTATGCGCTCAATGGAATTCAGGGGAACCGCAGACCAATCAATCTCCGATGAATCAATCGGATTCAAACGACGACCATCGACAAGAACCAGGGTGTTTTGTGTCGCAGTGACACCAAACCCGCCCAAATCAACCGAGGAATTCAAGCCTAGTTGCCCACCCACTACATTTCGGACATTGACGCCGCCCAGCATGCGCAGAACATCCGGAACGGACATCGCTGCGGAGTTCGCAATCTCCGCTTTGCCAATCACCTGGACCGACACGGGTACGTCGAGCTTGGACTCCGTAAACCGAGAGGCGACCACCACCACCTCGCCCAAAGTGCCTTTGACATCGGTTTGACCATAGGCCGAAAAAACACCGCACAAAGCGACAGAAAGCACGCTCAGACGCGCACGAGAAAAACTAGATTTCATGGAAGAACAACCCGACAAAAATACCCTCGCCGTCTTCCCCGACAGCGCTTGGGCGTTAAGGCCGCACTCACGTGCAGCCACCTTGTTGGCCGGTATCCGGGCTGGTGGATGCAACCTCCATCGCCTTCCCGGAACGCATGTTCAAGCGTTCCAGTGGCTGTGATGAAAGCGGCGTCTTGCGACGCGTCCACTTACCGTTGCGGGGGCAGCGCAGGTTAGGCAGATCTGTACAGACCCTACCCTCCTGCTTCCCGTTGAACTGCAGCGTGTGAACCACGCCGCGAGCACCAACACCTAGATTTTAACCCGAGGCTTTGCCGCGAAACCCTACAATGCGACATCTATGGTGAACAACGTGACAGCCATGCCGAACCCATCCCAAATGAACCAGATTGCCGAACGTGTGCAGCGCCTGTTGCTGCGCTATGCCGAGCTGCGCCGCACCAACGCTCTGCTGTCCAAGCAGTTGGGGCTGTTGGCGCTAGAGCGCGATTCGCTGAAGTCGCGCCTGAGTGCAGCACGGTCCCGGGTCGACGCCCTGTTGGAACGTTTGCCCGAAAACAAGCCGGCGCAGAAGGACGTGCAATGAAGCAGCTCGAAGTTCAGATTATGGGACAGAGTTATTTATTGGGCTGCCCCGAGGGGGGCGACGCGCGTTTGCGCGAAGCGGTGCAGCGCGTGGACGAAGCCATGTGCAGGATTCGTGACGCCAACAAGGTGCGCGCACGAGACCGCATCGCGGTGCTGGCGGCACTGAATCTGGCTTTTGACCTATCGGACAAGGCCGTGCCCGCCAACTTGCCCGCCGCAGACACGGAGGGAGCGACAGCCAAACTGAGCACGGACCTTGGCCAGCTACTGGCGCAACTGGACGAAGCGCTGAGCGAAGACGGTCAGTTGCTGTGAGGCTGCGGCTCACTTAAAGCGTCCAAAATCGCTGTGCGGCCCAAGCGCAGCGCCTACAATGACATGGTCTGCGAAGCCGCCGGGCTTTATATTTCCTTGTACCAATGCTCTTTGAGCAAGGGCTTGGAACATCGCCCAGCCAGCGTGATCATCTCGCGTTAGATGAACCCAAGGCCGGTGCTGACCTCGCCCACCTGAACCATGGTTCAGGATGCCGGTCCGGTGGCATTCGCAGACACCTTTACCGCCTCAAAAAAGTAGCACATGCGATGGTGCGGCTGCAAATAGTCCATTGCCGCAGCAGGTAGGCTGGAAGGTTTGAGGCTGCGGCGGATACTGGTGTTGGGTGTCTGCTCCAGGTCCAACAGCACAGCCTGGTGCCGCGGCAGGCCCGGCTCATGCACCAACAAGCGCGGCTTGAGTGGGCGCCCGGAATTGACAGACACCACAATGGCATGGCGCTCATCGTTGAGCTGCACCACCGAACCCGGCGGATAGACACCCATCATCCGGATAAAGGAGCTCAGTGCCGCGCCATCAAAGCGCGTTTTCTGTTGCGAAAAAATCAGCGACAGTGCCTCGTGCGGCGTCATGGCCGCGTTGGCTTTCAAGGGATTGCACAGGCCGTCATAGCGATTGACCAGGGCCAGAATGCGCCCGCCGAAGCTGATGGCATCGGACTTGAGCTGCAGCGGAAAACCGCTGCCATCCACCATTTCGTGATGCTGCGCTATCACCTGTATGGCTTGCGGACTAAGATTCATCAACTTGGCCAGACGCAGGCCTTGCGCCACATGCTCCTGGTAGACACGGTGTTCGGCGCTGGAAAAACTGTCGTCGGGCCTGCGCACACGCTCCGGCAGTTCGCTCTTGCCGACGTCGTGCAAAAAAGCGGCAAGGCCCAGATCGTCCAGTGCTGGCCCCTCCAATCCCATGGCACGTCCCAGCAGCAGGGAAATGACCGTCACGTTGACCGGATGCATGGCCGCCTTGTCACCGGCGACCTCGGTCAACAAACGAATCGCAATGTCACCCTGCTCTTGCATCTCGGCCACCAGTCGCTGCACCGTCTGCAAACCCAATTGCCCGGCTTGCATCGGTCGACTGTGCAGCAACTGCATCGTCTGCTGGTAATCGCGAACCGACTCGGCAAAGCGGAGCTTGCACAGCGCCAGGCTTTGCTGCTGAGCCGCCCGTTCATCCACGTGCTGCCGACCTGCCGCCTGTAAACCTGGGCCGGCTTGTGCACCGGGCACCGGTTCCACATCGGCAGTGGGTGGCTCATCCTCGGCCAAATCGCTTTGCGAGGGGATGCAGCGTATGCGCTTGACGCCTAAACCTTTGAGAACCTCAATTTGTCTGGCGCTGCTGATCTTGAATCGACTCGTGGCAAAGGGATGCGCCATCCAGCCCAGATCCAGATCGACAAAGAGTCCGATCCGCAGATCTTCCAATGCGACAAAATCGAAATCGTTTCTTTTCATATAACCCACTTGACACCGACAGCCTTTGCGGATTGTTCGGTGAGCGCCCTGGGTTCATTATGGCCTCGAATCTTGAATTTTTAATGACGCAGCTCAGCCGTTCATGTCAGACAGGCGACGCTGTCAACAAGCACTCAGAGTGGCAGCATAAGGTCCTCAAACTGGTCCAGACAGCGCACCTGTTTGAGCAGCTCCAGCACCTGGGCCATGTCGCCCAAGCCACTGCCGGTACTCAACAAGGTGGCGGTGGCACAGGCAACCCCTTTGGCGAAGGCCTGTACCGCTGTTTCGCCCGCAGCCAGGGCCCACACCATGCCGGCGACAAAACTGTCACCGGCTCCCACGGCGCTGTGCACCACCACTTGCAGCGGCGGTGCGTACCAGACCCCTTCCCCAGTGGCCAGCAGAGCGCCCATTTCGCCCATGGAGACCACCACCATGCGCGCCTTGCCCTGTTGAACCCATTCGCAGGCCGTATCGCGCACGGCGTACAGACTATCCAATGCCTTGGCCGTCTCATCACGCAACTCGTGCAAACTGGGCTTGGCCAGGTACACGCCCTGCGCCAGCACGGCCGCCAGTGGCTCGCCGGAGGTATCTACGATGAGCGAACCCTGGGCGGCCTGCACCACCCGTGCGAGGCGGGCAAAAAAGTCCACGGGAACGCCAGGCGGCAGACTGCCACTGGCCACCACCAGGGCCTGCGGTTCACACAGATTGCCGATTTCCAGCAGCGCGGCTTCCCACTCGTCGGTGCTGATTTCCGGGCCGGGCAAGACAAAGCGGAATTCGTGACCAGTGCTGCGCTCCAGAATCGTGAAGCTCTCGCGTGGCGAGCCGCTGATGCCAAACGGGTGGCAGGGCACGCCCTCCTGTTGCAACAAGGAAAACAGCATGCGCCCGGTGCTGTGTCCCGCCGTATAAAACGCCAGCACATCGGCCCCCAGGCGATGCAGCTCGCGCGCCACATTCACCCCTCCACCGCCGGCTCGCCGTTGCATGGGTTCACAGCGCAGCTTGCTGGTGTGGCGCATTTCCTCGACGGCAGTAGACACGTCCAACGCCGGATTCATGGTGATGGTGAGTAATTTTGTCATGGCAAAAAGGTTATCACAGCCGCACAAAAAAACCCTGCACTCGATCAAGAGTGCAGGGTTTTGACTTGCAAGGCAGCGGAATCAAGCGCCGCGGAAATTAACCCATGTGCAAGCCACCGTTGACCGCGAAGTCGGCACCGGTGGAGTAGCTGCCATCATCGGACGCCAACCAGGCGATGATGGAGGCAATCTCGCTGGGTTCGCCCAGACGCTTGACCGGCACGGTAGCGACGATCTTGGCCAACACGTCCTCGCGAATGGCCTTGACCATGTCGGTGCCAATATAGCCGGGGCTGACGGTGTTGACCGTCACGCCCTTGTTGGCCAACTCTTGAGCCAAAGCCATGGTGAAACCGTGCATACCGGCCTTGGCAGCCGAGTAGTTGGTTTGACCGGCCTGGCCCTTGGCGCCGTTGACCGACGAAATATTGATGATCCGGCCCCAGCCCTTTTCAACCATATCGCCCACCACCTGCTTGGTGACATTGAACATGGAGTTCAGGTTGGTCTCAATCACAGCGTCCCAGTCTTCGCGCGACATCTTGATGAACATTCGGTCACGGGTAATGCCGGCGTTGTTCACCAGCAGGTCAATCGTTCCGTGATCGGCCTTGGTCTTGGTGAAGGCTTCTACGGTGGAATCCCAATCACCCACATTGCCGGCCGAAGCGTAAAAGGTGAAGCCCAGCGCAGCCTGCTCGGCAATCCACTTGGCGTGGTCACGGGTGGGGCCGCAGCCGGCGATGACCTTAAAGCCCTCTTTGTGCAGGCGCTGGCAGATGGCGGTACCAATTCCACCCATGCCGCCGGTGACGTACGCTACTTTTTGACTCATGACTATCTCCTTTTTTGATACGGACTCAAACACACTTACAAATTAACGCTCGATGGTCAGGGCCACGCCCATGCCGCCACCGATACACAAACTGGCAATGCCCTTCTTGGCGTCGCGCCGCTGCATCTCATGCAGCAGGGTCACCAGAATGCGGCAACCGGACGCGCCGATCGGGTGGCCGATGGCAATGGCACCACCGTTCACATTGATCTTGGAGGTATCCCAGCCCATTTGCTGATTCACAGCGCAGGCCTGGGCCGCAAAGGCTTCATTGATTTCCAGCAGATCCAGGTCTTGCGCGTTCCAACCGGCGCGCGCCAGAGCCTTTTGCGAGGCGGACACCGGGCCCATGCCCATCAGGGCCGGGTCCAATCCGCTAGTTGCAAAGCTGGCAATGCGGCCCATGGGCGTCAGACCCAGAGCGGCGGCCTTTTTGGCGGTCATCACCATCACGGCGGCGGCGCCGTCATTGATGCCGGAGGCATTGCCCGCGGTGACGCTACCAGCCTTGTCGAAGGCGGGACGCAAACCGGCCAACACGTCGGCCGTGGACTTGCGGTTGATGAACTCGTCGGCAGAAACGACGATTGGGTCACCCTTTTTCTGGGCGATGCTGAAGGGCACGATTTCGTCCACGAACTTGCCAGCGTCCTGTGCTGCCGCAGCCTTGTGCTGGCTGGCCAGGGCCAACGCGTCCTGCATCTCGCGGGTGATGCTATAGGCCTTGGCCACGTTCTCGGCGGTAATGCCCATGTGGTACTGGTTGTAAACGTCCCACAGGCCATCCACGATCATGGAGTCGATCATTTTCCAATCGCCCATGCGCTGGCCGTCACGGCTGCCGAGCAACACGTGAGGCGAGGCGCTCATGTTTTCCTGGCCACCGGCGATCACGATTTCGCTGGCAGCCCAGGCCACGGCCTGGGCTGCCAGCATCACGGCCTTGAGGCCTGAGCCACACACGGCGTTGATGGTCAGAGCCGGGGTTTCCTTGGCGATGCCGCTTTTCAGCAGTGACTGGCGGGCCGGATTCTGGCCCTGTCCAGCTGCCAGCACCTGGCCCAGAATGACTTCGCCAATCTGATCCGCACCCAGCCCAGTGCGTGCCAGCAGGCTTTTGATCACGCTGGCCCCCAGCTCGGGCGCGGGTACTTTGGCCAGCGCGCCGCCAAATTTACCGACGGCGGTGCGTGCGGCTGAAACGATAACGATGTCTTCCATGGTCCCTGTCTCCAATTGAGTGTGAATTGCGTACGTTTAAAAAATTAAGCCCTGGCCTTGACGTAGCTGCCAGGTGCGGGCATCAGCGCCTTGAACTTGCCTTTACCATAGGTCTTCGGGGCTGCAATCTGCTTGCCGGCCTGGCCCTTGAGCCAGTGCGACCAGTCGGTCCACCAGCTGCCCGCATGTTCCTCGGCTCCGGCAATCCAGTCCTCGGCGCTAGTCGGCAGCTTGCCATCGGCACGAATCCAATGGCTGCGCTTGTTCTTGGCGGGTGGGTTGATGACACCGGCAATATGGCCCGACGCACCCATGACAAAGCGCTTCTTTCCAGGCAGCACCTGGGTGGATGCATAGGAGCCGCCAATCGGCACGATATGGTCTTCGCGCGAACCGTAAATATAAAAAGGAATATCCACCTTTTGCATGTCAATCTTCTGACCGCAGACCGTGACCGCACCCGGTTTGATGAGCTTGTTTTCCAGATAGGTATTGCGCAGATACCATGCGTAATACGGGCCGGGCAGATTGGTGCTGTCGGAGTTCCAGTACAGCAGGTCAAAGGGCGGCGGCGTCTCGCCCTTGAGGTAGTTGCCCACCACGTAGTTCCAGACCAGGTCATTGGGACGCAAAAAGCTGAAGGTGCTGGCCAAATCGCCGCCCTTCATCAACCCGCCCTTGCCGAGTTCTTTTTCGCGGTATTGGACAAAGGATTCGTCAATGAACACATCCAGAATGCCGGTGTCGGTAAAGTCCAGCAAGGTGGTCAGCAGCGTGGCGCTAGCCACCGGCTTTTCGCCGCGTGCGGCCAGCACCGCCAGCGCCGTGCTGAGCATGGTGCCGCCTACACAAAAGCCCAGCGCGTTGATGCTCTCTGCACCGGTGATCTCCTGGGTGACGGTGATGGCCTTGATGACCGCATCTTCGATGTAGTTGTCCCAGGTCTTGTGACCCAGCGAGGCATCCGGATTGCGCCAGCTCACCACGAAGGTGCGATGGCCCTCGGCCACGGCGTAGCGGATCAGTGAGTTTTCGGGCTGCAGGTCGAGAATGTAGAACTTGTTGATGCAAGGGGGCACCAGCAAAAAGGGCTTTTCAAAGACCTTGGCGGTCAGCGGCTTGTATTCGATGAGCTGAAACAACTCGCTCTCGAAGACCACGGCACCCTCGGTGGTGGCCACGTTCTTGCCGACCTCAAACAGGCTTTCATCCGTCATCGACACATGACCTTGCTGGATGTCATGCACCAGGTTCTTGACGCCCTTGGCAATGCTTTCGCCCTTGCTGTCAATGGCCTTCTTCTGCGCCTCTGCATTGAAGGCCAGGAAGTTGCTAGGCGCGGCAGCAGCCACCCACTGCTCGACGGCAAAGCGGATGCGGCTTCGGGTCTTGACGTCGGCCTCCACCGCATCGGCCAGGCCCATCAGAGTGCGGGAATTCAGCATATAGACAGCGGCGGCGTAGCCGGCCATCGGATTGTCGTTCCAGGCGGCGTCGGCAAAACGGCGGTCGCCGCTCAGCTTGGGCGGCTTAAAGCCCTCGGAAAACAGACTCAAGGCCTCTTTCGAATAGCACTGCTGCAGCTCTTTGAGCTTGTCGGGTGAGAAGTGAATGTCCGGTGACTTGCCCGGCAGCTTGTCCATGCCAGGCATACCAGCGGCTCCAAGGTCCATGGTCTTGAACGATTCCAGCGCCTTGGTCCAGCCTTCGCTCAAGGCCACTTGAAACTGCTGAGCTGCCTGGTTCCAGAATTCGGGGGAGTTTTGCGTCACGTCGTCACCTTTGAATGCGTTCTCTTTAGAACGTTAGTATCTCAGCTTGTTGGTTCAATTTTCCTTACAAAAACCTATCCGAAACCCTTATGTACATCGTTCCGATTGCCTGGCTGTATGTGGCCCTGATGATGAGTGTGGCCGAGGCCACCAATAGCAACGGCACGGTTCTGGGTGCGATCGTCACCTTTGTGTTGTATGGCCTGCTGCCGATGGGCTTGATGCTCTACATCATGGGCACGCCCGCTCGCAAACGGGCCTTGCGTGCGCGCCAGGAACTGGAACGGGCAGAATTCGAAGCGGCAGCGCAGCAGCTAGCCGACGCGCCAGATGCAGGCGCCCAGGCGGCCGCTGACAGCGTCGCGCCGGTGCGAAAAGAAGCGTGAGGGGTTGGCCACGGTACACCAGTCTTGACTGCCGTCGTTGCCGTAAATGGCGGTCACACCCAGCGCGGTCAAACGCTGACGCGCCAGTTGCGGCAGATCGGCCAACCACTTATCCGGACCATGAGGGCTAAAACATGGTGCTGCCTGAGGTGCGTCGGCAACAAAGGCGGCGCGAACCTCCTCGCCCACCTCAAACGCGCTAGGCCCTATGCAAGGACCAAGCCAGGCCATCAAGCCCTGCGTAGTCACAGCAGCGCGCTCGCACAAACTAGAGGACGCGCGCTCCAGCACGCCTTGGCCATAAGCGCCCAACAGTCCACGCCAGCCGGCATGCGCCGCAGCCACGCCATGCCCCTGCGCATCACAAAACAGCACGGGCAGGCAGTCGGCCACCATCACGGTACAGGCCAGCCCGATGTCCGTGGTGATGGCACCATCCGCCTCCATGCCGTCTGGAGATTGCGCGTCGATGGCGGCAATGTGCATTCCATGCACCTGGTTTAGAAACACGGCACGCACGCCGACCGCCGCCTGCAGTTGCTGGCGGTTGCTGTACACAGCATGCGGGTCGTCGCCCACATGCAGGCCCAGGTTCAGACCGGCATAACGGCCAATCGACTGTCCGCCACTGCGGCTGGTGCACAGTGCTCGCACATTGGGGGGTGCGGGCCAGTCGGGTACCAGCCAATCGAATTCAGATATTTGCATAGCCACAGCATAATCTGAGCTCCTATCCCTCAAGCAGCTATGGAGCGCCCATGATTCTCGAATTGGCAGACATCCGCATTCACCCCGGCCAGAACGCCGCATTTGAAGAGGCCATTGCACGCGGCCTGCGCGATGTCATCGCACAGGCCAAGGGCTTTCAGGGCTTCAAACTCAACCGGGGCATTGAAAGTGCCGAGCGCTATGTGCTGCAAATCTTTTGGACAACGCTGGAAAACCACACCATCGATTTCCGCCAGTCTGAGGCCTTTACCCAATGGCGCGGCATTGTCGGACCCTTTTTTGCAGCGGCTCCAGTGGTGGAGCACTTTGATTTACTGGCCAAATCGGACTGATGCACCGCGCCCCCATCAAACATTGCAGGCAGTGCGGCACGGCAGTGGTCTACCGCATTCCCGACGACGGCGACACCAAGCAGCGTGCCGTCTGCCCGGCCTGCCAGACCATTCACTATGAAAACCCGCTGAATGTGGTGGGTACGGTGCCCTACCTTGGCGACAGGGTGCTGCTGTGCAAGCGCAATATCGAACCGCGCCTGGGCAAGTGGACCTTGCCGGCCGGCTTCATGGAGCTCAACGAAACCACGGCCGAGGGGGCGGCCCGAGAAACCGTGGAGGAAGCCGGCGCCCAGTTTGTGATGCAGGGCCTGTTCAGCCTGGTCAATGTGTCACGCGTGGGCCAGGTGCATCTGTTTTACCTGGCACAACTCACCAGCGAACAATTTGACCCGGGCCACGAGACCGTTGAGGCCCGGCTGTTTCTGGAAAGCGAGATCCCCTGGGACGAGCTTGCCTTTCGCACCACGCGCGAAACCCTGGAGTGCTATTTTGCCGACCGCCGCATGGGCGCGTTCTCCATTCACCACATCGACGTCTAGCCGCCACTCGCATGTTGCCCTGCTATGTCATGCTGGACCTGGAAACCACGGGTGGCAACGCGCTGCACGACCGCATCACCGAGATCGCTGCGGTACGCATAGAAAACGGAGTGGAAACCGCGCGCTGGAGCACCCTGGTCAACCCCGGCGTACGCATTCCGCCCTTTATTCAGGCGCTGACCGGCATCAGCGACGCCATGGTGGCCGATGCGCCAGCATTTGACGAGGTCGCCAAAAAGCTGCTGGAGATGCTGGAGGGCGCCGTGTTTGTGGCCCACAACGTGCGCTTTGACCACAGCTTTGTGCTGCATGAACTGGCGCGCCTGGACCTTCCCTTCAAGCTCAAGACCCTGTGCACCGTGCGCCTGTCGCGCAAGCTCTATCCGCAGCACAAGGGCCATGGACTGGATGCCATTCTCAAGCGCCACGGGCTGCACACCCTTTCCCGGCACCGCGCCATGGGCGATGTGGAGGTGGTGCTGCAATGGCTGCAAATTGCCAAGACCGAGTTGGGTGAAGCCGCGGTGCAGCGGGCTGCGACCGAGTTGCTGCAAGGCAGTGCGGCCCTGCCACCGCAGTTGGAAACCGCGATGTCTGACATTCCGGATAGCCCCGGCGTCTACCTGTTTTTTGGCGAAGGTGCGCTGCCCCTGTACATCGGCAAGAGCGTCACCATGCGCACCAGAGTTCTGTCGCACTTCCAGTCGGCGGCCAAGGTGGCGCGCGAGTTGCGCATACTCACCGAAATCAGACGCGTGGAATGGATTGAGACGGCCGGCGAGCTGGGTGCGCTGCTGCTGGAGTCGCGCCTGGTCAAGGAAAAGCAACCTGTTTACAACCGCCAGTTGCGCCGCGAAAAAGCCTTGTGCTCCTGGCAACTGATGGAAGATCCGCAGGCCAGCCCACTGCTCAAGCTGGTGCAACTCGACGACATGGTGCCGGGCCAATGGGGACAGCTTTACGGTAGCTACCGCTCCAAACGCCAGGCCACCGATGCGTTGCGCCTGCTGGCCGATAGCCACAGTCTGTGCCCGCAACGCCTGGGCCTGGAGTCTGGCAAGGGAGCCTGCTTTGCCTGCCAGACCGGACGCTGCAAAGGGGCATGCGCAGGGCGTGAGCCGCTGGTCTTGCACCGGCTGCGCCTGCAAATGGCGCTGGCCCAGCAGCGACTGCAGGCCTGGCCGCATCCGGGCAAGGTAGCGATCCGCGAATACCAGGAGCAGACCGGGCGCACCGACTTCCATGTGTTTGAGAACTGGTGCCACATTGCAACCGTGAGCGATCCAGCCGAACTCGACGAGATCCAACACAGCCGCCAGGCGCTGGCCTTCGATCTGGATACCTACCGGCTGCTGCAAAAGCGTTTAGGCCCATCCGCCAGACATGACCCCTCCGTGTTTCAACTGGCTGAGTCGCGGTCCTGAACGCCAAAATGGCGCCTGCAACCGCCCTTCAACGACCAAGGTGGCGTGCGAGAATGTAAAAAAGGTATGGGATAGGTATGAAGTACAAAGCGCTTACATTGGGATTGGTTCTGGCTGGAACGGCGCTGGGGAGCGACGCGCTGACCTTAGGCAAAGCGCGGGGCGCGGCCTGGATCGGCCAGCCGCTGGAGTTGGTTGCTCCCGTGCAACTCGATCCCGGACAGACCGATGTGGGACTGTGCGCCGAAGCCGATGTGTTCTACGGCGACAGCCGCCAAGAGGCAAGCCGGGTGCAGGTGCAGTCCACGCCCAGCGAGCAAGCCGACACAATAAACCTCAAAATCACTTCGTCTGCAGCTATCGACGAACCCATTGTCAGCGTCTATTTGCGCGCCGGTTGCGCCCAGAAGTCCACCCGCAAATTTGTACTGCTGGCGGATTTCCCCAATGAGGTCGTGCCAAGCCGTGTTAGCGCGCCAACCGCGCCATCGATTGTCAGCGTAACTCCGCCGATGACACCCTCCAGTGCCCCGGCAGCGCTATCCGCACCGGTCACCAAGGCTTTGGCGAGCCGTAGCCGACCTGCCAAGCCAGCAAGATCGCCCAAGCAGCCAGTCATCCGTGTCACCAAACAAACCGCAACGCAGGCCGAAGGCAAGCCGCGTTTGCGCCTAGACCCGATTGAAGAATTTGGCGAACGCATCAGAGCACTGGAAGCTGCAAGCGCCAAGGCCAATGTGCAGGAGAACATCGCACGCGACAGCCAGAAGCTGCAGGCGCTGGAAAGTGATAGTCGCAGTCTGCTGAACCAAGCCGCCAAGAATGAGGCCGCACTGGCCGACATCCGGGCACGGCTGGAGAAGACGCAGGGCGACCGGGTTCCCGTGGCTGTGCTTTACGGATTGGCCGCACTGGTCGTGCTGGCCCTGGGTGCTATGGCGTTTTTGTGGACCCAGCGCACCAAACACATGGCCTGGAAGGGTGCTGGGCTTCACACTTCTGCCGGGCCTGCGAAGGAAACGGGTTTGGACCTGGACCTCAGCTGAAATAAGCAGCCCGGCCTGTTCCTCAGGGTTTGAAGCTAGCGTCTTCCAGCATCACCTTGTAGGAGTAGCCAGAACCGAAATCCTTGTTGGTGCGTACCGTGCCCACGGCGGTGACCGTGCTACCCACGCTGGTGCTAGCCGTGGTAGTAACCAGCACATCGTTGGATCCATCCTCGGACTTGCCGGAACCGTCACGCAGGTGTACCCAGTTCTTGCCCATGATGCCGGTGTTGACCTTGACCACCTTGGCGTGAATTTCAACGGTCTTGTCGCTGAGCTCCTTGGCGCTGGTCACCACCTCGGAAACCGTGCGGCCGCTCGGCCCTGCGGCCTTGGCAACCTTCACATCCGCTGCGGCCGCGCTAACAGGGGCAGTGGCGTGGGCCTTGGCCGCATCGCCGCCGTCTGCCTTCAAATTGCCAAACAGAATGCTGGGAAAGGTTCTCTTGAGCGTCTTGCTCTCAAAGTTGAGCATCTCCATGGTGTTTTCCACGGTCACCGTGGAGCCCACTTTTGCGTTCGTTAGGCCCACCGCAACCCAGGTGTCCTTGGCATCCACCTTGAGCAGCAAATAGCTGTAACTGTCGGTGTTCTTGACCTCCAGTACCTTGCCCTGAACCGTGTTGCCAGCAAACGCCGACCCCATTAGCGCGGTGGCAAGCGCCACAAAAATAAGGACACGAGGTACGGGCTTGAAAAAGTTCATAAAGTTCATTGTGGAGTGAATAAAGGTCGGGGCCGAGCCAGCGGCCTGGACATGGGCTCAGACACTTTAGTCAACAAATGGCTGCAGGTGTGATGAATAGGCCCATTTTTGCCCTGGATCAATAAAATCAGGGCAAGCACCTAATTTACCAATGAAAAAGGCCGCTAAGTAGTCATACCTAGCGGCCTTTAAACTGTCTAATGGTCGGTGTGAAAGGATTCGAACCTTCGACCCCTTGCACCCCATGCAAGTGCGCTACCAGGCTGCGCCACACACCGATCAAGCCTCAGATTATAACGTGAAAACAGGCGTTCTTTTAGTCAACGAGAGCCAATAGCTCACGAATTTCACACAGTTCGCGGCGCAGCAGTACCAGCGGCATAGAAGCATCGGAACAACGGTCATCCAAAACCAACTCCTCGCTGTCGATTTCCATGTCATTCCCGTCCATTTCTATCGCATCGACACCATCCAACAGGAGCTCGCCGTTGCGCTTCTTGTCACGCTCGACCTGGAGCAACTCCTGCATCTTGTTGCGCGCACCGCTGATGGTAAAGCCCTGGTCGTAGAGCAGGTCGCGGATGCGCCGGATCATCAAGACTTCGTGGTGCTGGTAATAGCGCCGGTTGCCCCGCCGCTTCATGGGGCGCAGTTGCGTGAACTCCTGCTCCCAGTAACGAAGCACATGGGGTTTTACGCCGCACAAATCCCCCACTTCACCAATGGTGAAATAGCGTTTGGCGGGAATGGGGGGGAGAGTATTCTCCATTGAAATCAATGCTGTACAGACTAAAGCGTAGAGGTTACTCTAAGTCTTGCCAGGACGCAAAGAACAAAACGCCCAGCGCTCAAATAAAGTGCAAATGTACATTCAAACGGACATTTTGGGTTTTTCGTCGTCCTGTATCTGCTCTTTAAGTTTGTGGCTGGCGTGAAAGGTCACCACACGGCGCGCCTGGATGGGAATTGCCTCCCCGGTGCGTGGATTGCGCCCTGGACGCGGCGCCTTGGTGCGAATCTGGAAATTGCCAAAGCCCGAAATTTTGACGTCAGAGCCATCCACCAGGCTGGCCGACATCAGGTCAAAAAAGGCATCAATCATGTCCTTGGACTCGCGTTTGTTCAGCCCAATCTGCTCAAACAGCAGTTCCGCCAACTGTGCCTTGGTCAGCGCCGGCGTCTCCAGACTTTCAACTGAAAAATCCATGGTGTCTCGCTTCTTTATAGAGGCCTAGTTTAGACGCGCTGGCGTGCGTCCAGCACCTGGCTCAGCTGATCTACCACCGATTTCACTGCGGCCTCAATCTGCTCTTCGGTCAGACTGGACTCATCGCTGTTGAGCGTCAGACGCACGGCCAGGCTGCGATCGGCCGCACCGGCATCCACCACGGCATCCTTCGCCAGCTTGGGACGGTACACGTCAAACAACTGGGCATCGCGCAACAGACCAGCGGTCGGCGCCGCCCAGATCGCCGACATCAGATCAGCATGAGTCACTGCATCCTTGACGACCACGGCCACATCGCGCTGCACCGCCTGCATCTTGGCAACGGCCTTGAACACCGGCACGGGGCGGACCAGGACGGCATCCAGATCCAACTCAAACAGCACCGGTGCCGTTGGCAAGTCATAAGACTGGCGCCACTTGGGATGCAACTCGCCGACATGGCCTATGCACTTGCCGCCCAACCAGACCGAGGCGCAGCGGCCGGGATGCATGGCAGGATGGGTGTCGGGCTTGAATTCAGTCGCCAGTGGTGCCAGCAGGCTTTCGATATCGCCCTTGACGCTGTAGAAGTCCACCGGCACATCCTTAACACCCCACTGCAGCGGATCCGTGCTGCCGCTGGCCAGACCGGACACGCGCATGGGCTGATCGAAACCTTCCACGGTGGAGTCGGTATCCTTGACCGAGGCATCGCGAAGGAACACGCGGCCCAGCTCGAACACCCGCACCCTGGTCGCCTTGCGCGCCAGATTGAACTTGAGCACCTGCAAGAGCGAGCCAAGCAAGGAGGAACGCATCACGCTCATCTGGCTGGCAATCGGATTGAGCAGCTTGATGGGGTTGGGGTTGCCGGCCAGCTCATGCTCCCAACGCTCTTCAACGAAGCTGAAATTGATGGTTTCCTGGTAGGCCAAAGCAGCCAGTGCACGGCGCACGGCAAAGGCACTGCGCTGCGCTTCGGGGCGGATGCGCGCCGTAATCGGCGCCAGCGGTGGTGTATCGGTCAGGTTGTTGTAACCCACCATGCGCACCACTTCTTCGATCAGATCTTCTTCGATTTGCAGGTCAAAGCGGAAGGAAGGCGGTGCCACGGTGATGATGCCCTCGGTCTGCGTCAAGGACAGGCCCAGACCGGTTAGCGCATCGGCGCATTGCGCCTGTGTCAGCGGCATGCCGATAATCTTGACGGCACGGGCTACGCGCAGGCTGACCAATTGGGACACGGGCATATTGGGCTTTTGATCGTCAACGGGTCCGCAGGTGGTCGCCGGCGTGCCGCAGATATCGATGATCAGTTGGGTGATGCGCTCCAGGTGCTCCACCGTCAACTCGGGATCGACACCGCGCTCAAAGCGGTGCCCGGCATCGGTCGAAAAATTGAAACGACGCGAACGTCCGGCAATCGACTTGGGCCACCAGAAGGCAGCCTCCACGTAGACATGTTGCGTGTCGTCGGACACGGCGGTAGCGTCGCCGCCCATGATGCCGGCCAGCGATTCGACCTGCACGTCGTCGGCAATCACGCCGACCTTTTCATCCACAGTGACGGTATTGCCATTGAGTAACTTGAGCTGTTCGCCCGGCTTGCCCCAGCGCACATCCAGACCGCCGTGAATCTTGTCCAGGTCGAAAATATGGGACGGGCGACCGAGTTCGAACATCACGTAGTTAGAGATGTCCACCAGCGCGGTGACGCTGCGCTGACCACAGCGTGCCAGACGGTCCACCATCCACTGCGGTGTCGCGGCCTTGGTATTGACGTTGCGCAGCACGCGCCCGGAGAAGCGACCGCACAGATCGGGGGCGCTGATTTTGACCGCCACGCGGTCCTGATTGCCCACGGCCACTTCCGGGAAAGACGGCGACAGCAGCGGAGCGCCGGTGAGTGCGGACACTTCTCGCGCCACACCGTAGACGCTTAAGGCATGCGCCAGATTGGGCGTGAGCTTCAAGGTGAACAACGTGTCATCCAGATTCAAATGCTCGCGGATGTTCTGTCCCAGCGGCGCATCGGCGGCCAGTTCCAGCAGGCCGCCATGGTCTTCGGAGAGTTTGAGTTCGCGCGCCGAGCACAACATGCCCTGGCTTTCCACGCCGCGCAGCTTGCCGACCTTGATGACGAAGGGTTTGCCGTCTTCACCGGGCGGCAACTCGGCACCGACGAGCGCGCAGGGAATGCGGATGCCGACGCGCGCATTGGGTGCGCCGCAGACGATGTTGAGCAGCTCAGTCTGGCCGACATCGACCTTGCAGACGCGCAGACGGTCGGCATTGGGATGCTGCTCGGCTTCCTTGATTTCGCCCACCACGATATGGGTAAAGGGCGGTGCCACGGCTTGGAGTTCTTCGACCTCCAGACCGGCCATGGTCAGCGTTTCAGCGAGCTCTGCCGTGCCCATTGCGGGGTTGCAGAAAGTGCGTAGCCAGGATTCAGAAAATTGCATGTTCAGCTCGAGCGTATTTGATGGGTTGTTACTGGAATTGCGAAAGGAATCGCACGTCGCCATCAAAGAAAAGGCGCAGGTCGTTCACGCCGTAGCGCAGCATGGTGAGCCGGTCCGGGCCCATGCCAAAGGCAAAGCCGATGAACTTCTCCGGGTCAAGACCCATGTTGCGGATCACATTGGGATGCACCTGGCCGGAACCGGCCACCTCCAGCCAGCGACCGGACAAGGGCCCACTTTGGAACTGGATGTCGATCTCGGCGCTGGGCTCGGTAAACGGGAAGAAGCTGGGGCGAAAGCGCAGCACCAGATCGTCGCTCTCGAAGAAGGTGCGGCAGAAATCGGTGAACACAAACTTCAGGTCCTTGAAGCTGACGTTCTCGCCCACCCACAGGCCTTCGCACTGGTGGAACATGGGCGAATGGGTGGCGTCGCTGTCGACGCGGTAGGTGCGACCCGGGGCAATGACGCGAATCTCGGGCATGTCGCCGCAATACAAGCCATCGGCACTGGCGCCCACCAAAGCGCGGTGTGCCTTGACGTGCTGCACGGCGTAGCGGATCTGCATCGGGCTGGTGTGGGTGCGCAGCAGATTCGGCGCGGTCTCGGAGCCACCCTCCACATAGAAGGTGTCGTGCATGGAACGCGCAGGGTGATCTTCGGGCGTGTTGAGCGCGGTGAAGTTGAACCAGTCGGACTCGATCTCGGGGCCCTGAGCCACATCGAAACCCATGGAACCAAAGATGGCCTCGATGCGTTCCAGCGTCAGCGACACGGGGTGCAAACCACCCTGCCCGCGCGTTCGTCCCGGCAGCGTCACATCCAGCGCCTCGGCCTGGAGTTGAATCTGCAGCTCGGCATCGGCCAGGCCCTGGCGGCGCGCGGTCAGCGCGGCCTCAATCGCCTGCTTGGCCAGGTTGATGGCGGCACCGCGTGCCTTCTTCTCGTCGACGCTGAGAGCGGCCATGCCCTTCATCATCTCGGTGATCTTGCCGGACTTGCCCAGGAACAAGGCCTTGGCATTTTCCAGATCGGCCGGTGTGGCGGCCTCTGCAAAGGCGGCCTGGGCGGATTCGACGATGGCATTCAACTCGTTCATAGGGACTTTTTTGGACTATTTGGGTATGCGGTTCAATGGAAAAAGGGCTAGTGCTCTTTCAAGCAATAGCCCTTTGTTCGTGCGCCAGGCGCTTACGCGCTCAGCCGAGAATCAAGCAGCCAGCTTGGCCTTGACCTGTTCCACGATGCTTGCAAAAGCAGCCATGTCATGGATGGCGATATCGGACAGAACCTTACGGTCAATCTCGATACAAGCCTTCTTCAGACCGTTGGCGAATTGGCTGTATGTCATGCCGCACTGACGC
>Ga0214165_1000723_pt1 | contig 21368 bp, 20 predicted proteins | sample TroBogypolimnion_34_FD_153004 | JGI IMG/M metagenome (GOLD analysis project Ga0214165, IMG submission 153004) | Freshwater microbial communities from Trout Bog Lake, WI - Practice 03JUN2009 hypolimnion v3 | ecosystem: Environmental > Aquatic > Freshwater > Lake > Hypolimnion/Profundal zone ... | reverse complement strand
GTGGGTGCCTTCAGAGTTTGTGCATTGGCTTTGATGTGCTGAGTCCAAGAAGAGGCATCAGGAGTTCCACGCGACATTTATTGAAAACGAAAGAAGATTCCCACAAGATAAGGAGACCCATGTCTGACCACCCTGAAGTCAAGCCTGTCTTTCGTCCCGAAGTGGTGGAGGCACTGAAGGTCCCCCGTCTCACGCAGCCGTTCTTCACCAAGTATGAGTATGTGGACATGCTCGCAGCCCGGGCCCAGCAGATTGCAGACGGCGCCAAGCCCCTTGTGGGGTTGGAGGGTCTCAAGACGTCCGATCCGATGTTCCTCTGGAATGTAGCCAAGCGGGAGATTGAGCAGCGCAAGTTGCCGTTCATGGTGCGTCGGCAACTTCCAAACGGGACGTCTGAATACTGGAGCGCTCAAGAACTAGAGCTGAGTTGGTAATCAGCAACGCAAGGGCGCAGGCCATGGAGGCAACATAGTGGAGACTGACATGATACGGAGTGGCCGCATTCACGTCGGGATTCCACACCAAGTCCTTTTTGATGTAGCCGTAGTAGAACATGAAGAAGCAGTATCCGACGCCGCACGCATAGGTGAACATGGTGTAGTCGCGCATCGCAACCAACGGCAGAATGGACGGAACCATGCTGTTGGCCGATACAAAGTCAATCCAGAAGACCGCCGGGTGTTTGGTCAAGTGATAGGTGACGGAGATGACCGTCACGCCTGTGTGATACCAGACGCGGATCGTGTCTCCACACCTCCACGCTGCCCACGTGGGCATCATGAGAAACAAGCTGGAGCCAGCTAGCCAGTAGTTTGGCTTCATTACCCATTGACCGCACCCGCCATTAAAATGGAGAAGGCGGCAAGGGACGAGTGAACCCAGTGCAGGCTGGCGTGCCAGGCAGTCGCAACGGATGGTTCTGGATCCCATGCTAATATAGAATGAGAATAGCCGTAATGATATACCGCCACTCCGTATCCGATGAAGGCAAGATACGGGGACATTGACCATGGGAGCCACTGCAGGGTCGTGCGTGTTGCCGCCAACACACACAGGTTTGCAAAGACCATGTCGGCGAGCAGCACTTCGGGGTACATGGGCTTGGTCCCATGGTGGAGGACAGAGAAGACGAAGCATCCGCCCGTGATGGCGGCCGATACGTATTCGTTGGTAGCCAAGTATGCGCCCGTGGGCAGGAGCATGGAGAAACTGGATAACACCAAGCGAGGATTGGGCTCCATATTTACTTCCCCGAAAGGCGTTGGAGGTCTTCGTCCGAAGGAGGGAATAGCAGAGTGGGCTTGGACGCTGCGGGGGGTGAGTACATCGTCGGCGTCTCGTGCTTTACCGTGCCATTGGCCATGGCCACGTCGATGGAGTTCTCCGAGAAACGGCTGATATCGGGGTCGTAGGTCGACTGAAACCCAGTGCTTGCAAAGATGTATCCGAACAGAACCAAGATGATCGCTGCAAACAACAGGACGCCCCACGTACGGAGTTTGGGGAGCTTGAACTTCATTACTTGTTTGACTGGAAAAAACGGAAGCAGCTCAACTAGTAAGACAGCTGAGCATGGATTTCCCTATCGTGATTAAGTGCTACACGTGCAACCTCCCCATCGCCGGCAAGTGGCTCCGCTTTCTGGAGCTGGTCAAGGAGTACCGCCGCGAGGACGGGCGCCCCGAGGATGCCCAGATTCTGTACTTGACCAACTCCACCACTGTCACTGCAGAGGGACGAGCCATGACGGACCTTGCTCTGACCCGAGAGTGCTGCCGTCGTCACTTTCTGACGCATCCGGGAGTGTAATTGTAATTTCCCACGCAGAAGGTAAGGATGTCTTCCTACAGTGAATACCTCAACCGACACAAGCAGCGGCTTCCGAACATTGTAGACACGCGCCCACACCGCGACGCCAGCCACCAGACCGAGATTGTCCGCATGCTTGCGGCCTCGGGCAATTACGAAACGGTGGTTCCCAATACGGCCTGCGCAGTGGTCCTGAATGCTCCAGCCACGTCGACCCCTGCAAGCAGGGTCTACGGTGGAGGACACACTGTCCAGGACGCCTCTGCCTTTTTGGCGTTCCAGGGTGGTGGCGCCGTTGCGAATGGAGCGGTTCCCAAGAACGCCAAGGCATCGCAAATCACAAAGACCTGCTACACGTCAGCGATGATACCCGAACTGCAGAACATGCTGGATGGTACGTCGCTGGTGGGCAAGATTGACCCCGCTGTTTACGCCAACCGCCAGGGATACAAGACGACGCCCAACGGCAACTGCTGCCCGACATGCAAGCGTGTGGAGTTCGCGCCGACCTGCACGGCGTGCGCTGGTGCATTGGCTACACCGAACAACGGACAGGGGTACAAAAACACTTACCAATACCCTCGCACAGTAACATAATGCTGACGGTCTACACGTACTCAATCCAGAAACCAGCAGATGTCTTTGACTTGTCGGAAACTCCGCTGGAGCAACTCGCCGACATGGCGACTGCAATCTTGACCCATCACAAGACAGCCGTCATCTGGTTCGGCTATCTTGAAGGATGGATGCTCACGCCAATGGAAGAGGTGCGACTACGCAAGGTCATCCGTGCCTTTCCGTGCACCACAGTCTCTCGAGTCCCTCTGTCCTTCTCAAACGCCTGGAAAATGGAAATCGATACCATTTACACAACTTCCCCTCATGGACACTCCGACTCTGACCACGATGGTGGTCCTGTACACGATGGACGTAAAGTTCAACACGACACGCTTACTGGAGTCATTGCCTCTGACGGACGCCCTCATCAAGATCGAGAAGCAGGGGTCGCCGATCCGGGGCGGAAGCAAGCGGGACCTGATCAAGCGTCGAAGCAAGAAGGTAGCGCCTAAGCGGACAACTGGGTTCGGACATAATTCTATCACAATGGTCGTCATGTCCAACGGCGACGGGACACTCCTGCGCAAGGAGATCACGGTGAAGGTCTTCCAGAACGGCGTGTTTCATATCACGGGCGTTCTGGACGAGAAGTACGATCGCAACGTCATGTCCGTGCTGGAGTCGCATATTCGCACCACGTGCCCAGAGGCCGTGACAGAGGGAACGTGGGACCTGAAGAACAGGCGTGTGGTCCTGATGAACTACAAGACGCGTCTGACATCAACCACCAGCCTGTCGCGCGAGCAGCTGTACTCAAGCCTGCGGGCCGCGGGTGTCAAGACGGACTACGAGCCTGCAGTGTATCCTGCTGTCAAGATCTACTTCCCCGAGACCAAGTGGATCGCCAAGGTCTTCCGTACGGGGAACATCATTCTCACAGGCATGACGGCGCACGACGAGTGTATTCGCCTAGTCACTGCGTTGAAACCGCTTATAGATTCTGTGGCTACTTCTCATAATGTCCCAGCAAGCACGTGAACTGACCCCCGCCGAAGTCGCAGCAGGTGAGGCGCACATTAGCGCCATTGACCTCAAGGCCACGGAGATTCAGGCGCTCGTCCGCAACATGGACCACTCCAAGAAGAAGTGGCGCCACCTGCGCCGCGAGGAGTTCATGCAGAAGATGCAGGACGAGAATACCGTTTTGTACTTCAATTACCCCAGCCTCTGGCAGATGCACGCAGAGGACCGCCTGGACTCTACGTTTTTCGACATGCTGACCATGAAGCGAAAGGTGGAGAAGGGTGAGATCACTGCGGATCAGGCCTCGGTAGTGATCGGCAAGAAGCTCTACGAGAAGTTCATCCCTCAGGTTACTGAGAACGCCCCCCCTGTGCCGACGATGTCGTACGAGGACTATTACAAGCAGTTTGGTGGTGCAACGGGACCTTCGGGTCCTCGGGCTTGAACCGGGTCAATCCTGAGAACCGCGTCTGCACGGGCATGGCGTCCAAGTCCCGAGACATGGGCTCGGGGGGTTCCAGTTCGTTGTCAACCTTGGCCTCCGTACCCGTCGCGACAAACGCCATGTCCTTGAAGTCCTCTAGGGTCTCGTTCTTTCCCATGAGGGCAAAGAGGTCGTCCAGTGTCTTGATACCGCTGACCAGGGGAGGAAGCGGAGTCGCAGGGCGCTTCACGGGGTTGCCAGATGCGTCCATTTGCTTTGTGTTGTGGGGGTGGTTTTAAACCTCAGTAAAAGGAAAAATGACTCCAATCCTTGCAGAGTTTCTCGGCACCCTGCTGTTGATTGGAACGATTGCGTATGTGGGTCAGCCGTTGGCCATTGGCGCGGCGCTCGCGGTTGCGGCGTATTTCTTAGGCCCGATATCGGGTGGTCACTTCAATCCCGCAGTGACCCTGTGGGCGTTCCTGTCCAACAAGGTAAGCAGCAACCGTGCGGCAATGCATGTGGCGGCTCAGTGCTTGGCTGCCGTCACCGTCTTCGCCTTGAAGACGGCAATGTGAGTCTTGAAGTCCTCCGACATCTGACGCACACTAATGTGCGGGTGCAGCCACTTGCCCGCCTCCAGGATACCCACATCGTCATCACCAATGTGCTCGGTCAGCACCTTGTCGATGCGGTAGTGGATGGCGAGCGGGCTGCGGTGAAGGGCACTGGCCACCTCTGGAACACTCTTGTTCTGGTGGCGGAGCATGCTCACCATGTCGCGCTCCTCCTGCTGAGTCCAGCGCTCTCCATTGTTGTTGCGGTTGCGGATGGTGACCTTGGCGGACTCACCGGAGAAGTCGAGGACGCGGGCGACGGGGACACCACGGTTGATGGCATTCATCTGGTAGCGAGTGTAGGCAGGCATCTTGGTATGAGGTGGAGTTCCCTCCCATACGAAGTTTCCGTTTTTACGGTGGGTGTGTGGGGTGTGCACGAAATGGGATTCGAACCCATGAGCTTGCGCAGCAGGTCTTGAATCTGCCTCCTTCACCACTCGGACATTCGTGCAGGGTACGGGCTAGTTAATAGTCCTAGTGTACGGGCTATGGGATTCGAACCCATGAGGTGTGAACCAGCAGATCTTAAGCCTGCCTCCTTGACCAACTCGGACAAACCCGTAGGATACCGCATGCGGGGATTGAACCCGCGACTATCGGCTGTCTACACGCTAAAAGGCCGATGCTCTACCATCTGAGCTAATGCGATACGGCGGTGCATAAGACCGATGCTCTACCGCTGAGCTAATGCGGCATGGAGTGTAAAAAATGGATTCTTTGGTGTTGAACAGACTTGTCTTCCCCAGTCCAAAATGTCTCTCCTTCGCTTCATCCACCACACGCCCGTGGGCTCTCCGACCTACCTCGACCTTCTTCCTGCAGACGTTATCGGACACCACATCCTGCCCTTCCTCGGATGGGAGGACCGCATCCATGTGAACATGCTGACGCCGCCCGGCGACCGCACACCGCCAAACAAGATTCCCAAGGACCGCATCATTGCACATCAGATGCTCCTGAGCGCACTCAAGACAACACACAAGATCAAACTCTGGAACCACCTTGCCAATGCGCGCGTGTCGGCAGTTCAAAAGAACGACGCGCTCATCGACGTTCTGCAGGCCTTCAGCAACGGACACACACCTCTTATCCTCATGCACTCGCGCAGGCTTCGCGACATGGTCGAGCAAAAGACGCTTGAGTTCTCAAACCCAGAAACCATAAAGAAGGTCCGCCTTCTGGGACAGCGCGCCGAGGTGAGCGCCGCCGTTCAGAAGCTGGTCGAGTGCCTCGCGACCAACCCGTACTCACACGAAATCAGCGCAAGAAAGTGGCTGGACGCGTGGGCCACACAGACAGAGGTCTCACTTGTCCACGTCGAGTGGCGCGAAGGGGGCAGCGTCGTTCGCCGCCGACAGGGCGACATCTACACCGTGTGGGAGTAAAAGCAAAATAGGTTTACTTAGTTTGGTTTGTATACGCTCAGCGGGAATCGAACCCGCGTCAAGGGTGTGGAAGACCCTCATTCTACCACTGAACTATAAGCGTTAGAGGTACTCGGGATCGAACCGAGGTTAACGGGTCGCTTGAACGAGTCGGGCTTTGACCCCGAGACCTCTTCCGTGTAAAGGAAACGCTCTTCCACTGAGCTACTCGTCCTATCAAAGCCCGCTGTGCTGACCACTGCACTATACCTCTGGAATTCCCGTGCCGGGAGTCGAACCCGGGCCGAGGCTGTGAAAGAGCCCTATCCTAACCGCTAGACCACACGGGAGGCGAGAAGGTGGGCCCTGCGCCCACCGTGTGGTACCTACGTGCTATCCCTCTAAACCCCTGCCTTTTCGCCCCGAAGCTCTGTCCTGAGCTCCATGAGCATCTTGCCCATCCAATTCTGTCCCTTCCATGACCCCTTCTGTGCTGGCGTTGTAGCCGCAGATGTCCCAATCCCCCAGTAGCTGTCTCGTGGGTTGGCCTCGGCCAGAACCCTGTCTTTTGTCGCCAAGAGCTTCTCGAGCATCTCGGTGTTTTTGGGGTGCGTGAACTTTGCACGCAGCGCCTTTCGCATAACTTCATCCTTGAACCCGCGTCCGGGCGCAAGTCCGTTCCACTGCGCGCCATCAAAGTCCTTCACCTTTTTGCCAATTGCCTTCACCGACTTTGCCTCTGTGTACGGCTTTCCCTTTGGAGGGGTCAGCATTTTGGTGGCCGCTGCTTCATCCTTGAACAGCTTGGCCTTTGACCACTGGAAGTAGTGCTCCACAGTGGGGAATGTGATGCCGTCAATCTCAAATGGAGCGACATACATATTGCTCATGAACCTGTACTCTGCCAGGCTTTCGTCGCCCATGAAGAAGAACACTGGCTTCGCGGCCTCTTCGTCTTCGGGCGACTGAACCTTTGCCTCGTCTGCGGGGACCTTGACCTTCAACACCCTCTTCTTCAACTTCGAAGGAGTCGCCTCCTTCTTTTCGACTACTGCCGCTGCTGCCTCTGCGTCCTTGGAGGTGGGGAGCTCAATGGCTTCCCCTTCCTCAGGAGGCGATGGAGGCGCAGGGGTCTTGACCTTGTTGAAGATGAAGGTGCGGTGGAGAAACGAGAATGCCTGCTGCTCCTGAGTCAACGTAATCGCAGTCTGTTGCGAATAGTACTCGGAGAACATCTGAGTCATTTCAAGCTCATACCCTGCTTCCTTCAGCAATTCTGTCGCCCGTTCAAAGGGAACCAGCGCCTCCTGCACGGGCTTCTCGAAACTCTCGAGGTAGACGCGCAGAGTCAGTCCAAACTCTGGGCGCCACGCGTCGCCGTCAGGGTAGTCCTTGGTGAACTCGCCAAACACCTGACCGTCGGCGCGGAAGATGTGGTTCTTCTTGCCAAGGAGGAGGGCGTACACTGCCGCTCCATCCATGCACGTACCGAAGAACCGCTTCTTACCATGTACCTTCAGGTTTTCTGTAAACGCCCTGAACGCCTCCTCCGACACGCATGCGTAGTGCATGGCGAACTGGCACGAGACGTCATCGAACTCCTTGATGTCGCGGAACTGCTGCAGGTACGGCGTCGGAGCAGGGTCCTTTCCAGCAAGAATGCGGGTGTACCGATCATCAGACTCGTACAGCGGCTTGGTCATGTCGCCCACCGCCAGCAACATGGGTGGCAGCTTGTCGCAGCTGGGCCGCTCGGCGTCCTTCAGGTAGCGGACGTATCCACCCTGACGGCTGGAGGTCAGGTTGGATTCCGAGATGTCGAAGCCCACCACCAGCTTGGGCTTGGACCGCTTCCACTTCAGCATGTCGCCTGCACGCCCCACGGCCAACTCCAGCAGGGTGTCCCCAGGCTTCACGCAGGCCTGGTAGAGCTGCTCCTTGACCCGGTTGTGGAAGGAGTAGACATCCTTCAGAATGCGGTCGCGGGCATCCAGATTGTCGCGGTAGTAGAGGTCGTCCTCAATCAGATCATCCACAGGCTGAGAGGATGGGTGGCGGATCATGTCCTCCGTGATGGGCACGTGGATATTGGTCCAGATGGACTCGGCCACTGCAATGTCGTTGCCGAACTGCGGCTCGCCGAGCACGCGGTACTGGTAGGTCTTGTCGTGGCGCGTCCGCAGAACCGTCCAATGGTCTGTTGTCGTATCGTAGGCGCACTCCACGATGGAATTGTCCTCGATGCGGTTGCCTACCTTGTCCACAGGCACACCCTTCTCCAACTTCAGAGCAATGATGTTCGCGTCGGGCTTGCGAGGCACTGCGGGCTGGAACGGAGATGGAGCACGGTCGCGCGTCTCGGCGATGCGCTGAAGGTCTGTGGGCATCGCAGGTGGGGTGTACTCGCCCGTCAATGTCTCGCGGGGGTACAGAATGTCGGAGCCGCGATTGCGAGAGACGTACAGCGTACCCTTGAACACGTGTGACTTCAAGACCGTGTCGTAGCTCTCGCCAGGCTTGTAGCGGAGCAGGAAGTCAATGCTGTTCTGGTCAGCGGGCTTCCACTTGTAGACGCGGAGCCACGTGTTGCCACGGCGGTCCTGCATGGGCGCCACGGCGGTGGACTTGGGCGTGAAGACCAGACCGTCCGTAGGGTAGCCGAACTTGGTGTCCAGCAGGGTGTTGATGGCCTGCTCCATCACAGGTCCGTCCCCTGCGAAGAAGACCTTGGTCTCGATACGCAGAGGCTTCTGACTCGGTGCAGTCAAGAAGTCGGTGCCCAGGTCCTTGACGAACTCGCGGGCACAGCCAAGACGGCTCGTGGTCGTCAGGTCCTCGTCCGTCAGCATCAGCGGCAGACGGGTCGTGTTCTTGCCTCGGAAGGCGTAGACATCGAAGATACAGAAGAGATTGCGGTCAGGTAGGTACTCTCCGTCCAAGACATCGCCCACGTGAATCTCCTTGGTGGCGGAGAGTCCTGTCCAGGTAATGTTCATGTTCGGCGTAACCCGGATCACACGCTTGTCGGACGCCACGACCAGGAAGCAGCGGTCGCCATCTGCCTTGTTGGTGACCGTGTATCCCTCCAGGATGGAGTTGGGACACATCTTGCTCATGTGGCGACGGTCCATGGTCACGGGGTTGATGAACTTGAACCCCAGGCGCTGGAAGCCCATGCGGTAGTTCTCCACATCTGACTTGGTCAGCAGGAACGGCGTGTCCTGAAAGGCCTCCATGACGAGCGTCACGTGGCGGAACAGCGAGTCCACGACAGCCTTGGTTGGGGCCTTGCGGTCGACCACCTCCAATTCCAGTTCGTAGACAGGGGGTGCGCGCATCACCTCGTGCAGGGTGCGCATGCCCCGCGCACGAGACTTGACCAGGGAGAAGTCAAAGCGCAGCAGGCCGTCCAGAGTGGTCCAGGAGCGGCGATGGATGATGCGGACGTGGGCCGCAGGGTCCATGGGTGCGCCCGTAAAGTCATGGCGCAGGCCCTCCTCGCGGCGGAGAGTGAAGCGAAGTCCCAGGTCAGGGAGGTCGACGAGGTCGGGCTCCGAGCCACGTCCCTCAAAGTAGCGAGTCTTGCGCTCGACGAGCAGCTTGGTTCCACGGAAGTTCCCCGTGGAGCAGACCTTGTAGATATTCTCAGGCTTGGTGACGACGACCCGAACATTATCGGGGTAGCAGAAGATTGCGCGATGTTCGTCAGACGCAGATCCAGTGGACACGGATGCAATGACTCCCGCGATGCGGTCAGCGACATCCTTGGTCTTGATCTGGCTGGGAAGGACCTTGCATTCAAGTTCGGCCTGAGGGTCGCGAGAGACGTAGTTGGCTAAGGCCGTAATGGCCGTGCGTTGGGTCTCCATTGCCCTTACTTTAAGGCTGGATTCTCTTTATCCATTTTTTACCATCGTCTTGCGCGCCACGTCATCTGCATCCATGCGCTTCCGCTGGTCAAGGTAAAAGGCAACCATCTTCTCCATCTCGAGCATGCAGGTGTCGCTCAAGACCTCGGAGGAAACCAAAACACCAGTCTGCGTCTTGGTGTAGGATTCGGTGTGGTGCTTGATGACTGCGAAGATTTGGGCGTGCTCATGCGGGTCCAGAAGGTCCAGCTGGTCCCTCAGCTTTTCCTTGCGCGCCCGGTTCATTTATAGTTACGGCAGGTCTTGCGATGACCTTCGTCTTCCGCGGTGCCTTAGCTGCGGGCATCTGCTCCTGCGGGACCACCACCTTGCGCTCCACATCGGCCGCCGCATTGGTGCCTGTACTCGCAGCCAACAGGGGCTCCTCGGCCACCGCCTTCTCTGCGTCTGCCTTCTGCGCAGCCACAACCTGCTTCAGGTGACCCAGGACCACGATCGAGTCGTCGCCCTGCTGAAAGCGAGAGCCCTTGACCTCAAACTCCACCTCCTGACCCTCCTTGATGTCCTCGAACGTCGCGTCGCCCAGGTGCAGGTCGCGAGGCAGCAGAATCTTCATCGGGGCCACCTCTGCGTGGAGTCCAATCTTGGACCGCAGTACGACCGGTGCGCGGAACGTCTGACCAGGGTGAGGCATGCAGATATCCGCCTGAAACTTCACCGAGTAATCCAGTCCGCCGTGAATGAGATTGACACGGCCGAGCGAGTGCTCCACCACCGTGATGCTTCGAGTCTGCACGAATCCCTCGGGAATGCAGACGCCCTCGTACTTGGCCCGCAACTGGGCCATCAGACTGACTTGGATGTTTCGCTGAATGTGCTGAGCGGGAATGTGGACCGAACGGACCAACGCACGACGCTCAAAGATAGGGTCCATGTGATCGTGTTATCTTTACTTGCCCTTTTTCGTTTTCGGTTTAGCCGAGAGGATAACCTCCATCTCTTCAGGCGTATACCACACCACCTTCGGGTCAGGGTCCTGCATGCTTGAACGAATCAGTAATTCAGAGTAGAGACACCACGTCTCCTTATTGGTCTTGGCCACCTCTGCAGGCACACCCGCGTTTGTGCGATCGACGAACTTGGCCAATGCGAGCACTGCATCCTTCTTGTTCTCGCCTGTACCGCAAACGATGGGCACGTCGCGCTTCTTGCCTGCTTCGCGCACAGGAGTCTCGCCCTCCATCTTGAATCGGCTGATGGTCAACTTACCGTCCTTGACCGACGCAAAGATCTTGGACTTGTTGGCGTCAAAGTGTGCCAGCAGGTCGTCAGTCCACTTGGTCACGGCTGTCAGCGGCTCACCGGGAGGTACTTCGGGTGGGTCGTACGTTTCATTGCCCAGCACCAGAATCTCCGTTCCAGGCACGGTAAGCCGAGCACTGAATTGTGTCGTCTGGGCTGAGCGGAGGTAAAGAATCTTCTGCGCATTGGTGATGGAGTGATCAAATGCGTATCCGTTCAGGACTGTGGCGTCAAAGCGCTCCACGGGAAACGGGAACTCGCGCATCTGCGTCAAGTCGGGTGCATCGGTGACGGCAGGCTTCGGCGTGGCGTCCACTTCGGGCAGCGGTACGTCGGTTCGCCCGGTGGACTGTGTAGTGCGCTCCACCAAGGTTCCATTGGACACACCAATCGGGGCCAGCGCATACAGGTCTCCACGCGACTCCAGCAGACTCGGACGGCCAAAGGCGTCGCGAAACTTGAATCCCGTACGAATCGCAGACTGCAGGGCAAAGGCCACGACATCCTGCTGGTACATGGACAGGGCCGCAAATAACTGCTTCCGTTCCCAGATTTCCTTGTCCACAAACAGCTTGGACAGGCGAGTCAGCAGTTCGTCGCGCACATCGGTGTAACTGGACAGCGGCCGTACGTACTCGGGGTCCACTACGGACGGTTTGACCCTGCAGTACTCGCCTTCCAGTTCTTCCATGAACTGGGGCGCAATCATTCCACCCAGCGGATAGGTTACATGCTCTTGGTTCTCGGAGCGCACCTGTTCAATTTCCAGCTCCTTCCACGCCTTGGGTAGGACCGCACCGATTTGAATGGGGCAGTCCATTGCGGATTCAGTCATGATCCTGCGGACATTGGCTATGCGCAGTGCCTTGGCTTCTACCTTCGTGCGGTACGTGTACTCGTCAAAGCATTCGCGCTTGGATGTGGTGCGGCAGACGTGGAGGTAGACCGTGCAGTTCTGATGCTCGAACGGCAGCATAGAGTGAGAGCAGGTACGCAGACCGCGCCCAATGACCTGTTCAATGCGGCTCATGTTCCACCAGGGGTCCAGAATGTGCACCTGGCGCACAAAGCGGAAGTTGACGCCCTCCGAAATCTTGGGTGTCACGATGATCACGCGAACCAGGCTTCCATCCATGTTCTTGCGGTCCCGGGCCAGAGACAGCAGGGTGGTGATCTGCGATGTGGTAATCTCCGATGTCAGCAGAATGTAGTGTCCCTTCTTTCCATTCCGTCCAACCAACAGAGGCTGTCCATTCGCCGCGGGCGTATACCCATGCTCTTCCAATGCCATGGCGAACAGCCGTGCGCCTCGTTCTACATAGTTGGAGTAGACCATAGCAACACCAACACCTGCTTCAATGGCCTTGATGACCGTAACGAACTTGGCCGCGTGATTCGGCAACTGCTCGGGCGTCAGAAAGGGTGCGTCCACGTAGTCGTATTGGTCTCCAACCATCTTGAAGACCTCCCGAAAGCTCTTGTTTCCAGGTCCAGGTAGCACGGAAAGGGTCGGCATCATCATCGCACTGCGCTTCTCCTCCTCCTTCTCATCTCCGACTGCCTCGCCCAACGCCTTGCCCTGTTCGCCTGCAACAGGCGACGCGACAACGGACAAGTACTTCATGCGGTCTCCGTCTGCGATACTGCGATTCTTGCCGATGAAGGACATGCGATCGTCGGCCGCTTCATTCGGCGGCGGCAGGCGAAAGGGGAAGGTGAATGGATTTTCGCCCTTGACGAAAGAGACGTAGCGCTGGCACCAGTCACGAAACTCAGTTTCCTTCGCTGGCTTGATCCTGCCGTCCGCATTGAAGTAGTCGGCAGCCTTCAATTTTTTCCCGGGCGGCAGTGTTCTGTCGTTCCACCCGAAGAGGTTCATGTAATAAACAATCTCTTCGTAGGACTCGTACATGGGTGTGGCCGTCAGCAGAACCAGCACCAGACCGTTAGCGGTCTTGACCAACTTTTCCATGCCACTGGACACGGACTTTTCCACGTCCACGTCTCCGCCTTCGCGCAGATTGTGCGCTTCGTCCACGATGACTAGTCGGTTGTCGAAGGTCTCGTGAATCCACGCGTTGGCCTCTTCGGGACTCATGTCGTTCAATGCGTCATTGATGCGGGTACCGAAGGAGTTGTAGCCTACGAACTCGTAGAATTCGCTGATCATGCGGTCCGCCAGTGTCTTCAGCCGCATGCGGACTTCGGGCACCGTCCACTGCTTGGGCTCGGAGACAATACGAGTCAGCATCTCCAGGTACCGAGTGCCCGTGCACTGCTTGGAGGACAGCGTATTGCTCTTCTCGTCCAGCTTGGTACGGGTCAGGTCAAAGATCTCCGTGCGGAAGTTCGACTGCACCGCAGGTCCAGCAATGATCAGGACCTTCTTGTCCTGGAACTCGGGACGCAGGATGTACTCTTCGGCAATCTGAATGGAAGAACAGGTCTTGCCCACGCCCGTGCCGTGGACCATCAGTAAATCGCGCGTAGGGCTGTCAGGAGACAGAACCCGACGCAGGAAGGTTTGTTGCGGCTGGAGGGAGAATTCCGTAGACCCGCACATCTCCGCTCTCAGGGTCTGCAGGTTCTCCACCGACGCAGGCGGCAGAGAGTTCACGCGAATCTCCGCCAACTCAGGGTGAGTCAAGTTAGCCATTGCTTTAGGGTTAGATGAGTTTGGGCAAGCGCCGACGATGGGTCTTGCGACGACTGCCTCCGAACTCGTTGTCGTCTTCAGGAGGCATTGGTGCAATGGACATCAGTAGAACGGCTTGGCTGTACAGTTCATCGTAGAACATTGGGTCAATCATGTTAAATCCCACCGCCAGGCGGAGGACCATAAATGCAGAGCGAACCGCTTTGAACGTTTGTTTTTCTTCCAAGACGATTCCTCGGTCTTCGAACAGAAGCCGAGGATCTCCGACGACCTCGACGTTTTGGATTTTATGGGGGGCTGGATACGTAAGGTCTGAAAACAAGAACTTGACGAACTCTGTGAAGTCGTTCTGGTTCTTCTCGTCCGCAACAACCCGGGCAATGACTCCTGCACCTATGGCATACTCGGGATCTCCATACCCTGCTTCTACTTCGGCGCTTATCTCAACGCGGAATTGTTCTAATGTGCTTAAATCTGCCTCACCTTTGTAGATCTCGAAAAGTTCAGTCCATTCATTGGCCAATTCAGACTCGGGTTTTCTATATACCGTCGGCGCTCCTGTTGGAGTAAAGCGTATACCCAGTATCCTGCTTTGTTCGACATTGACCAGGCACGTAAATGCATTGACGAGCTTGACGCACGTAGGCGAAGCTTTGGCATATCTGTCAACCCGCCTGCGTGTTGAAGCCAAGCGCTCAGCTTGTTTAGCTGCCGCAGCGTTCTTGTAGGGGTCGGCGGGGCGGCTGCGTGGATAATTCTTTGGCCGAGCACCTCCCTCCGCCACGTCGGGATAGCCCTTAACCACCAGAGCTGGTTCCCAGGACAGCCCCTTCTTGATGGCTTCGAATCCCTTCAAGAACTTGATCGTCACCTCGGTTGTTTCGGTGCTTGAAACCCTAAACACCTGGGGCATGTTCGCGCGCCTCAGGATCGCGCCCGGTGGACAGTGGCTGTCTAGCTCGGACAGTAACTGCGAGTACGCCGCAATCTTGTCGGCGACGGACTCTACCTCTAGCGTTGCAGCAATCGTGGATCCGAAATATCCACCTTCAGCAATGTGGTCCACGTCTTTCCCAACACTGTCTTCGCCGAGCCCAACAATTGCTTCACATGTCTCTTCAATTACGTTTTTGCAGTTCTCCATAAAGGCCGTTGCCGACGCAACTTGTGCGGGGTTGCCCATATCCACATACGAGACACCCCCGAAGTACGAGTATGCAACGTTGAACGACCCGTCGGCAAGAATTGCCCGCTTGATAGAATCTACGCACTCTTGCCACCTCTTACATGCTGAAGCATAAATACCTTTTAGTTTTGTATTGTACTCGGTCTTGAGTTGAGCGTCCGTCTTGATAACGTCGCTACCTGGTGTGAAGACGCCCGTCCGTGCCTTGGTTTCGCCATCCTTGGGTCCCAGGTAGATGCAGGAAACACCGAGGAGGACAGTACGGACGTACTCAAGTCGGTCGCCCGTGTTCAGAATGCGAATCATCGGCTGCAGGTTCTGAGCAATCTCCTCACCGCCCTGTGTCCAAAGTTTCGGCATCAAGGCCGCAACCTGGATCGCGTCGCAGATGGCTTTTCCGATAAAGTATGGGATATCTCGAGGACTTCCCGTCATGCGGCCGTTTGCCCCGTTTCCAGCGAACAGTCCCGTAGGTTTATTGATGACCTTGAATGTGAGTTGCGGCTCAGCTTGAACGACTCTCCCAGTGGCTGCATCGTATAGTGTCATTCCAGCAGGAACGATGCCTGGAATGTTCATGCGAATACCCACTCTCACCTGAGTTCCATTGAAGTTAGAAACCACAATGTCTCCGACAATCCGCGGATCAAACCCAAACGTGCACCCAGGTATTGCAAACGAACCGACAACTTGGTCGATGAAATCGTCATCGCCAACTGGTTTCGGAGCAGGATCGATGGCCTGTCCATACGAGCGCCCGTTGCGCGCATTGGGAATACGCGTGTTCATAGGCAGTCCTGCGTCGTGGTAGACTGCAACCGCTTGCCCTTGAAACGGGTCAAACACGATTGATTTGCCCTCTTCGTCCGTGAACTGGTCGGTCGCAGGGCGAAGCAAAAAGTGAACGCTGGGTCTCCCTGCCCGATCCTTGTACAGATCAGACGCAAGTAGCTTATCACGGACAACGTCTTCGTCGAGTGGCAGCATATCCCACGGAGCTCGAAGTCCTGTTTTTGTATTTTGTCCGCCGTACACTGCGGCTAAGTTCATGGATGTATACCCGAGGATCGCTGCACCGCCGTCGTGGGCAATATCTGCCTTCATGTGCCATTGCCATGCTGGAACATCGATGCCATTAATCGTAGTGTGAGCAGTACACGGGGGTGTGGGATCAGCGCCACCCCGCATGGGCTTAGCCCCCCTTAGAATCGGTTCAAACACCACACTAGGCATATTACTCCTTCGCCCGAATGTAATTTCCTCACCACATACTCAGGTCTTCCACTCTGCACTCGCCTGAGCCCACCTCCTCCAGTGCCTTGTTGGCTGCCTCCAAGTCCCCAGTGTCTGGACCCTCAGCGCCCTCGGGGCCTTCGGGCAACTTGGACTCGTCCACCAGGATATCCACGAATCCCGTACCGCAGGGGGGTTTCTGTCCGAACATGATGTTCGCAGACACACCTCGCATGGTGTCGTACTCGGCACCCACCGCTGCCTCAAACATGACCTTGGACGTCTCCTCGAAGCTTGACTTGGCCAGCACGCCCGTCTCGTTCTTCTTCATGCCGAAGCGGTTGACGGGCACGATGCGACCACTGAAGGTCATGCTGTCCACCAGTACGCTCAAGTGATGGTAATTGACCTTCTCCGACGAGAAGACCTCATTGAACTCCTCGTACAGCGCCAGACGAGCTGTCTCAATGCCGAAGACCTCGTTGATTTCGTGGATGTCGTTGGAGAAGGTGCGGGTCATGTCCACACCCGGGAACACGAACAGGTCGTACAGGTTCGTGCCCTCGAGGTCCAGCACGTACTGGTCCTTGGTCTGGTAGCCTCCCAGCGTCGGCTCGTAGATCATCTCATTCTTCAGGGTGCGCACGAACACGCGACCAATGCCGTCCATGCCCGTGAGCACCGACCCCAGAATCGTATCCTCCATCTGGCGCAGAACCGTTGGGTTCTTGACCACCGCTGCCGACATCTCCAGGCGCAGAATCAACTTCTGTGCATTACGGTCTGACGTGACGCACTTGACGTCGGTGTTTCCAACCGAGTTCTGGATCTTGGACTGGACCTCCACCAGGTCCATGATGTTGCGGTTCACCATCTCCTGGTCGTCCAACTCGAGACGCATGACCCAAGGAGACGCACACTCTGCCTTGCCCGTCGCGAACTGCTCATACATGGCCAGGACCTCGCGGTCCTCGTCCATCACGGTTGACGCCGCCAGCGGGTAGGGATCGTAGTAGATCTTGACTGAGCGCGTAATGTCGCGCAGGGTAGTCTTCTGAATCTCCTTCATTTTCGAAATAGCCTCGCGCTTGGTGGTGTTCGGCAGCAGGTAGGCCGTATTGCCCGGGCGTTTGGGATTCGCAGAGGCCGATAGCAACTCCTCGATACGGGGCACACCTGAGGTGGCATTGGCCTTGACCGTACCTGCAGAGTGGAAGGTGTTCAGCGTGAGCTGTGTCGTCGGCTCACCGATGGACTGAGCGGCCAGAACACCCACCATCTCACCAGCGTGGCAGAGTGCCTTGATGTATCGGAACCGAATCTCCGCCATCAACTCCGTGAACATCTCCTCCGTCAGGCGGTGCACGAGAATCGCCTTCTTGGGAGCCAGGAAGAACCGCAGAATGGCGTGGAAGACGCGATTCACGGGGAACTCCTTGAAGAAGGCACCCAGCGTCTCCACCACCGTCGTGGGCGCCAGATTGGTCTTGGTGGAGTACGTGTTCGAGTACTTGGACAGCATGCGAGCCACGTTCACGGGCGTGGACACCTTGTCGTTCTTGCGGAAGCGGAACACCGACTTGACCAGCATCTCGCGGTCTGCAAGGATATCATCCACCAGGTCGGGGCTCGTCTCCACCTCGGCACTCAAGAACGGGTTGACGTCTGCGGGAGACAGCGCATACTCCCTGTACACCTGCTCCATCGTCATCTCGGCCAGCCCAATCTCCTGGTCCTCAACGGACTGCGTGTCCACACCGTCCTCGCCGTAGACGTACTGGATCACCGAGCCCAGCACATTGCGCACCGAGCCGTCGTACTCCAGATGCTGGTCCTCCATGGTCTTCATCAACCTGCGCTGGATATAGCCCGTGTCGGAGGTCTTGACTGCGGTATCAATCAGACCCTCACGTCCTGCCTGCGCGTGGAAGAAGAACTCGGCAGGCATGAGACCTGAGACGAACGAGTTCTGGACAAAGCCGTGCGCCTCTGCCCCATCGTCGTAGCGGGCAAAGTGTGGCAGCGTACGGTCCTGCAGCGTGTACTGCACACGACGACCCTCAATCAACTGCTGTCCCAGCAGTGCCACCATCTGCGTGATGTTCTGCGGACCTCCCTTGGAGCCCGAGTTGACCATCTGGATCATGCGGTTGTCGGCAGGCAGCGACTTGACCACCTCCATGTTGATGTCGGCAGCCACCGTCTTCAGGGCAGACGAGATCTTGTCCTCCAAGTCCTCGCCGTCCGACATACCGCTTGTGTTCTTGAACGTGCCCGAGTGGACGTCCGTGAGAATGTCGGCCACTGCCTTGCGGGCCTCGGCTAACTTGCTATCCACAAACCGCTGGGTCTCAATGTTCGCAATCAGGTCTGCCGTGCCCACCGAGAACCCGGTGAACAGGTTGAAGCGCGTCACCACCGACTGGATATCATTGATGAGCTGGCCTGCGCGCTCGGGACCAAAGTCATTGTAGACCGTGTGAATCAGCGCAGTGCACGCCGACTTCCGCATGATGCCCTTGACCAGTTGACCGTTCTCGATGGTCACGCTGCCCTTGAAGTTCATCAGCGGGAAGGCAGCCGAGATGATCTCCGCACCCGTCCACGGGGCATTCTTGCGCATGAAGGGCTTGCGAATCTTGGCCAGAATGTTCATCGCAATCACCTCGGGGACCTCCACGCCAGGCAGGGTGATGCGGTAGATGCCCGTCATCGTGTCCTGAAACAGCTGGATAATCGGGCTGTTGGTACGGGGGCTCACAATGTTCCGCAGCACCGAGGCAAGGTACCGCAGTTCCGTAGCGGCCGCAATGGACTGCGGCACGTGCATGTTCATCTCGTCACCGTCAAAGTCCGCATTGTACGGGCGAGTGGCTGAGACGTTCAGACGGAAGGTGGAGTACGGCAGGACCACCACGCGGTGCGCCATCATGGACGCCTTGTGGAGAGACGGCTGTCGGTTGAACAGCACAATGTCTCCGTCCAGCAGGTGGCGGTGGACCACGTCGCCCTCACGCAGGTCCAGCGTCTCGGCGTTCACGAAACGGAGCGACACAGAGCGCTTGTCCTGCTTGAGGAACACCGTCTTGGCTCCAGGGTGCTTATCGGGTCCGTTGCGGATGTAGCCCATCAGACGGTCGCGGTTGTACACGGACACAATCTCGGGAAAGGTTAGGTTGATTGCAATCTCCAGCGGCACACCGAGCTCGTCCAGCTCAATGTTGGCGTCGGGCGTGATGACCGAGCGAGCCGAGAAGTCCACGCGCTTTCCCATCAGGTTGCCGCGGACACGACCCGTCTTGGCGCCGAAACGGGCCTTCAGAGTGCGCAACGGCCGTCCAGAGCGCTGAGCAGCAGGCGCCATGCCCTTGATGTCGTTGTCCACATAGGTGGCCACGTCGTACTGCAGGAGCGCAGTGTGGCGGTCAATCACCTCGGACGTCTCGCCCTTGTCCATTCGGTCACGCAGGCTCTGGTTGTGGCGGAGAACGTCGATGAGCTTGTGCGTGAGGTCGTCCTCCATCTTTTGGTTGTCGTCCATCACGACCGAAGGGCGCACCGTCAGCGGAGGAACTGCAAGCACGGTGCAGATCATCCACTCGGGGCGAGCAAACTTGGGGTTGAATCCGAGCTTCTCACAGTCCGCATCCGTAATGCGCTGGAAGGCACGCAGGATCATCTCGACCTGGAGCGGAGTTGGAGGAATTGGCTCTCCCTCGCCCTTGGGTGGGGCCATCTTTCCCTCCAGCGACGCAGCCTTGCCTACGACCTTGGCGACCTTGGCGAAGACGACCGTCAAACACACGTGACAGGACGTGGGCTTCTTCTTGGTAAGAATGTCGCGGACCTCCTTGAACCGCCCCATGCCCGGAGGCGAGTCGGGGTTCGGATCCGCCAGTGAGGACGAGCAGTTCAGGCAGATGCAGTTGCAGAGCTTTTCGATCACGTCGAAGAACTGGTAGAGATACACTGGACGAGCCAGCGTGATGTGACCAAAGTGTCCAGGGCAGTACTGGTTGGTCTGCTTGCAGGTAGGGCAGACCTTGCCGTTCTCAATCACTCCGAAACGCGAATCAAACACGCCATTCGGCGCGGGATTCCCGCTGAGGTAGGTCTTGTCGGTGGTGACCTCCACGACGCTGCGCTTTACGATGTCATCGGGGTTAGCGATGCCAAACTGAACGCCTACGATTGTGTCACCCATTGTAGTATTGTTATCCTTCCGTGTAGATTATTCGTTTTTCGGCAAGACGACGCCGAACAATTTCAAGGTGGCTGACCAAAACGGGTCGTCTTGAAGCACCCGCTCTACTTGCTCCTCGGGGAATGGCAGTGCCTCCACCATGGCGTGAAACTCGTCACCCTTTCGCTCCCAAAACAGCTTGTCGCGCACGCGGTGAGTCTTCAGGTACCGCAGCACCTTGATGCACAGCAGGTCAGTGTCCTGCGTAGACACACCAGCCACCTTCTCAGAATCCTGCAGGTCCATCACGGCGTCTTCCCATTCGGCGTCCAGTAGCAATTTCTCCTTCGGGTCTGCGCTCATTGGTTAAGGAGGGACAAAATCAGTTGGGTGGTCCACCGCCGCCGCCCTGTACCAGGTAGCCAGGACCCCACGTGTAGTTCACACCGAATGCGCGGTTTGTGTTGTTCAACTTCACAGGTAGTCCGTTCGATGAGATTGCGTACGTGGCAGAAACGGTCCAGTATCCACCATTGAACCCCGTGTTGATGCCCACGACTTGGGCGTTGTACACAGAGGACAGTGAGTTGACGTACACTCCCGTAACCCAGAATGCGTTACTCGACGGTACGCCTGTCGTCGTCGTCGTCGTCGTGTAGTAGAACGTAGGCCCTGCAGGTGATTGAATATTAAGACTAAAAGTCGTTCCTTCGTACAGCACTGTCGCCACACCTGTAGCACCAGTACGTCCCGTAGATCCATCGTAACCGCCTCCAGGACTGCCTGTTACACCCGTATATCCAGTAGGTCCTGTCAATCCAGCCAACCCCGTTGCACCCGTGTTTCCAATAGCTCCTGTGGAGCCAAGTGATCCCGTGAGCCCGGTGGCGGCAGTTGACCCGTATCCAGTCATTCCCGTCCTACCCATAGTTCCTGTACTACCGATTGGACCCGTCGACCCCGTGTTACCCGTAGGACCCGTTGTGCTGGTTTTGCCTATGAAACCAGTCCAACCTGTCAGACCTGTGATGCCGACCGTCAATACAGTCGAACTCGGTTCAGGACCCTGCCGCCCCGTTGGACCCGTTGCTCCTGTTGTACCCATCGACCCCACAGGCCCCAGCAGCGTGGGCCCAGTGGG
>Ga0214165_1000722_pt1 | contig 21374 bp, 21 predicted proteins | sample TroBogypolimnion_34_FD_153004 | JGI IMG/M metagenome (GOLD analysis project Ga0214165, IMG submission 153004) | Freshwater microbial communities from Trout Bog Lake, WI - Practice 03JUN2009 hypolimnion v3 | ecosystem: Environmental > Aquatic > Freshwater > Lake > Hypolimnion/Profundal zone ... | reverse complement strand
ATTGGGTAAAGCTTTTGGTAAGGTCATTTTTAATCCATTTCTGAAAATAGCAGTTTCCTGCAAAATGACTATTTACACAAAATTTCTTACACCCTCACTTTTAAATTAATCTCTACAACGACCATTACTGACTTATTGGCGGCAGATATTCATGGCTAGAAAATATATTTATGTTCCTGGGCAACAAGACCCCTTCCGAATTAGTCGCAGCAAGGTAGATTTATTCCTCAACTGCCCGCATTGTTTTTATCTGGATGTGCGTTTAGGTGTGAAGCGTCCGCCTGGCTTCCCGTTCAACTTAAACAGCGCAGTGGATGCCTTACTTAAAAAAGAGTTTGACCATTACCGTGCTGAGAATCTGCCACATCCTTACATGACAGGGGCAGGACTGCATGCTATTCCTTACCAAAATTCACAACTAGATACATGGCGCAGTAACTTCAAAGGCGTATCGTTTGTGCATGAGGCCACTAACTTTGAGACCTTCGGTGCAGTAGATGATATTTGGTTTGATTTAGATACCAAAGAAATGATTGTGGTGGATTACAAGGCCACATCAAAGGCCGATGCAGTAACACTTGATGCAGACTGGCAGATTGGATATAAGCGCCAAATGGAGTTCTACCAATGGCTATTACGTCAGAATGGGTTCAAAGTAGCAGCGCAAGGGTGGTTTGTTTATTGCAATGGACTTAAAGATAAATCTGCTTTCAACAATCGGTTGGACTTCACGGTCTCCATGTTGCCTTATGTGGGAAATGATAACTGGGTCGAACCAGCCTTACATGCTATTAAAGCGTGTCTTGATTCCGATGTAATTCCTGATGCAGCAGAAGAGTGTGAATACTGCCAATACGCATTTAAATACGCAAATGCGCGCGCAAACATGACCTTGATAGGATAGCCATGTCCGTTCAATTAGAGTTCATCGACTTCATTGTGCCCATCGCTACCATTAAAGAAAAATACCCTGGCGGTTGGGAGCAGTGTTTAAAAGACCATGATTATGCAATTGGCGGGCGCATTTGGTATGACGAACACCTATTTAGAGATGGCGCCATGAATTCCATGGACATTAAATCTTTGGTAGATCACTGGCAAAGCTTAGGCTTCATCACCCATCTCACTAACGAGAAAGGTGAACCTACCAAATGGCTAGATGTTTGTGTTTATGAAAGTTTATTTGGTGGCGTAACGATGGAATGTGATTGGATAGAATATGACAGTATTTCTGGAGGAGCTTACTTGGCCGGAACCTCACCTGGCAAGCTTATCGGCAGAAAAGACTTTAAATCTTAAGTGTGATGAATATGAGTGTTAATAAATAAATGCTATCCAAAATCAACTTAATCAAAGCTGACATTACCACGCTATCGGTGGATGCTATCGTTAACGCGGCTAACATATATCTACTTGGAGGCGGAGGCGTTGACGGCGCAATCCATCGTGCGGCAGGTCCAGAACTGTTAAGTGAATGTCGTCTGTTAGATGGTTGTAAAGTCGGCGACGCCAAAATTACAAAAGGATATCAACTGCCAGCAAAGTTTGTTATACATACTGTTGGGCCGCGTTGGAGTGGTGGTAACAGAGGTGAAGCCGAACTATTAGCCTCCTGTTACCAAAATACAATGCAATTGGCTGCCAAAAATGGGATTGCAACTCTAGCCTTCCCAAGCATAAGTACTGGGGTTTATGGCTACCCAATTGAACTTGCCGCACAAGTTGCCTTAGCGACTATCGCAAAATATATTCAACAACACTCTTCAATAGAATTGGTAACAATATGCTGCTTCTCTAAAGAAGACTTGGCCGTATATGACAATATCATCCCTCATTAGTTAAATACATGACCTCACCCATTCCAATCAAACCTGAAATAAACTCAATAAAAATACGAAATTGTGTATTTGGTTTTCGCTGTACTCAGAATTGGGATGCGATGCAAGAGACATCTCGTGATGGCGTACGATTTTGCAAAGAGTGTGCAAAAGATGTCTACTGGGTAACAAGCAAAGAAAACCTTCTAGAGGCTATTACTTTGAATCGGTGTGTTGCGATAGAAGTGCCTAAAGATTTAAAGCCACATCCTAAACAGAAATCTGAAAAGATACTTGGAATGCTTACAAGCTATGAAGAGAGCTATGGTGAACCGGAGCCTAATGCTGAATATAGGGAAAGAATACGGAACAAGAAAATTACTTAAATATGAATCCAATCAAAGCTGCCTTATTAGTTTTCGCTATTTACTCTTCAAGTGCACTGGCAGACTATAAACCATCAACATCCAGTGAAATGGTCGTAGAAACAATCACTGTTAATGCCAACGGCTCAACCACTTCATACTACGAAGACATGACAAGAATTGATACTCAAAAAGGTGTCGACAGCGATAGTCAGCAAGATATTTCCTACAATAGCAAAACCGAGACGGTGAAAATACTAGAGGCTTATACTCTTCAAGCAGATGGCCGGAAAATCAAAGTTCTTAAAGATGGCATTCGTACAACCGGCGACCCCATCAGTAACGATGCGCCGATGTTCAGCGAAACTAAGCATAAAGTTGTGATATTCCCCGACGTCAAAATTGGTAGTCGCTTGTATATAAAATACCGCAGCACTGAACATACCCCCCGATTCAAAGGGCAGTTTCATACAGCAAGATTTTTCTCTCCCCATTACGTTCTGAAAAACTACCAAATCAATCTGATTGTTAGCAATAAGCTCCCTGTGAAAGTCGATACTAAAGGGATGGATGGTGGACTATTAAGAGAGGCTAATGACCAGAAGTTTTACCGTTACACATTTATTCAAGGTATTGCTGTACCCCCAGAAGATGGACAAACTAGCATTGTGGATTACGCCCCATACTTTACTGCTTCAAGCTTTAAAGACCATCTAGAACTTGGTCGTGCATACCAGAAAGGTGTTGAATCTAAAACCAAAGTCACTCCTGATATTCAAGCGCTTGCCGACAATCTAACAAAAGGTATTGAGGACCAAAAATCTCAAGTAGACGCAATGTATCAGTGGGTGAGTAAAAATATCCGCTATGTAGCGGTCTATCTAGGTAATGGTGGCGTTGTACCACATACTGCCCAAACCATATTGAGTAACCGCTATGGTGATTGTAAAGACCATTCGGTCATCCTAGAAACACTGCTTAAAGCTAAGGGTATAGAAAGTAGCCCCGCATTGATTAACCTAGGAAGTGCTTACACCTTACCTAAATTAGCGGTGATGACACCACAAAATCATGTCATTAACTACATCCCAAGCCTTGATATCTACTTAGATGCTACTGCACAACTTGCACCTTACGGGGCCTTGCCTATGGATGATATGGATAAACCGGTGATTCTTACTGCATTAAACCGTATGGGGCACACCCCTAAAATGAAAGCACAAGACAATCTTATTGCCACTAAGGTAGATATCACTATTTCGAGCGATGGATCAATGACTGGAACGAGTCATAGCAAGATGGCAGGAGCTGTAGAGGTAGATTTTCGTGGTGTACAAGCTGGACAAGCCAATTTTGAAGACGAGGCGCTAGCAAAATATAGACTGAGTTCATTTGGTGAAACTGGCTTAGGAAAGATAACTGCAAGTGACCCATACAATCTATCTAAGCCCTTTGAGGAGAGTGTAACCTTTTCATTAGACACAACATCAAACTTCCCAGGTCCCGGAGCTATAAGGGTGCCCGTGGGGCTTGCAGAAGGGTCAATAGCCAAACTTGGCAAAAACAAACCGAGGGATACTATTAAGTTTTCAACAGCATGCTACTCAAACACCATGGAAGAAACCTACACACTGACTTTTCCTTCCAGTACGCGCATCACTCGCATTCCGTCAGATGTGAATTTTCAGAATGCCAGCATTAGCTACACAGCCACTTATCATTTGGATGGCAATAAGGTTGAGGTATTTAGACGTTATCAGGCTGAGAATGAAACGCACGTTTGTGATGCCAGTAGTAACGAACGTAAGCTAGCCTTCTTTAAAGTGCTACGAAGAGATTTGAACAGTCAGATATTTTATGATTAGTTAGTTCTATTAGTAATAGTTATATAATTTTTTTAGTTACTAAAAAAGAGAATATGGGGTAAACATGGCAAATAAAGAGCAGGATTTTTTTACTAAAGTTGTCCATCCGTATGGAGAAATTCACGACTCTATAGAAATTTATAAAGATAGCGTAAATGCACTTTTAGAGGTTTTCAAAAAATTTTATTTACTGCAGTCTATCTCAAAAATAAGAGACCAAGCGCGTTATCTAAAAATCACTATAGAACAACTTGATGAAATAGATACTAATAATTACTCACTCTATCTATCTTATATCGAGCCTCAGTTGGATGGGCTAATGATGGACTTGGAGAATAGAAGATTAGATATTCTATTTAACCGAGATTCTGAAGCCATCGATAAGCTTATGGAAGCTCTTGAGTATTTACGGAGAATAGAACTCCAAACATTCATTTAAACCTTAAATATAGATTTGGGAAGTTTATGTCAATAACTAAACAAGGACTAATAAGACTGATGTGGGAAAACTTTCCGACAATTTATGGTCTTTTAGATAAAGCACCAGCTGAATTAGACTCACCCTTAAATGATTATGGTGTATCGGAATACTCAGACGATGTAGTTCAGAACATCGAAGCTTCTTTAAAAAACATAAGATACCTTATTGATGTTTATGCTGCAGTGGTAGGTAATAGAAAATTATTACATAGTTCAAGTTTGGTATTAATTTCTCCAAAAATTCAGATGGAGCTAAGCCGGCTGTTTGAAGAAATAAAATTCAACATTGAGATGCTTTCAAAGCATATGCCTGAAGTTGAGAAGGAAATAAAAACAATTATAAGTAAATTAGAGCCTCTTGACTTTTATAGGTTTCAAAAAACAGATGTATCTAATCTTGGTCCGTTTAGTTCAGCACAATCTATAAATTTTAAAAAGCCGTTTACCCTGATAGTTGGTGATAACGGTTCTGGAAAAACAACAATAGTAAAAAAACTTAAATCAAATTTCCCAGATTACACAGTTCACTCTTCTGGACTGTACAACTTATCATTTCTAATGTTTGTAACAGGAGAGGATATTAGTACACCGTCTGATCCTTCAAAACTTCTATTAACATATGGCATTGATAAAGTGCGTTTTGACATTCAATTAAATGAGCTTCTAGAAGATTTACGATCGAATCCTAGATGCTATGCCAGACTAACTGACAAATACTACCCTTGTGCTACAGGTGAAGTAATTATGATGAATATAGTCATAAATTTTGCGCTTAGAAAAATCCTTCGCTTGGATTATCCGATTGTATTGGACGCATGGTGCGGTTTAGATAATGACTATCTCGAATTGTTTGTAAGTTTTTTGAGAAAGAATTGTTCTCAGGTCATATTCTTTAGCCTTCCGAATAGTACTTTTCAACAAATTGGATTGAATTCGGATTATTATCTTCAATTAGACGACAAAGCAAACAAATCAATAATCATCAATAGCTCAAAAGAGAGTTAAAGAAAATGGTTTCAGAAACAATAAGATCTTTAAAAAGAAAATATAAAAATCAAGCCGATGTAAAAATAGGGCGCGACTTGATTCAACCTTGCTTAAAAGAGGCTATTAAATATCGCCGAGGAACTGGGACATTTTCTAGTAGTGCTTTTAAAGCATATATTGGCGCAATTGATAATTTTATAAATAATGACGTAAAAATAGAAATATTATGTAGCCCAAAAATTGATTTAAATCTTTTAAGAATTCTTGAAAAATGTCAGCCAGGGGCCGAGCGCGACAAAATTCTACAAAAAACTACAAACGATATACTTTTAGCCGCCGCTGGTTGCAGAGCTGCCCCCGATAAAATAGATTACAGATCAGCTCTATTGGCTTATTTAATTGCTAATGATAAATTAGAAATAAAAATAGCACTTCCATTAAATAATTCTGCTGTTCAAATATTTGATTCCCCTGAAGATGAGGAATTAGATATGGAAAATGTTAATACTAGGGCCATGTATCATATTAAATATGGATATTTTTTATTCCCAGATAAGTCTGTAGTTGCTTTTGAAGGGTCAGTAAACGAGACCGATACCGCGTTAAATTTTAATTCTGAAAAGGCCACAGTTTACAGAAGCTGGATGCCCAACGATGTTGAAAGATTGAATGACGTCGTTGAAGATTTAGATAATGACTGGGAAGGTAGAAATAACGATATAAGAATTTACAATATTGACGAAGACTCTTTAAAAATCATTAGAGATCAAGCTTCACCTGAAAGACCTAAAGCCCCTAAATTTAATACCCAAAAAAGTAACCCTAATGATCAAGAAGATCAAGTTAAAACTACCTCTATTGGTCCACCCGCGGGACTAAGAGATTATCAAAAAACCGCTCTTACAATGTGGGCTAAAAATGATTTTAAGGGCATCTTAGCGATGGCGACAGGCACGGGGAAAACTCTAACTGCCATGAATGCCGTTGAAAACTTCAGAAAAATGGTGCCTAGCGGATTCATTGTTATTGTCGTTCCATATCAGAACTTAGCGAATCAATGGATTCAAGCTGTTCAAGACTCAGGAATGACAGCTATTGCTGCATTCCAAAGCTATAAGAACTGGTATGACCAGTTCAAAAATGCGTGTTTGGCTGCCACACTATCAAAAACAAATGCCCCTTGCGTTGTAGTAGTTGAAGATACCTTTAAGTCAGACAGATTTCAGGAAATGCTTGGGCTGCTCGAGAGCATTCAAGAAAAAAATAATCTCTTAATCGCGGATGAGTGCCATCACTTCAATGCCCCGCAACATTTAACATACTTACCAACATTTTTTAGGTATCGCCTAGGATTATCAGCTACCCCATATGATCAGTTTTCCGAACCATACCTAGATAGTTATTTTGGGAAGATAGTATTTGAATTTACTTTAAAAGAAGCCATAAAGGCTGGGTACTTATGCCCATACGACTACTTTGTTGTAGAAGCTAGTTTAAATGAACAAGAAACTGAAGCGTATGAAATTATTACCAGAAAAATCGTACAAGCTATAGGCTCAGATGAGAAAATTACACCTGAGAATTTATTCAAAGTGCAGCCATTGCTGCTTCAAAGGGCAAGAATCGTAGGTGCAGCTAAAGATAAAATATCAAAACTTAAAGATCTAGTAATATCAACAGGAAAGCAGCATTATGCTTTAGTTTATTGTGGTGATGGAAGCAATGATGATGAAGGTGAAAAATCGAGACAAATTGATCAAGTTACACACATCCTGCATAAACTAAACTGGAATATTGCCAGAGTAACTGCCGAAGAGACTCTTGATCAAAGAGAGAGAACAATAACTGCACTGAAAAATAGATTAATCGACGCAATTGTTTCAATAAGGGTTCTAGATGAGGGTATTGATATACCTTCATGCCGAACAGCTTATTTTTTAGCTAGCCAAAGATCAGAACGTCAGCATATTCAAAGAAGGGGTAGGGTTTTAAGATTATCTGAAGGTAAACACAAAGCAACACTTTATGATTTTGTAATCACTGGAGCAACCTCCAATTCACCCGCAATCAGTTCACTAATAAAGCGCGAGTTAGAGCGAGTATGGCGTTTTGCTTCAGATGCGCTTAATGGTGATTTAACTTTAAATAAATTTAGTGACTTAGCTTTAAAAGTAGGTTACTTAGTGGAGAGTCCGAATGACATATAACATTGTAGAACTAGGTCAAGAAATAGAAAAAGAAATTGAGGAAGACAAGTTGGCTAAATTACCAGAGCTTGAAGCCAAATTACATAAAATAACTCAGCATCTATTAATTCTTGAAAGAGATTGGAACGCCCCAGGCTCGAAAGTAACTGTTACGGAAAGAGTTGACAGGATAATTGAATTTATTTCCAAGGAAAGTTTTTAATGAAACTTATTCGGCTCGAACTCCAAAATTTCCGTTCCTTTTATGGAAATCAAGCAATTGATTTTGCTAGCAGAACTGATAGGCCTGTCACAGTAATTCATGGGGAAAACGGAGCGGGTAAAACAAACCTATTAAATGCAATTTATTGGTGTTTAACGGGTGAGTTCACGCCAAGACTTTCTAACCCAAATATGCTGTTAAATAAAGTTGCTCATGAAGAAGAGTTTTTGGCGGAGGGATATGTAGAAGTTCTTTTTGAACATGAGGGTAGTGAGTATAGAGCAAGAAGAACTGTAACCGCGCAGTTATCAAATTCAAAATTTGATGTTATGAAAATTTCTAGGGGTGCCACAGATGCTGGGATAGCATATCCTCAAAACTTCATTGCCCGGGTCATTCCCAAAGGGCTTTCTAAATGGTTCTTTTTCGACGCTGAAGCTATTGGCGAATTGTCTTTGTCCGGTGGAGAGGAATTTCAAAGATCGCTAAGAAGGACTCTGGGGTTTGAGTTGGTTGATAGATTAGCTGAAGATTTAATATCTGCTCTTGATAAAAGACAGCGCGCACACGCGCAACTAGTTAAATCGAAAGATCTAGTAGACATACAAAACAGAATTGACAATCTAGGAGTAGTCCTTCCTGGACAACGTGAAAAACGTGATGCGCTTAAAAATGATTTAAGCATTACTAGCAATGCATTAAATGAAATCGATCAAAAATTAAGAGATCTACCGAAAACAAAACCTCTACAGGAAAGCCGACAAAGACTAGAGCGTGCAAGCAAGAATAAAGAAATAGACAAATCAAATCTAAAAATAGATCTCGCAAAATTCAACGGATTAGCTATACCGGCTGTTTTGATAAATGAGAAGGCAAGTGCGTTTGAGGATAAGCTGACATTGCAAGAAGAAAGCGGCCGCCTGCCTTCACCTTATAGTGACCAGCTTGTTAAAGACATCTTAAAAGATCAGAAATGTATTTGTGGACGAGATGTACTTCCAAACACAGAACAAGAAATTAACATTAATGGTCTATTGAAAAATGCATCGACAAGTGGATTTAATTCAAGAATAAAAAAAATCCAGTATTTATTAAATGTTATTCAAGCTAACAAATCAATCTACATAGATGAAACAATAAAATTAAGAAAAAAAATAGAGAAGATTGATTCAGAAATAGCTGAAAACGATGATGAGTTAGAGAAGATAAAAGCGGAATTAGCTAAGATTGATGAGGCAGTTGTCACTAAACTAGAAAATGATAGGGAGGCTAATAAAGCCAAGTTAAATACTCTTAATCGACAAATTGGTGTTTTCGAAAGTGATATATCTCGAAATGAAGAGGAATTAAAAGGGCTCCGCATAAGATATGAAAATGAATCCAAGAAAATAGGATTAGGTGAAAATGTTAAAAAAGAGCTTGATAAAATAAAGAAGATTTCCGATTACATGAAAGAAACATTATCATCTCAAGAACAAAAAGCACTTAATATTTTACAAATAGAACTCAATAATGTTCTTTCTAAGTACTTAACAAAGCACTACTTAGCAAAAATAAATCCGACTAACTATGAAGTTAAGATGCTTGACGACAAGGGTCGGGAGGTTGGGAAAAGTACAGGTGAAGAACAAGTTCTGAAATTTGCATTTATATCAACCGTGCTAGCTTTGGCTGGCAAAAAAACTAAAGAAAAAATTGACTTTATGGCCGAGCCAATAATGGCGCCTCTAGTATTAGATGCCCCATTCTCGGCCCTTGACCCTGAGTATCAGAGTTCTGTCGCTCGCAATTTAGCGGCACAAACATCACAGCTTGTATTATTACTTTCGTCAGCGGCTTGGGGGCCGGCGGTTTCTGCAGCTTTGGACCCTTTCGTTGGAAAGCGTTATGTTATTGTTTCAAAACAATCTGGACCCCAAGGACAAAAACCAGTGAGTAAAATGACCCTTGGTAACGAGGATATTTTGTTGAATGAGTATGGTGCAGAACGTGATGAATCAGTGATTAAGGAGGTCTGATTATGGAAATATCCAAGATGTTTAATCCTACAAGAACCATTTATTGGCCCGCAGAATTTTCTGATATAGCCAATATACTAAAAGGTAAAGATGCTTTTGACAAATTTACACATCCAGCAATGTATGAATATAACACTGGTGTGTTAGTTTTAGCCGCAGTGATTGGTCTGGCAAATAACAGAGAACGAGAGGTAGGCGCTCAAAGAAATGAAATCAGTACTGAAACATTTGACAAGCAAGATTATGACAAGGGAGTAAAGCTATCAACTTTTATTCATTTAATTGCACTACTATCAAAGCAAGATCTAAATTTACTTCGTCCAGAAAGTGAAGAGGAGGTTATCCGAATTTTTGAACGCTATGCTGCTGGTGGCCTTGAATACTTAAGGGGGGCACTTTCAGTTTCTTCTGATACAACTGGTCAAGCAGTTTTAAATTCTGAAGTAGTAAAAGCACTTGGTGCAATTGATTCAATCATAGACAAGGGAATTGTAGATATTTTTTCCCAATCTTAAGTGAGCTTTGCTAACTATTTAATTAGACGCATGCTGGTAAACTATTTTCTAAAGCCCTAATTTCAAAAATTTTTCTATCGTCTCAGAAGAGCTTCCATTCAAATAAGAAATACCTCTGTGAAGGTGAAGTTTAAAATAATTACTTATCTTTGACTCTTCATAAGGTATCCCATCCTGTTTAGCCCTTAGTAGCAACAATCCTGTATATAGGGCCTCTTGATTTCCGGTAAACGTTTTCCATGTCATCTCTACTGAGCTATCAGTAACAACATCTTCCTGCGGTGGTGCGGATTTTTCAGCAAGTGACAAGCAAAAAGCCCACCTACAAAGCACATTCCAATTTTGGATGCCAGTTCTTCTTTTCAACGTAATAAGTTGATATTTTGCCTTTTCAGATAATTTGACTGTTTCAATCATTTGTTAGCTGCCTTGTTTGTAAAGTATCCATCTTCAAATGCCGATGATTCTGTATCTTCGTTATAGTTAATCTTATATTCTTTCGATATAAATGGTTTTAATGCTTCGTAATGCTCTGTTGTAATTTCTTCATCCGTAGAGAAAATTAGAACTTGCGGGCTAGCCACAGGGAAATAATTAGATATAAGTTTTTTTCTATGCGGTCCATCTAGTCTTCCAAGAGGTGTATCAATTACAGTTGGCAATATCTTTCCTGAGGATTTTGCAAGAGCCCACAAAATAGCAACAGCCATTAACTGTCTTTCACCGGCTGAGAGTGAAGATGCCTGAATGATATCCCCATTAGATTTGTGAATAGTTAGAGAGAAATTTTTTATATCTACATTAAAAGTTAAAGCTAACTTTGACTTTCTATGAAGCTGTTTAAAGCACTCTGTTATTTCTTTACTCAATGTATGAACATGTTTTTCAAGAAGTGTTTCTTTGAATGCTAACAAGGTAGCTCTTGATCTTGCTGAATGGGAGAGAATCCTTTGATTAATTACGGTACCTGTTCTTCTATTGGCCATTTCTAATAATTTGGCTGAAATCACTTTACTAATTTTTTCTTGTTCAGAGTTAATTTGATTAAATTCCTCTTCCAATAACTCTAACTTACCTTCATTTTTATTTTTTTCAGTTTGTTTTTGGTTTAGCTCTTCAATAATTATTTTTACTTTATCCTCTGCGGGTACGGCAGCCAGGCTCTTATTCAATCGCTCAAGTTCAGCGTCATTATTAGCTTGTTCCAACAACAACGTTTTGAGCCCGCTTCTTATTTCATTAAAATCTTCTTTTGATGGAATTTCATTAATGGCTAAGTCTACCGAGTACTCATCAAGACCATCATCAATAACTCCTACTCGTTCTTTAAATATATTTTCTAGAGTGCTTAGAGAAATTGAGTCAACTTCTAAAGCTTCTCTCAATTTACTTAAAGTTAACTGATATTCCTCCTTTAATAAATTGAGAGTTGATTTATTAAATCCAGAAGAATTTATTTTAATATCCCGAAGTTCTTCAACTAACGATTCAATTAGCAATAGTGGCGCCCGCCCGGCAGCAAAATCAATTAATTGATTATTTAAAGATTTAATTTTTTCATTTAAAACTGCATGGCTTTCTTGCAAGTTATGTCTATCCACCAATAAGTCAGCGCCAGATAACTTTAGACTCGCTTCAACATCAGAAATATTTGATATATTCTTATCAAGCAAAGCTTGAATGTTCGCTATATCAAAAATAATTTTTTCCCTACGTTGGGCTAGATCAGCAGCTACTACTTCTTCTTTAGCAAATAATTCTTTAGCTTCATCTTGGCTGGATTCTAATGTTTTTTTCTTTTCTATTTGTGCCAGACTTTTAATTAGATTTTCAATTGCATTAACGCCAAGTAATGAATAAATACCAGTTTTTAGGAGTCCTGATGATCTTACTGGATCAGCAAGCCCTTCAATTTTTTCACCATCAAAAAAGAAAAGTTCTGAAATTTGTGAAGGCATAAATTCTTCAACGAATTCCCCCCAACGTTCAGAAGCGGCTTGGTCATATAGATGATCTCTAAAAACATCACACTTTTCTTTTATTCCATTACCTGATTGAAACCATGTTCTTGTAATTTGAATTAGCTCTTCTTTGCCATTTTGGCGACTTGAAAATTCAAGCGTTAACCCTGCACCTTGTTTTTTTGGCACGTCCCTATTAATCAATGATTCAAGATAATCTTCATATGCCATCTTCCCTCTGCCAGCAGTTTTAGCAGATTTACCATACAGAACTAACTGGAGTGCTTCTAGAAAAGTCGTCTTTCCAGATCCGTTATAAGCCCCAAACAATATTATGGGCTTATTTACTTGTGGCTTTAGGCTGACAATGTGCTCGCCCTTGTAAACCCCAAAATTATTAAGTGTTATTTGTTCAAGAATCAAAATTCTTCTCCAGCCTGTGTATCTTCTTCTACTATTTGGTAAATACCATTGGCATCAATTATTCTTTGAGTATTCTCTTCGACCTGTTCTACGTTATCAGCTCTCATCTCAGCAAACTTTAGCGCCTCTTCTTCATTATCAAAACCACCATTAACTAATGCTTTTTCTAAGTTTTCATAGATTCCAACTCGCCTTGTCGCTGTCGAATAACTTCTTTCAATGTTGAGTAGATTGCGTACAAGTTGATAATGGAGATCATCAGAGGATTCGCCTTCAGCCGCAATGCTCTTAAGTAACGAAATGTCTTCTGCTTTAAATAGCTGCCCCTCATCAATTGGGCCATAAGGATAGTCTCGACCTGTTGCTGTCTTATAAATCCCAGGGACGCTATCTTCTATTTCATTCTTTTCTTTAACCCAAATCCTTCTTATTTCCTCAACCTCATCATCAGGTATTAACTGGAAATTATCTGTGCCTTTAACTCCACTTGCGCGAACCTTTTCCTGTGCTTTTAACAGCTCTTTAAGAAGTATTTCCCTATAACTTTGTAAATATGGACCGTGGACTAGCTTTTGCTTTCCTGACTCTTTATCAGTCATTAGGCTTAAAGCACCATTCATTCTTCTAAAGTCACGTTTTTTAAAGTCGTCAGTTATATCTAGATATTCATTTCTGAAATCTGCTAATGGACTCATCCATTTCTTTTCGTCATCGTTCTTAATCATCGCTGACATGGATTTGTCTTTATCAACCAAAGTACAAACAAAACAACCAAATCTACTATCACCGCAGCTAGGTGTTGATGTATCAACAACCAAAGGACACTCATTGTCTTGTGTTGCACCTCTATACATATTTAATAATTGGCTATTGTCGAATCCCCATGGATTGTCATACGTGACTAGGTACTCCCATACGTCATCATTCGACCAGCTAACTATAGGTGGATAAATCCAAACTCTATCAAGTTTAGGATTACCATTTCGGCTAAGTAGCTTCCTTGTTGAATCTTCATAAGCTTCTATCGACCTTTTACGTGTAATACTTTCTGCTTTACGTGTACCAAGCACCAATATAGCTTCGCCATTCTTGTCTACCATATCAAGAATAAACTGATTGGATGGATTAATTTTCAACCTACTCGTGCACCATCTAAACATAGGTCTTGGCGCTGGGTAGCCCTTCCCAATTAAATTTACCCAAAATCGGTCAGCCAGACTCGGCGTTAGACGCTGAGGAATAATTGGAACATTCTGTTGTTCTGCTTCAATTCTCATTTTTTCAAGTGAAGCCTCAACCCACATTGCAACAACTGGGTTTTCTACTAAGGTATCCGTACTAATGACATGAACTGGCTTTAATCTTTTTTCCAGAGGTAATTCTTTTACAGCATTCCAAACCAGCTGTAAGCAAGCTGTGGAGTCCTTGCCACCACTGTATCCAATTACCCAAGGTATACCGTCGCTTAAGTACAGCGTTTGAATCTGCTCCTTTAGTAAATTAACTTCGTAGTCGATGCTATTTTCATCAAAAGATGATTTTTGGTAATTATCGACAAATGTAATTTTCTTTTCTTCCATCATTGACCTCGCTTATAAGCATCTTCTAAACGCTTCTCTTCTGGACTTAAACTTAACCCGAGTCGCTGTTTTATTAAATTAGTAGTTAAAGAAACATTACTTGAGGTTTTGGAAACTCTGCCCGCTACGAGGGTTCTTCCTTCCCATAATTTTGCATTACTTCTTGACCAATCAATACCACTTAGTCCGGATAAGGTTTCTTTCCAAGTGCTGGGTTGTTCTAACAGCAGCTGGCTGCCAGCAATGCCTAGAGCTTGTAATGCTATTGCATGGGAGTGAATCATATCCTTTCTTACCTCTCCAGCAGTTAAGCGTCCACTCTTCACCAGCCCCCACTCAGGGATAAAGTTAGACACTGCCCCCCAAAACGTAATGCAAATACCTGAAGCTGTATTGATATCATTAACACTAGTATTGTCGAGCAGTGCTTGGCATGCCGAATATATCGCACTTAGTGTGAAGAGTTTCCTTGAGCGTTCGGACAAAGTGCTTCGCTCCATCTCCACTAACCCTTTAAATGCACTTGACTTAAGCACTACTAATTTTGCAATCTGCGACATGTCATTTCTGTGATCGTATAATAGTCCTAGCGACCTGCTTGGGCGAATGGCATGTCTATTCAAATCAGCAAACATTTGCTGACTTCTCGATAATCCCTTATCTACAAAAAATACTACTGCTATAGATTCGTCACCCAGTTTTGGTTCTTCTTTGATAGCCATTTCTATAGCTGCACGTCTGTGCTGACCATCATTTATGATGAATTTAGCATCCATATTTATTTTTAGCAGGCCATTAAGAGACCTGCCAGATTTGTCATTAATCGCACAAAATTCTACTTCGCCATCTATTGAGGCAGTTATCGCTGAGAAAACGTAGTCAGACTGGTTCTGTGTTATGTATCTCGACATCTCAGGAACCCTTGCTTTATTAAGAATTCTTTGAGCTCTTAATTCTGGCGTTAACTCTAATTCTTCTTCATCAAATAGAAATATTCTAGGAATTAACTTAAGCGGGCACATTGCAACGTAGTATTCACGCCCAGCCTGAATGCCTCTAATAGCAGGAAAATTGTATTCATACGTATTTGCCATGTTTGCTTCTCACTTTTGTATGTGATAATTTTAACAAACAAAAAAATAAAGTCAATATATAACAAACAAAATAATTTGATAATATCTTCCCAATACTTAAGAATTAATTTTGATATACTCAATCATGGTCAATAACATTTGGGGGGCAATATCATGAACAATAGTGCCGCCAATCAGAGTTGTCCATTTTGCATCTTAGATAAAAACAGGATCCTCCTACAGAACAGTTTTGCTATATCTATTGCCGATGCATTTCCTGTGTCTATTGGGCATTCCTTAGTTATTCCACGAAGACATATAAGTTCTATTTTTGATGCTTCCGAAGATGAATTAGTGCATATTTTTAAATTGGTTGCTGAAACAAGAGTTCTATTAAACGATCAATATCAGCCGCAGGGGCTTAATGTCGGCATTAACGATGGGGTCGCTGCTGGGCAAACAGTAATGCACCTTCACATACATCTAATACCACGCTATCAAGGCGATCAAAATGATCCGCGGGGTGGAGTTAGATGGATATTCCCAAATAAAGCAAAATATTGGTAATAAAAATGACAAATCACAATCTTTTGCCAGAAAGCAGCAGCGTATCTATCGGTGAGTTTTGTCGCATATTTGATAGCGTTACAACCTCATATAAATTTCTTTTTTTTAAAGGGATATTGGAACAGCTAAAAGCTAATAACTTTAACAATAGGGTGCTTAGCTTAGAGTTAATAATGGCAGATATGTTGTTGCATGCTTGGTATCCCTGCGTGTTCTTTAAAATTTTCCTAGGAAAGCAAGATCAAATTGCCGCAATAATAAGCTCATTAAATCTACCTACCCAGAGTACCCTCAATGTTGCCGGACTAAGAAGCCATATTCAAAAAGAAATTAGTGCAAATAAAATACCTAATTTATTAAGGCATGTACCTTACAGACTTTTAACTTGTTTTTATCTAAATGAATTAAGAGGGATCTCGGACACTAGTAGAAACACTGCTATATATGAAAGATCAATTGAAACCTTTGAGGTAAAAAAACCTTTATATAAATTTTCAACTAAATCAGAAATTGAGATTCATCCAGAATGGGCTAAATACTTGAAGGAAAATATATCCATAGTTGAAGGTTGGTATTCATGGAATTGGCTAAGCTATTTACAAAAATTAAATTTAAATGTCCCGAATTTGGTTGAAAAGTTATCACCCCCAATTCAAAGATCATCCCTTAAAACCCAAACTGATTATTGGGAAGCTATTATTAGCCGCACTGATTTAATGTGTATCTATAGCGGTCAGAAATTAACCTTAAACAACTTCGAGCTAGACCATTATCTCCCATGGAGTTTTGTTGCTCACGACAATATATGGAACTTAATCCCAGTTCTTGCTGATGCAAACAGATCAAAATCAGACTTTCTTCCATCGAAAAAATACTTTAATAAATTTATCGAATTTCAACATATAGGCTTATGTCGTACATGCGAAAATTTACAAAAAAATAAGTCGGTGAAGGTAATTGAATCATTCCTTTACGACTTGCACATTCAGGAATCTGTTCTAACTGACTTCAGTTCAATACACAAAGCCTATTCAAATACAATGTTGCCATTAATTTCACTAGCAAAGTCTATGGGGTTCAATAGTGACTGGGAATACAAGAAAGCAAATTAAATATCGCATGATATTAGCGAATAATCAGATCAAGTTTAAGTTTGAAGTGCACACCCTAAGCAACACCCTACTCAAGACGAAAGGCCATTATAAATGAATGAAATAATCTGCCCACACTGCAACAAAGCATTCAAAATTGACGAGGCAGGTTACGCCAACATTCTAAAGCAGGTGCGTGACAGCGATTTTGAGCACCAACTGCATGAGCGGCTTGAGTTGGCTGAACAGGATAAGAAAAACGCTATCGAACTGGCTAAACTTAAGCTTGTTAGTGAATCTGAAAGAACAGCCGCCTCTAAAGACAGTGAAATTCAAGCCCTTAAGGCAAAGCTAGAAACCATAGAAGTCACCAAGAAGCTTGCCATCAACGAGGCCGTTAGTCAGATTGAAAAAGAGCGTGATGAATTAAAAGGCGGCCTTGAGAGGGTTAAGCTTGAGAAGCAACTCGCCGAAAAATCCCTGGCGGATAAATACGAAACGCAAATCAAAGATCGAGACGATGCCATAGAACGTTTGCGTGACATGAAGGCGCGTCTATCCACAAAAATGGTTGGTGAGACTTTGGAGCAGCACTGCGAAACAGAGTTTAATAAGATCAGAGCGACTGCTTTTTCCCGAGCCTATTTCGAAAAAGACAACGATGCACGCACCGGCAGTAAAGGCGATTATATTTTTCGTGATCTTGATGAAGCAAGCACGGAGATTGTTTCCATTATGTTTGAGATGAAAAATGAGAATGATCATACTGTATCGAAAAACAAAAATGAAGATTTCTTGAAAGAACTGGATAAGGACCGCAATGAAAAAGGCTGCGAGTATGCGGTGCTGGTCTCCCTACTGGAACCCGATAGCGAGTTTTACAACACCGGGATAGTCGATATGTTTCATCGCTACCCTAAGATGTACGTTATCCGTCCGCAGTTCTTTATTTCTATTATTACGCTTCTAAGAAATGCGGCCATGCACTCGCTTAAATACAAGAATGAGTTGGCTCTTGTTAAAGCACAGAGCATAGATATAACAAACTTTGAGGAGGAGCTTGAGTCGTTCAAAAGTTCGTTTTCTAAAAACTATGACATTGCTTCTAAGCGCTTTCAGTTGGCGATTGATGAGATAGACAAATCAATCGATCATCTGCAAAAAACAAAAGAGGCACTGCTTGGCACGGACAGAAACCTTCGCATTGCCAATGATAAAGCGCAGGATGTGACTATCAAGAAACTCACCCGAGGCAACCCAACCATGGCCGAAAAGTTTGATGAGCTCAAAAAGTAAGTCGCGCCTATAAACAACAGGCTGGGTTTGTTAAGCTTGCTGCTGCCCTAAGCCCAGCTCCTCCATCCACTCTTTCGCATCTTCATCACCTAGTTCGGCGGATTTGCTCATCCACTTAACGGCCTCTTCTCGGTTAACCGCTAGACCATCGCCATCAGCATACATTCTTCCTAATGTGTATTGTGCTCCGGCATGGTCTTTCTCAGCAGCACTCAGCATCCACTGCGAAGCCTTTCCTAAATTACGTGTTACCCCCAAGCCTCTCCTCAGCATTTCACCGATATAAAAACTAGCATCTGCTGAACCTAAATCAGCAGCCTTTATCAACCAGGTAGCTGCTTCTGCATAATCAACTTCAACATTTCGCCCAAAAAGATAGGCGTAGCCTAATTTGTCCATACCCATTACATCGCCTTGCTCGGCAGCACGACGAAACCATTCCATCGCTTTATTACCATCTTTAGGACAAGCGTATCCCTGATCACAAAAATCACCCAACGCCACTTGGGCGCGAGAGCACCCCTGTAAGGCGGAGATGCTGAACCACTTAAATGCCTGAGGGAGATCTTTATCTAAATGATCCGCACGCCAATAACGAAGACCTATGCAAAATTGCGCCCATTGATCACCAGACTTTGCTGCTTCTAAATAAAGTTGATTGGCTTTTACTGGGTCAGCCTCAACACCATTGCCATCTTCATACATTTTTGCTAGCCTAGTTGTGGATGCAATACTGCCGTGATCGGCTGAAAACTTAAACCAATGAAACGCCTCTTTAGCATTGGGAATTGCATCAATGCCGTTTAAGAATGTAAGGCCAATTTTATAGGCAGCTTCTTCGTTTCCATGTAATGCAGCCACCTTGAGACACTTAATACCTTCAGCACCATCTTGACGTACACCTTCACCGATAAGATAGATCGACCCTAGGTATGCCTGCGCATTCCACCAACCTTGATTACCGGCAAGCCGATACCAGTAGATGGCTTTAGATATATCCAGATCAACGCCACGAGCAAATTCATAGTTGGACCCCATAGTAAACTGAGCATAGCTCTCTCCATTCTCGGCTGCTTTAAGTAGGTTACTTAGGCCCTCTTGTTTATTTTCAGGGATGCCATCTCCTACCGTTTGCATGTACCCCCATATGGCTTGAACGTAACTGTCGCCAAGCTCAATCTCTTGCATCATGAGTTCAATGCCTTTAACCACATCCTTAGTAACACCATAGCCATGGATATACATCCTAGCTAATGTCCAAACGACCATACCGTCATGGGCAATCGCGTAGGCTTTCTCAAAATACTCAAAAGCTTTTGTATAATTTTTCTCAACGCCTCGACCATTGTGGTAAGCGTTGGCTATATTGGCGTAGCCACGTAACTCTCCTTGCATGCCGGCCAAGGTATATTGCGTATAGGCCTTATCCCAATTAGCCTCAGTTCCTGCACCAATGCCATAGCATTTACCTAAAAAGAATTGAGCCGTCATGTCACCAGTGACCGCTAATTGACTCAACTTGGCAACAGCATCAGAAAAACATGCTAGCGCTAAACTTGTATCCGATGGCTCATGCAGCAATCGCTCAATCTGATTGCAAGCATCGTTGTCGTGCATTGGATTTTGAAATAGCTCTAGGTAGGATTCGTAATCTTTGCTGCAATCGCTCTGCTCTATCGCATTCCAGACTAGATTATCGATGTGGGTGTCATTGAAGTGAATAGTAGCCATGTTGCTTCTCTTTTCATTGTCAGTATGTTTATATTATCGAATACGGCAGGATCACCTAGTGAGCCTGTATGGGCATAGAATAAGAAATATAAAATAAACCAAAAGAGACCATATGACAGATATTTTCATAAAAGCCGTGGCGTTCGCCGCTGACAAACACAGAAACCAACGTAGGAAAGATGTAGAAGCCTCGCCTTATATCAACCACCCGATTGCGCTTGCCAACGTATTGGCTAATGAAGGTGGAATTGCTAACAAGGATGTGCTTTGTGCTGCAATTCTTCACGATACGGTTGAAGACACAGAAACAACTGAGGAAGAACTTAGATTAGCATTTGGTGACAAAATAACCTCGATCGTCTTAGAAGTCACCGATGACAAGAGCTTAGCCAAAGATGAGCGTAAGCAAAACCAAGTTGATCATGCCCCGCACATTTCAATTGAAGCCAAGATGGTCAAACTGGCCGATAAAATATGTAACCTTAGAGACATCATTTCTTCACCACCAGCCAATTGGGCGCTTGAACGAAAACAAGACTATTTCAAATGGGCTGATAATGTAGTTGCAGGTCTACGTGGCACCAACATCGAACTTGAGAGAATTTTTGATGATCTAATTGAGAGACGAAAAGCGCTTAAATGACTGTTCCAAAACCCTACTCAGTACAAACCTTTGATGCATATGAATCACCACCTTATAGTGGCGACCCTTTAAATGTTGGATCTTTTTCTACCGCAGAAGAAGCACTGGAATGCGCTAAAAAAGTGGTTGATGACCAGTTAAGGACCAGTATTGAAAGTGGTCTTAGTGCAGAAGAAGCTTTTCTATCATTCTCAACTGCTGGCGAAATACCTATGATTTTTGGTGAAGGCAGAATCTATCTGCAACCATTTGAATACGCTAAAGTGCGAGCACCTGAGATAGAGTTAGAAGAACATCATTTGACTTTAGTAAGTACAGAAAAGACTTTAATATAGAGTAAGAATAGCTAGAATTTTGTGCAATAAAGTAGATATCTTTAGGCGGTACCAAATTGAAAGCACTTCGCACGTATGTGAAGCTAGTAGTAACGAGCTAGGCTGAGTTCTGGATGTCTTTGTGTTTAGTATTAATATTTTTGCATATCAATTAAACATAGCCATTGATTGTTACACATAACATTTGACTTTATCTGCACTTCGTTTCATTATAAGCT
>Ga0214165_1000707_pt1 | contig 21724 bp, 21 predicted proteins | sample TroBogypolimnion_34_FD_153004 | JGI IMG/M metagenome (GOLD analysis project Ga0214165, IMG submission 153004) | Freshwater microbial communities from Trout Bog Lake, WI - Practice 03JUN2009 hypolimnion v3 | ecosystem: Environmental > Aquatic > Freshwater > Lake > Hypolimnion/Profundal zone ... | reverse complement strand
ACCAGCGCCAATGATAGTATGCTTTTTGCATGCGAAAGTAGGTCACTGCCAAGCTATTTAACCCGTCCTCCAACCGGAGGCAGCAACAGCCCCTCTATGTAAATAGTGGGGCTTTTTGCTTTTTAGAGATTGTGTTAGTGGTTAGTTTAAATGTTTAGTGCTAAGTATAATGTCTTACAGCATTCACTTTTTAAGCGATCACAAATGACTAACGACGACGTACTCACAACTTCTCACAAAGTCAGCATTTACCATAATCCTACCTGCGGTACTTCACGTAATACTTTGGCCATGATCCGCGCTAGCGGAGTTGAGCCAGAAGTCATCGAGTATTTAATTACACCACCAAGCCGTGAGCGATTAATTGAATTGATACATGGCACAGGTTTCAGTGCTCGTGAATTGCTGCGTGAAAAAGGGACACCTTATGCTGAGCTGGGGTTAGATAATCTAAACTTGTCAGAATCTGATCTTATTGACGCCATGCTTGCGCATCCTATTTTAATTAATCGACCAATCGTGGTGACCTCAAAGGGCGTTCGCTTATGCCGACCATCTGAGCTGGTGCTACCATTGTTGGAAAACCCAGCTATTGGTGACTTTGTAAAAGAAGATGGTGAACTGGTGCGAAGTGCTAACTAGGCATCAGCACAGCTGAAAGCCCCTAAGTCTTTGCTGTATAATGCACATTTTTAGTAATAAGTCATGTAGCTATGGAAGCCGAGCAACTCAATATTATAGCCAATCGTTTAGTTGATTTAGGCGAACGCAACCAATCACTCCGGGGGTACCTTTGACTTTGAAGCTAAAAGTCAGCGCCTTGAAGAAGTGAATGGTCTGCTTGAAGACCCCAAGGTTTGGAGTGATAACGCCAAAAGTCAAAGTTTAGGTAAGGAAAAGCGCGAGTTAGGGTTAATCGTCAGTGCCTTAACGCATATTGAAGGCAGTTTAAGTGATTGCGGCGAACTATTTGAAATGGCTCGCGAAGAAAACGATGATGACACCTTGCTCAGTGTAGCGGTTGATTCTGAAGCGCTTGAAAAACAAATTGCGGAAATGGAATTTAGGCGCATGTTCTCTCAACCGATGGATCCTAATAATTGTTTTATTGAATTTCAGTCTGGCAGTGGTGGTACTGAGGCGCAAGACTGGTGCAATATGTTGTTGCGTATGTATTTACGTTACTGTGAGCGCAAAGGCTTTAAAGTAGAAGTGTTGGAAGAGTCTGAGGGAGATGTAGCAGGTATTAAAGGCGCATCAATTAAGGTCTCAGGTGATTATGCTTACGGTACTTTGCGCACCGAAAACGGTGTGCATAGACTAGTGCGGAAATCACCTTTTGATTCTAACTCTAAGCGCCATACCTCATTTGCAAGTGTTCAAATTTTCCCTGAAGTTGATGAATCCATAGAGGTCGATATTAATCCATCTGACCTTCGTGTAGATACCTACCGTGCCAGCGGTGCTGGTGGTCAGCATATTAATAAAACGGATTCTGCTGTACGTATTACGCATATTCCAACCAATACCGTGGTTCAATGTCAAAACGACCGGTCGCAGCACCGTAACCGCGCTGAGGCGATGAATATGCTTAAAGGCGCGCTTTATGCCTTGGAGCTTAACAAGCGTAATGCCGACAAACAGGCCATGGAAGATGCCAAAACTGATATTGGTTGGGGACATCAAATTAGGTCATATGTATTAGATCAGTCACGGATTAAAGATTTGCGTACTAATGTAGAAATTGGCAATACTCAAGGCGTGTTGGATGGCGACCTTGACCCATTTATTAGCGAAAGTTTGAAGCAGGGAGTATGAGTGTGAGTAACGAACAAAACCAACAACCATCAAATGAAGTCGTCAGTGCTGATGAGAATCATGTGATTGCCGAGCGACGTGAAAAATTAAAAGCCATACGTGATACAGCCAGTAATAATGGTGGCGTAGCTTTTCCAAATGACTTTAAGCCACTACATAAAGCGGCTGATTTAATTGCCGCTCATGCCGATAAAGAAAATGAAGCATTCGAAGCCGCACCAGTAGACGTTGTGGTTGCTGGTCGCATGATGTTAAAACGTGTGATGGGTAAGGCTAGCTTTGCTACGATACAAGACGGCAGTGGTAATCACGCGGGCAGCCGGATTCAGCTATACATTGGACGTGATGTCATTGGCGAAGAGGTTTATGAGCAATTTAAACATTGGGATCTAGGTGACTTTTTAGGCGCGACCGGACATTTGTTTAAAACCAAAACTGGCGAGCTATCTATTAAGGTAACGGGCCTACGCTTGCTGACTAAATCACTACGCCCATTACCAGAAAAATTTCATGGCCTACAAGATCAAGAAGTTAAATATCGCCAACGTTATGTGGATTTGATCACTAGCGAAGATACGCGCGCAACCTTTATCGCGCGTAGCAAAGTAGTGTCTGCGATACGTAACTTTATGCTTCAAAATGAATTCTTAGAAGTAGAAACACCAATGTTGCACCCGATTCCAGGCGGAGCATCAGCCAAGCCATTTATCACACACCATAATGCGCTCGACATGCAAATGTATATGCGTATAGCGCCAGAGTTGTACTTAAAACGTCTAGTTGTAGGTGGCTTTGAGCGTGTATTTGAAATTAACCGAAACTTCAGAAATGAAGGGTTGAGTGTGCGCCACAATCCAGAATTTACCATGATGGAGTTTTATGCGGCCTATACTGATTACCAATGGCTCATGGACTTTACCGAAAATTGTATTCGTGCTGCTGCGATTGCTGCCCGAGGGACTGCCGTCCTTGAATATCAAGGGCGCGAGTTGGATCTAAGTAAACCATTTCAACGCCTTACCATTGTTGGCGCAATTCAAAAATATGCACCTCAATACACGCTTGATCAGTTAAATGATATGGCATTTTTACGTGCCGAGATTTTAAAGCATGGCACTAAGCCTTTTGATCATGCAGGTTTAGGTGCACTGCAACTGGCGCTTTTTGAAGAAACCGCAGAAAGCCAGCTATGGGATCCAACTTACATTATTGACTACCCAGTTGAAGTGTCACCTTTAGCACGTGCATCGGATAGCAATCCAGAAATCACTGAGCGTTTCGAGTTGTTTATTAACGGTCGTGAAATTGCTAATGGCTTTAGTGAGCTCAATGATGCCGAAGACCAAGCTGCAAGATTCCACGCGCAAATGAAAGCCAAAGAAGCAGGTGATCATGAAGCTATGTTCTACGATGCAGACTTTATTCGTGCCTTAGAATACGGCATGCCACCAGCAGGCGGTTGCGGTATTGGTATTGACCGATTGGTGATGATGATTACCGATACCGCGAGTATTCGTGATGTCATTTTATTCCCACACATGCGTGCAGAAAGTTAAGTAAAAAATTTATCTTGCTAATGAAAAGGGCCCCAGACTTATGGTTTGGGGCCCTTTTCATTGATTGATGCTATATGAATTAAGCTGATGTTGTAAAAATACAACGTCTTGTTGCCAATAACCAACTTATTCATTATCTGTCATCAAACTGTCACATTGAAGTCACAGAATGACTCCTGTTGAGAAAGCAATATTATTTTTAATTAAACGAGGGGATTTTGCATGAACTTTAAACTACGTAATTTAGTAGCAGCAACATTAGCAGGCTCATTTTTAATGGGTTTCGGCGTGAACGCAATGGCCGATTCAACAACTGACATCGTGAACGCGCTTGTAGCTAAAGGCGTGTTGACAGAAGAAGAAGGCGCTTTGTTAAACAAAGGCCGTGAAGGCGAAGCTGCAGGTCAAGCTAAGGCTTTGAAGAAAGCTGGTCGCGTAACAGTTTCTGACGCGATTGATAATATTGAACTAACAGGAGATGTTAGAGCTCGTTATGAATATCGTGATGCTAGTGGCGTAAGCACCGCTACTACAGCAAACTCTAAAGAAGATCAGTTGGACCGTGGTCGTTATGCTTGGCATTTGGGTGTTAAGAGTACTGCTGGCGACTTTTTTACAGAGTTAAGACTGGCATCTAATTCAAGCTCACGCTCGCCTAACGTGGATTTTGCAAAATCTGATTTAAATGGTACCAACTCAAAAACTACAGGTGCTGTCTATGTAGACCGTGCCTATGTGGGTTGGAATGTAATGCCTTGGGCGACTGTAATTGCTGGTCGTATGGAAAATCAAAATTACACTTCAGTACTTACATGGGATAAAGATATTACTCCTGAAGGTTTAACCGAAAAGTTTAAATATGAAATGGGTGACGCACACTTGTTTGCCAATTTAAATCAGTGGTTCATTCAAGGTAAGCGTGACCAAGTTACTACTAATGGAGTGCCTGTAACAAAAACTACACTACAAGAGTATTCTTTTCAAGCTGGTGTCCAGTACGAATTGAGCCCAGATTCATCATTTAAGATTGCACCTATGTATAGCTTGTATGCTGGTAGTGGTACTCAAGGGAATCTTTATGGGGCATTCCAGCCTGGTTTAAGCGTTGGTAATACCAATGCACTCAATTCATATGGTGTTAATGGTACTATGGGCGTAAATCATCTCAAGGTCATCGATGTTCCTGCACAGTTTGATTATATGTACAAGGGATATGGTATGCGTTTATGGGGTGACTTTGCTTGGAACACTGAGGGTGATAAACGTGCTAACGATGCTGGTGCAGCTTACTCAGCGTATACAGGTGAAGATAAAGCTTATCTAATAGGTGTTCAAGTAGGGTCATCTCCAGATCTTAAAACTTGGCGTCAACAGTCCACTTATTGGGGCGACAATAAAGGTATGAGGAAAGATGATTGGTCTGCTAGAGCTTGGTATCAACACATAGAAGCATTTGCACTTGACCCTAACCAAATTGACTCAGATATTATGAATGCTCAAGTAAATATGGAGGGCGTTGCAATTAGTGGGCTGTATATGCTTAGCGATAATGCTTTCGCTACAGCAACATATGCTCATGGTTCTAGAATCAATAAGAATTTAGGTTCTGGCTACTCAGTTGATACAGCAGATGTATTTGCAAATAACTACAATATGTTACAGCTTGATTTGACATATAAGTTCTAATCTCCCAGTCAGGACTTATGTTTGAGTTTAAAGAACCCGCTTTGGCGGGTTCTTTTTTTTGTTTTAGAGTGTCAATTCTTTTGACGCTCATTAACATTTTTTGATGGTTCATGTTCTAAGCAATTCTACCTGTCTAGATAATTTATTTTGTTAAAAATGAGTGAATTTTAATTTTCATTTAATCTATCTTTCATTTATGACTGCTAAGATTAGAAATAAAGTAACAAATTAATTATTTTTAATAACGAGTACAAGCTAATGCGTGTTTTGTTGGTCGAAGATGAAGAAAAGCTAGCTAATAGCTTAGCTAATAATTTAAGGGCCGAAGGTTTTGCCGTCGATGTTGCCTTTGATGGTGAATCTGGAAAAACCCATGCATTAACTTATACATATGACATTGTTATTCTCGATGTAATGTTGCCAGTGCTGGATGGCAGCCAAGTTCTTAAAGTAATTCGCACCCAAAATCGTGATATGCCAGTTTTAATGCTTACTGCTAGAGATTCTGTGCAGGATAAAGTGAAGTTTTTTGAGGCGGGTGCCGACGATTATCTAACAAAGCCATTCTCATTTGCTGAGCTTCTTGTGCGCGTAAAAGCTCTTCTTCGTCGCAGACTAAACAGTCAAGTCGATATGATTCAAATTTATGATTTTGAACTTGATCGAATGGCACATATTGTTAAAAGGGCAAAGAAAAGAATAGATTTAAGCAATAAGGAATATGCGCTTCTTGAATACTTGGCGTTGAATGCGGGAAGAGTTCTTTCTCGAAGTATGATCATTGAGCATGTGTGGGATCAAAGTTTTGAGAACTTAACTAATATTGTTGATGTATATATTCGTCAATTACGATCAAAGATTGATGAAGGTCATCAAATAAAACTGATATCAACAGTTAGAGGCTCTGGCTATGTTTTTGGCCAAGAGGCAATATATTGAACGTTCGTTCTATCTACACACGGTTAATTCTAGGATACACAATTCTAGTTGTATTTGCTTTTATTGTGCTTGGAACTTATACATATAAAAGCTTACAAGCGCATCTGTATGCTGAGGTTCATTCAACATTCACTAGGCGTATTGAGCATATTCGTCGCGATGTACTTCCTTCTGAGGATGATAAAAATTTAAGTGGCCTAAGCACACAAATAGAGCAAATCTTTTCGCCTAAAGAAAGTAATCGCTTTATTAGAATTTCGAAACAAGATTTAGGTGTTGTTTATTTATCTGGGGACCCACAAGATCAAAGTTTCAAGCCTTCTTCTATTCGATTTGTGCCTTTCTCTTCAGTGAAGAGTTGTGATCAAGGAGTCGAATCGCATTTAAATCATAATATTCTTGTCTTTGGGTGTAAGACGCAATTGCAACATGGGGTGTATTTGATTGAGATGGGTGTTCCTATCCTAGAGACTAGTAGGATTTTGCATCAATTTATTATCACATTAATTATTGGACTTGCTGTTGTTACTTTCCTAGCAATTATGGCTGGTGGATTCTTGGTAAAAATGGCGCTGAGTCCTGTCGAAGCGATCAGAGCGTCTGCAGAAAAAATATCTTACGGAAATGCATCACAGCGATTGTCAGAAGTTGATACTGGCGATGCTATTGAGCATTTGTCAAAAACACTTAACCAGATGCTTGATCGCTTAGATCATGCTTATCAAAATGCCAGCCGATTCTCATCAGATGCTTCCCACGAATTAAGAACACCGCTGGCTATTGTCCGTAGTGACCTAGAAACGTTACAAAAAGATAAGTCTTTGTCTTTTGAAACACATGATCGCCTTGGTAGTATTTTAGAGGAGATTGAGCGCTTGTCAGCAATTGTAGAAAGTCTGTTGACTACGGCAAGGTTGGAGGCGGGGGAAGCTAAAACTAAAAATGACGTGATTAATTTATCTGAAGTTACTCGATCCTCTATTGAGCAAATGCAATTGCTTGCAGATGAGAAGAACATTTCAGTTGTAATTAAAGCGTCATCACCAGTCTTAATTAGAGGTGACGAGGCACGTATCAGGCAAATGATTGTTAATTTGTTTGATAATGCAGTTAAATACACGCCGCCATTTGGCAATATAAAAGTATCTGTTTTTGTTGAGGCTGGAACAGCAGTAATTAATCTAAAGGACAGTGGTATAGGTATTTCAGCTGAGGCCCTGCCACATATATTCGAGCGCTTTTATCGGGCAGATAAAGTTCGATCCTCAAGCTCTGAAGGGACCGGTTTGGGGCTTTATATTGTGCGTGCTATATGTAATGCACATGGCGGCTTGATTAATGTAGAAAGTATTGAAGGTGATGGCACAATTGTTGAAGTTGAATTCCCGCTTGAAACTTCATCAAATACTGCCTAACTTCATTTTTATAATTTGAAACGAATAGCTAATGATTAAACTTGTTAAACTTGCTTTAGATCGCCCCTATACCTTTGTAGTCATGGCCATACTTATTTTGGTCTTTGGTCCCTTAGTGGCCCTAAGAACGTCTGTCGATATTTTCCCAGATATTAAAATTCCTGTAATTAGTGTGGTATGGAGTTATTCTGGCATGCCTCCTAGTGATATGTCGGGGCGTGTTTTATATGCTTATGAGCGTGCATTAAGTTCGACAGTTAGTGATGTCGAACATATCGAATCGCAATCCTTGCCTGGTTATGGTGTTGTTAAGATTTACTTCCAGCCGAACGTCGATATTAGAACAGCCACAGCGCAAGTTACCTCTATCTCACAGTCGGTTTTGAAGCAGATGCCTCCAGGTGTTACGCCGCCAATTATTCTTAACTACAACGCTTCTACAGTGCCAATATTGCAATTAGCATTATCTAGTCATTTGCTGACTGAGCAAAAAGTTTATGACTTTGGTCAAAATTTTATTCGTCCTCAATTAGCATCTGTTGCTGGAAGTACTGTGCCTTCTCCTTATGGAGGGAAAACACGTCAAATCCAAATCGATTTAGATCCTCAAGCGATGCAAGCGAAGCATGTCTCTCCTGCGGACATTCAAATTGCGCTGTCGAACCAGAATCTAATTATTCCGGTAGGTACGATCAAACTTAATAATTATGAATACAACGTTAAATTGAATAGTAGCCCAGAGGATTTTAACGAAATTAATAATCTTCCGATTAAAACAATTAATGGCACTACAATTTTCATTCGTGACGTTGCGCATGTTAGAGACGGCTATCCACCTCAGTCTAACATTGTCAGAGTAGATGGAAGTCGTGCTGTGTTGATGAGTATTCTTAAAAGTGGCCAAGCTTCTACTTTAGATGTGATTGATGGAGTAAAGAAGCTACTACCAAAAATTTCAGAAACCATGCCTAAGGAATTACAACTTAATGCAGTAGGGGATCAGTCTTTATTTGTCAAAGCAGCTGTTACAGGAGTAATGCACGAAGGAATTATTGCGGCCTTACTTACAAGCCTAATGATTTTGATATTCTTGGGAAGTTGGCGATCAACATTGATTATATCCGCTTCTATTCCGCTGGCGATCCTGTCTTCGATTGTTGCGCTTTCAGTGATAGGAGAGTCATTGAATGTCATGACATTAGGGGGCTTGGCATTGGCTGTTGGTATATTGGTGGATGATGCCACAGTGACTATTGAAAATATTAATTGGCATTTAGAGCAAGGTAAAGAAGTTAAGGACGCCATTCTTGATGGAGCAAAACAAATTGTGACGCCCGCATTCGTTTCTTTGCTCAGTATTTGTATCGTGTTTATTCCAATGTTTTTTCTAACAGGGGTGTCGCGCTATCTGTTCGTGCCAATGGCTGAAGCTGTTGTGTTCGCAATGATAGCCTCCTTTATTTTGTCTCGTACTTTCATTCCTACTCTAGCTAACTATCTACTTAAACCGCACTCCTCTCATGGTCACTCAGAGGAGTATTTTGCTTATTTAGCAGATGAATATAAACACCATACTGATCCCTCATTAAATTTTTTCGTGAGATTCCAGCGAGGATTTGATCGGGTGTTTGAATCTATTCGTCATAAATACTCCGATATTCTCAAGGCCGCATTAAGCAGTCGACCCAAATTCATCATGTTTTTTATGGGGTTTGTTGGGATTTCTTTCATATTAGTGCCATTTTTGGGACGTGATTTTTTTCCGTCAGTAGATTCAGGCCAGATAAAGATTCACGTCAGAGCGCCAATCGGTTACAGGGTTGAGCAAACTGCTGCGCAGTTCGATAGAATTGAACGTACTATTCGTTCAGTAATTCCAGCGAATCAATTGAAAAATATTGTTGATAATATTGGTATGCCGAGCAGTAACATTAATCAGGCTTATAACAATACTGGAACAATTGGCTCACAGGATGGAGATATATTAATTACACTAAATCACAATCATGATAAAACAGACGATTATATTAAAAAGCTTCGTGAAGTATTACCTTATACCTATGTCGATACTAGTTTTGCGTTTTTGCCAGCAGATATTGTTACGCAAATTCTGAATTTTGGTGCGCCTTCTCCTATCGACATTCAAATTATGGGGCCCAATCAAGCTGAGAATTTAGCTTACGTAGCTAAGCTTACAAGCCAACTGAAATCTATAAGAGGTATTGCTGATTTGCGTATTCAGCAAGCTAATTATGCTCCAGAGTTTAGAGTGAATGTAGATCGAGCACGTGCTCAATCTTTAGGTATTACCGAAAGAGACGTGACAAACAGTTTAGTAACGACATTAGCTGGAACATCTCAAGTGGCTCCAGCTTTTTGGTTAAATCCTAAAAATGGGGTTTCATATCCAATCGTTGCTCAAACGCCGCAATATCGTATGGACTCCCTCTCAGCGCTAGAAAATGTCTCTGTGCCGTCCGCTAATGGAGAAAACTTTCAAATGTTAGGAGGGCTAGCAACAATTACTCGTGGTACCAGTCCTGCTGTTATTTCACATTATGCAATTCAACCTTCTTTTAACATCTTCGCCACTACTCAAGGACGCGATTTAGGGGGGCTCTCAGAAGATATTCAAAAGTTAATTACAGCAACATCTTCAGACTTGCCAAAAGGATCTTCTATAGAGTTACGTGGTCAAGTGCAAACGATGAATATTGCATTTTCACAATTGCTTTTTGGTCTATTAGGGGCGGTAGTTTTAATTTACTTGCTAATAGTAGTGAACTTCCAATCTTGGTCTGATCCTTTCGTCATTGTGACAGCGCTTCCTGCTGCCTTAGCTGGAATAGTATGGATGTTATTCGTTACTTCAACCTCGCTTTCTGTACCTGCGCTGACAGGAGCTATTATGTGTATGGGTGTTGCGACTGCTAATAGCGTGTTAGTCGTCAGTTTTGCACGCGAAAAACTATCTGAATTAAAAGACCCTGTGCTTGCAGCGGTGGAGGCAGGATTTTACCGCTTTAGACCTGTGTTGATGACTGCCCTTGCAATGATTTTGGGTATGTTGCCGATGGCTTTAGGTCTTGGTGATGGAGGGGAACAAAACGCTCCTTTAGGAAGGGCCGTTATTGGAGGTCTGATGTTTGCTACATTAGCAACACTACTTCTGGTGCCTGTGATTTTTAGTCTAGTTCATCGAAATAAATATGGGTCATCAGATGACCTAGTTAATTCTGGAGCATCAGTTAATGTCTAATCAGCATGAATTAAAGAAGTTTAAGTCTCGCCTTTTTGTTTGGTCTTTAGTATTAAGTGTGCCTATTGTATTAGTGCTAATTGGTCTGATTAGTCGTCACAATTCTAACAATGAAGTTAAAGAATGGACTGATAATCAATCTATTCCAGTAGTAAGGTTAGTAAGTAATGATGGCGATTTTACTGATAATAAGATTGTAGTTCCTGGACATATCGAGGCATTTAACCAAACACCAATATATGCTCGCGTAAATGGCTACCTAAAAAGCTGGCATAAAGATATAGGTGATGTTGTTCATAAGGGTGATTTACTTGCTGAAATCGATACACCAGAACTAGACCATCAACTAGATCAGGCGAAAGCAGATCTAGCTAGTGCGATTCAAAGTCAAAAATTAGCTAATATTACCCGTCAGCGATGGGAGAATTTGCTTGTTACCGATTCAGTTTCAAAGCAAGCGGCTGATGAAAAAATTAGTGATTACTCTACAAAAACAGCCTCTGTTCAATCGATGCAGGCAAATGTTAGAAGACTTGAGTCGATGCTCTCTTTTAAGAGAGTAGTTGCGCCATTTGATGGAAAAGTGACTCAAAGGAATACAGATGTCGGTGCACTTATCAATGCTGCAAATAATGGAGGAGAAGCAGGCCCGCCATTGTTTAGTGTTGCTGATACGAAACAATTGAGAGTGTTTGTAGATATGCCAGAAAGTTATGTTGGTAAATTAGATCGCATAGTTTCTGCTTATATGACTGTTCCTGAGTACCCTGGCAGAGAGTTTAATATTTCAATGAAGGCTCTTTCTGGAGCTGTTGATGCAAAGTCTGGGTCCACTTTAACCTTGTTTGAATTAGAAAATAAAAATAGCCTTCTTAGTCCAGGTAGTTATGTTCAGGTAACGATAAATTTGCCAAATGATACAAACGTTGCACGACTGCCTGTAAGTGCAATCATGGTTCGTAGTCAAGGTGTGCAAGTTGCAACAGTAGATAGAAATAATCGCATCGTTATTAAATCCATTACTGTAGGCAATGATTTTGGGTCATATATAGAAGTGCTATCTGGGTTGAATAAAGATGACCGGGTAATTGATACCCCCCCAGATTTAGTTGAAAACGGTGCGCTTGTTAGGATTAATCCAGCGACAGGCAAAAGTGATAAGAAATCTAAGGCTGACTAATGAAATTCAAACGTTTCTTAATTTTTATATTACTTATTCAAATGATAGGCTGTGCTAAAGAGATTGTTTATGAGAAGCCTATTGTTGAGTCTGCTGCATCATTTAAAGAGTTAGGTTCTTGGGTGGAAGTAAACTCTTCAAAAGAGCTTATTAAAAATGATTGGTGGAAGCTATTTGATGATAAAACACTTGATCAATTGGAGTTGAAGATTGATGACAGCAATCCGAATCTAAGTGTTTATTTGGCTCGTTTGGAACAGTCTCGTGCTTATACCTTATCACTAAGCTCGCAAAGTGCCCCAAATATAAATGCTATTGCACAATCTACTAATAATAGGCAATCAGATCATCGTCCATTGCGTGGAGGAAATCAGCCGGATGTCTACGGGACAAATACCTTAGGCCTTAGTATTGATTATGACCTTGATTTATGGGGAAGGATTAAAGCTCTAGTAAGCTCAGGAAAATCTCTTGAGCAGGCAAGTATGTTTGATCTTGCTAATGCTAGAGTGGGATTACGGACGGAGTTAGCGTCTAATTATTTTGAGTTGCGTAGATTTGATGCTCAAGTTTTGTTATATCAGGAAACAATTCAGTCTTATGAAAAGCAATTAAAGTTAACTAATCAATTGCATGATCAGGGCGTTGTCTCTGGTTTAGATGTTTCAAGGGCATTGGCACAGCTTGAAACGATTAAGGGTTATTTGTTTGTGGCAGAATCTAATCGAGCAAAACTTGAGCATTCAATAGCTGTGCTTATAGGTCAAACACCTTCGTTATTTTCAATTCCTATTGCTCAATTAGATGGACTTAAATGTCCTGAAATACCAGTTGTTTTGCCTTCAGGTTTGTTGGAGAGGCGACCTGATATTGCAAGCGCTGCTAGTAAACTTGCTTCAGCTAATGCTAACGTTGGCGTAGCAAAAACAGCCTACCTTCCTAATGTTAATTTAGGTTTAATGACCGGCTTTCAAAATTCAGGGAGTCTTGGACTGTTAACCGCACCAAATTTAATTTGGTCTTTGGGGCCTTCAGCAGTATTAAATGTTTTTGATGGAGGAAAGCGAGATGCGCAAGTAAAAATTGCTGTTTCCAAAAGAGATGAACTTGCTAGTGAATATAAGTTGATTGTTCTGAAAGCGTTTAAGGATGTTGAAGATAGTTTAACAATGTTGGTTTCATTAAATAAACAAATGGTAAGTGCACAAAATGCCCAGTCTGCGGTTAAGCATTCCAATAGTCTAGTTATGAATCGTTATTTTGAAGGAATAGTAAGCTCGTTTGAGGTGGTTAAGGCTAATGATGATTTACTTAATGCCAACGAGGCGCTTCTTAATATTAAGATTAATAATATTGAAGCGCGCTTGGGACTAATTCATGCGCTTGGTGGTGGTTGGGTAAGTGAAAATTAGTTGAAGACGAGCAGTTTATTAGTGTCAAAAGAATTGACGTTAATTTGTTGCCCTAAGAGTTTTAAGAGCTAGTTAATGATTAACTCTAATCGAGCAAAAGTTCCTGCAATGTCTTTTAGGGTTTAACGATTACCCATCCTTCAGATGCTCTGATGATTAGCTCGCCATTCCCAGATGGAGTGTAACCAATGAAGTCATATAATTGATCTTTATTAAGCTTTCTTTCTTTTAGAGAGTTGCTGCATTGGACAACGATGACATCTCTCTCTATGAGCTGTTTAAGGTCTTGTTCGTAGGGGCTACCCTTTAAAAACGCTTCAGTTCCTCCAGAGAAGGCGATCAATTCGATTTTAAGTTTGCCTTTTAGTCGCGGATCATCTAATGCATTATTGATATTTCTTATTGCTTTTTTAATAACGTCAGGATTAGCCTGATCCAGTTGATAAATGGCTTTGTAGCTATTTTCGGTTGCAGTTGCACCGGGATATATAGAGTTCTCCTCAAGTTTTGATTCCGCAAGAACATGCTGAATAGGGGCTATTAATAACAAGCCAATGATTATAATTTTTTTCATTTTCACCTTTCAGGAGAATTAGTCAATTTAGAAGTTGAATGGGCCATACTTATGTTGTTGTTGTGAAATATTATCTGAGAATGGTGGATATGGACTATCTTTTGGTTTCTTTGTTAGGTTCGGGTAATCCTTGTTTTTATTTGATTTAATAGGTCTGTCGTTACTATTAATATACGCTGCTACATCATAAGCCTCTTCATCAGTTAAAACAGGATTTAAAGCGGTTGTTCCCAATGGCATATTTCCTTTGATAAATCTAGCAGCCGTGAGGATTCTAGCCATGCCAGCTCCATCATTAAAGGAGTTAGCCCCCCAAAGTGGCGGAAACAAGTACTCATCCTCTCCATTGATGCTAGCTGTTTTACCTTCACCATTTTCTCCATGACAGGAAATGCAGTATTTTGAGTAAACCTTTGCTCCATTTTGTGGGCTGGCTGGGCGTTCAGGATTCTTTATCTGTGTAAGTCCTTGGCCCTCAGTTCGCTGACCAATGACAGTATTTTTACTAATATGCTTAATATAAGTAATGATTGCTCGCATTTCATTACTGTTAACTTCAATAGCCTTGCCGTTCATGCTCCGTTCTATACATCCATTCACCCGCTCTTCAAGAGACTCAATTTTATCTTCTCTTCCAATATACATTGGAAATACACCACTTAGCCCTATAAGAGGGAGAGCAAAAGGTTTTGTTCCGCCATTTAGATGGCAGTTTGCACAAGCTAAGCGATTATTAGTGATAGGATTTTTTGAGGTTGGACCAATTTGAGTATAGGTTTTGTTAATTAAGAGTTGACCATATTGACCAAGTTTTCCTTCTGTCGTGTTAGGAAATGCTGGCGTTTCGAAATCGTAAGGGATGCGATTTATTACAGAGGTGGCTTGTGTAGTAGATTCAATTTCTTTAGCCCATGCAATTTTTGAGAAGTGGCTTGTGAGCAAGATTGCGACTATGCATGTACGAATGAATGTTATTGGCTTTCTATTTTTCATCATATTTAATTTCATATTTTAGATATAAAAGTGAACTCTAAAGATCATTTTTAATTGGCTTTTAAGTTTACAACGTTCTAGAGTGTAATTAATTTTAAGCATTACGGTTAAAAATTTCTAAGTAATATAATTTATCAAGCTTGCACTACGAGCTCTAAAACACCTCTACAAGCCTCAATACAACTACGCTAAAGCTGGTGTAAGCTTGGGCGACTTAATCCCAAGAACTTCAGCGCAGTTTGATATGTTTGCGTCAGGGCAATCAACCAGTCGAAATACAAGTCTCATGAGCAGAGGCCTATTTAAATCTCTTTCTGCAGCACTTCATTAAAGTCAGGTTTTTTAATTTTCTTACTAGACTTCCTATGCCCGCGTGATGGCGACATGTATTTCATATAGTCTTTATTTTCTGCTTTGAATTTTTGAATTTTCTCAAGATTTAGAGGCGTATCGTTTGATTGCTGGGCGATTCTATCCCAATCAAAATCCAAGCTGGTCTCTATTGGATCTTGGCACGGAAATTTACCTCTGGCTGCATTCTCAGCAATATATAGCGCAATTTTAAGATTCTTGCTGGCAAGCATAGTGAGATAGGCGCGTACTTCAACATTGCTGGATTTCTTCTTGGAGTTAATGCGGATCTCTTTTCGTCTTTCTGTTGGATACTGTCCCCATCTAAGCAGTTTCCATAAAGGCTCTTTCTGCCAATACTTCCCATTTCTCCAAGCTCGTTCATGTACTAAGTTAAATCTATCTTCAAGTGAAGAAAGTCGGATTTTGTTTACCTCAAAAACAAAGCCTTCATCTAGCTTGGCTTTATTGGTCTCAAGTTTGGATAAGAAAACTTCAAATTCTTTTATTAGCCGATCTTTAGGCTTGGTTGGATCAATGCCAATCCAAACCTGTTTCTTTTTCTGAGATGCAAAGGCAGTGCTTGCCCCATCAAGCCACCATTCATAAAACTCCTTCAGGTAGACATCCCCAAGCTGCTTATAAGTTTCTAGCACTTTATCAAAATCATTTGGCAAGTCTTGTTGAGGAATTGTTTCACCAAGCGCGATCACTTTATGCGCCAGCCAATAGCTAGGGCTTATTTGTAAGTAGTTGAATATGTACTCGTGCTTGTAGTTAGGAAGATCTATTGCTTCCTCATAAGCAGCGCCAAATCCAGTGAGTTTTTCTTTCATATTTTTATTATATCAAATAATAACGATGATATTTGGTATGAGTTACGCACCTTAAAAAAAGGCTCACGATTCAGCCTACGTAATACATGTCGTATTGCGTTAATTCTAAGGAGCTTAAAAATGGAAACACTAGATCAAATTGTAGTAACAGAAACAAACGAAAACGCAGCAGATAAAAAAGTAACCGTCAAAGTCCCTAACAAAGGCACTGTCAAAACAATTGACGCTGCTGTGGATGATGTACTGGATATCCCTAGCTTGTTTTCAATCGGTGCAAAGAATGGTTTGGAGATGCGCCCAAGTGATAAGAAGGTTCAAGACAAGGAAGTGATTGATGCACTAAAAGCAGGTGACGCACTTTCTGTGAAGAACGAGCTTTATCACAAAGAGTATGTAGTGCGAGGTAATCAAGCACTCTACGAATTGCTTGCTGATATCTACGCATTGGCACTCAAGATAAACATGAGTGTGAGCCGAGCAAACATCTTAGATGCCATGCGCAAGAAGCTAAAAGATCGTGATATCAAAACACAGTTCAACACACCTGCTATGACCACTGTCATTAAGTACGTGGTTGGCTCTGATCGCGCAACAGCTTCTAACTATAGCCGTGTACTTAGCGTCGCCATGGAAGAGAACCTAGCACCGAATGAATTGGCTGCTTATATCTCACGTCGTGGGGGCATCAGTCAGATTCACGGCTTAGAGGCGACCATTGCAGCTAAGAAACTAGGCGAGAAGGAAAGCAAAGAGCGCTTAGATATCTTGCGTGAGTACTACTCACTATCTCGTTTTACCAGCACTGATAAATTCACTTATGAGGGTGAAACATTAGTGCATAACGTTGATAAGAAATCTGACAAAGAGACAGCTACGTTCTGCTTCTTTATGACGACCTATGACGAAGCTAAAGATGAGTACACCGTAATAAGTGCACATGATCTTGGTAAGACTTATGAAGATGCGCTTCTACGTACTTTATTCAAAGATGCCACAAGTGATCTAAGACTCTTGCGTAAAGGCTTGCGTCGTTTTGAGGAGCAGTTGATTAATGAAGTAGGGGTGCCTGACGGGTTGCATGATCGTTTGAAAGCCAAGCATGACCAACAAGACTTAGAGCAAGCCAAGCTCGTTGAGGCAGAGTCAATCAACTTATTAGGTGAAGCTGCATAAACATCGGAAGGGGGCAGTGCCCCCTTCAATCAAGTGTCAATAGTTTTGACGCTCAACAATCAAACATAAGGAATATCAAAATGGAAATCGCAACAAGAAAATTTAGAGATTTAACAGACTACGAAATTCAGTACTGCGCCAAAGGCGTTGAAGACGTCAGTCTCATTCGCAACATTCTTAACCAACCTAATGTGATCTGGCGAAGTGAGTTTATTAACTTAGATGAGTTTGCTGAGACATTTGCCTGTTGGAGAGAGGGCTTTGTATCTATCGATGAATTAACTGAGGAGTGGATGGATGCTTACAACAGCAATTTTGACATCGGTTATGAAATTGCCAACAACTTAAATGAGCTGCTGGATACACAGACATTTGAGTAATTGAAGAAAGGGGCTTCGGCCCCCTGACTGTCAAAAGAATTAACACTTAATAGAAAAGGAAACTGAAATGACTACATTATTTAAACCTAGGCTTTATCTATTTTCAAATGAGTATGATGAAGCTATTGAACGTATATTTGTTAAAGAGAATATTCAGGTTATAGAGCTCAATAACTATGCAATTTTTGAAGATGAAGTTGCTGAAAAATTGAATGAATTAACAGGGCAGTTTTATGACTTTTACAAATGCATGGTAATTGTAGAAAACTATACGAATGAACAAATCACGATGTTTAGTCTTGCAGGATCGAAGTCTATTGTATTTAAGATAGATGACGAAAGTTTAGTCGAAGATCTTGACTACTGGCATGACAGCTTTGGTGTATTTGTTGGCTGGGGCGAGCGCGGGGATGAATACTTGTCTGCTCAGGAGCTACTTGTGGATATTGGCAAAGGTATGTTTGATGATGATGTATACGGAAACATGTACAACTCAAACATGGAAATAGCTGACATGATCGAAAATATTGAAAATCTTTTTACGGAGGGCTTCAAAGATTCTTTTGATGAAAAGTTTAGGATGAAAACTTACTAATATAAAGGGAGCTTCGGCTCCCGTTGTTTCAGCATCAAAAGATTTGACAATAGTCCCATATTGGGACTATATTGTTTTATGCGCGTGATCTCTCTCAAAATATTAAAAGACTTTTACACTGTTCATCCAGATTCGGAGCAGTCATTAAAAGCATGGCTTAATGAAGCCCAGCAAGCTGCGTGGAAAGATCCTGCAGAAATAAAAGCGCAGTACAGTAGTGCGAGTATTTTAAAAAGTAGGCGGGTTGTTTTTAATATAAAAGGGAATGCATATCGACTGGTTGTAGCGATTGCATACCAATACGGTGCAATCTATATTAAGTTTATAGGCACTCATACAGAATATGACAAGATAGACGTGAACAGCGTCGAAATGGAGTAATGATGGAAATTAAACCTATCCATAATGAAGTTGAGTATAAGGCGGCTTTAAAAGCAGTATCGCCATTTTTTGAGAGTGAACCTAAGCTAGGTTCTTCAGATGCGGACTTCTTTGAAATCATGCTGACGTTAATTGAGTCTTATGAAGCAAAGAATTTTCCAATTGATTTGCCGGATCCAATTGAAGCGATTAAATTCAGAATGGAACAATCGGGCTTAGCACCTAAAGATTTGCAACCAATGATTGGGAAATCTAATCGTGTATCAGAAGTATTGAACAGAAAGCGTTCTCTGACGATTAGCATGATCCGTAAATTGAATTCAGATCTTGGTATTCCTGCTGAATGCCTTATTAAACCAACTAGAGTGAGTGTGGCTGTTAAGTAATAAGCGTCAATTCTTTTGACACTTAGATAAGCTCAATCGCCTGTCTTTTCATATCATCGTTAACATCGATATATCTTTGTGTGACCATGATGCTCTTATGGCCTGCTAAGCCTGCCAATACACGAACCCCAACACCTTTGTTAGCTAACTGTGTGATCATTGTGCGACGACCAGAATGGCTTGATGCTCCGTTAATACCGGCTCTGCGATAAGTCCAGAAAAACCACTGACATAATCCGTTGGCACTAAAGCCTAAACGCTTATCGGTATGAAAGAAGGGTACATCTAAGTTTCTAATCATGCGTGTTTTTAAATACGCCGCCAGTTCATCACGCAGCTTATTTGGAATAAACACCAAGCGTCCTTGATCCCCTTTGGTTTGATCGGAGCTGAGACGTATTTCAGATTTGATATTGCCATCCTCATTAACGACATCACCCATCTTTAATTGCGAGATCTCTTTTACGCGCATGCCTGACCAAAAGCTGGTTAATATCATTGCGCGATCTCTTGCCGCATATTTCTTACTGCTGACAAAACGCAGCACTTGGTCTAGTTCTGACTGTGTGAATGTTTTAGCTTGTGCCATATACAAATCCTTTTTGGTTAATAAAAGTATTTATATATTGTGTTTTCTTAGGTAGGTTTGGACAACCGAAAAAGGCACTAGCGAAGACTTAATTAAAATCAATTGGTTAACTGGTTTTATGTGGTTTGGTTAAGAAAATGTGTATTTTCTTAACCAGTATTTGACGTCGTTTTAGCGTCAAAAAAATGGACACTTAAGCTTAAGTATCCATTTCGTCTTTTGCTAGTGCTAAAACTTAAAATACACCTAGATCTACATTGCTGGCGATAAAGATTGGTTTGTTCGCGCCAGTCTTAGTGCAGTTCTTGGTATTCAATGTCCACTCATCTGTGACGCCGTGAAGGGGATCATTGATACTGATATATAGCTCGTCACTCATTGGCAGGTAAACACATACCCCATCAACTATCACTTTACATTTAGTCATTGGGTCGTAGTGCTTAATCCATGAACCTAATGCCTCTGGCGCTTTATCTATATCAGCTTCAACAAGTCGTTTAATCCATTCCGCTTCTACATCACTGTGAGCGGTATGTTCCCAGCGACGATAATCAAACAAATCTATTAAGTACTTGGTATACGGCTCCCTTAGTTCAATTGATCCGTTATAGATGGCCTTGTGGAATAGGCCCTTGCCATAGGTGCTGCCAAACTTCTCATTAATAAAACCTCTTACTGCTATTTCGCGTTCTTTCATTTTCTATCTCTCCATTTTTTTAAGTTGCGCTGTCGCTTGTCGCCTTGGAGTAGAAGTCGCAGAAGAAGGAAAAGGAGTCACTGTGATTTTGCGTTGCTTGTTCGAGTTGCATTCATGGCAGCTCATTTGTCTCACGTGTTGCTAGTTGCTTCTATCTAGTAACTACTTCAAGTAGCAACTAACTCATGTAACAGCAACAGCAACTCCTTTTTTCTTCTTGCAACTAATTACTCTTGTAACTAAAAGCAACTCGCAAAAATATTTATCCCAGAGATTTGATAGGAAGAATTTTTTCAGCTGAAAAACGGCGGTTTTATAAGATCAATTTAACCAAAATGTTGAGATCAGGCAGATTTCGGTTGTCCATTCGGCGAGGTCGACATTAACTTAAGTGTGCTTCATTAATTTACATATAGGAGATATAACAAATGAGCACATTACAAACACTTAAATTAGTCACAACAGTAAAACCTCCGCACTTGCCTGATGTGGTTAAGCGTCGTCACAAGTTAACGCATAAGCTTTGGGAGCAGATTGCTCTAGCAAAATCGCAGGCTTCTGGTGAGCCTTTGAATATCACCCGTCAAAAGACTGTCAAAAGTATCGACACTGGCCTTAGTCAAACAGTCACTGTGGCTAAGACTATTAGACCTTGGTGGTTTAATGGAGAGAATGGCAGCTTATGTGTGTCAGTACGCTATGGATCCAAGCTCGTTGAATTAGCCAAAGGCAAACCCACAATTGAGTTGGCTAATAAAGAAGAGTTGATAAGTACTTTAGAGCTATTGAAAGCTGCAGTCGAAGCTGGCGAATTAGATCAGCAGATCGAGCAGGTCAGTGGCGCACTTCGTAGCAATTTTAAGAAATAGGGGAACGGAATGAATCTAAATACATATGAATGCTGGGTCAAAGTACCTATTAGTCCAACAATGATGCAGACAACACGTGTGCGTGTGCAGGCGATGAATGCATTATCAGCGAGAGGGCAACTCAATGCCATGTACGGTCTTGCCAATGTGATTAGTCTGCCTACTCAAGTTAATTAATCCTAATAACTTCAGCGCATGGTAAATACTTGAAAGGAGCATTTAGCATGCGTTTTCACGAATTCTCAGAAGCAACCATCAAACCTCAAAAGCCTTTAACGCCAGATCAGGCCAAAATCCAAGGCATGAAAAATCAAGTTAAGAACACGCAGAAAGCTATTAAAGCCGAAAAGGCTAGGCAGAAGATTAAGAAAGGCCAGCAGCAGTTAGCGCAGATTGATTAGATGCTTTTATTCTGCACAAAAATGACTATATAACAATGACATGACTGATGCGGCAATCTCACTGGACAGAGAGTAATAAATCTTTTTACCTTCTCTTCTCGTTTTTACTAAGCCTTCGGTTCTAAGAACGGTCAACTGCTGGGATAGAGTTGGCTGATGAATATCTAAAATATCTTCAAGTTCCGCTACGCTCTTCTCACCCATATTAATCTGACATAGCAATAACAATCGATC
>Ga0214165_1000706_pt1 | contig 21726 bp, 38 predicted proteins | sample TroBogypolimnion_34_FD_153004 | JGI IMG/M metagenome (GOLD analysis project Ga0214165, IMG submission 153004) | Freshwater microbial communities from Trout Bog Lake, WI - Practice 03JUN2009 hypolimnion v3 | ecosystem: Environmental > Aquatic > Freshwater > Lake > Hypolimnion/Profundal zone ... | reverse complement strand
AAAGGGTAATGGGACTGCACTATCTGCAGCGACTCCAGGAGTTGATTACAGTATTATTGATTCTATTGCGGTAACTGTACCTCCTGCTTTATTGTCGGTAACTCCTAGTTCACTTAGTTCAAGTGGTACTTTTGCAATTAATCTAACAACTCAGGCATCAAATACTTTATTTGCAGGGCCTATAACTGGGGTTGCTACAACACCAACTTTTAGGGGATTGGTTTCTACCGACATTCCTGCTTTAAATTATGTAAGTACATTAACAACGCAAGGAGCCAACCAGATACTTGCAGGGCCGTCTAGTGGTGTTGGTGCTCCTCCTACTTTTAGGTCTCTTACAACTGCTGATATTCCTGCCCTTCCTTATGGAAGTGGTACTGTTACATCTGTTGGAATGTCTGTTCCCGCTTCTTTGTTGTCTGTTGCTCCGTCCACAATAACGACTACAGGAACATTTGCACTCAGTTTAACAACCCAAACACCTGCACAGATATTTGCGTCTCCAATTTCTACGGTTGGAACTCCAAGTTTTAGATCATTGGTTACAAGTGACATACCTGCGCTGAATTATGTAAGTAGCACAACAACCCAAGCAGCGCAACAAATATTAGCAGGCCCGATAACTGGGACTAGCGCCCCTACTTTCAGGTCTTTGGTTTCTACGGACATACCTGCACTTCCCTACGGAACTGGTACGGTTACTTCAGTAGGATTGGCTTTGCCAAACATTATGTCGGTCTCAGGGTCTCCAGTTACAACAACTGGTACATTGACAGGAACTTTAACGACTCAGGCTGCCAACAGTTTATTCGCAGGGCCTATTAGTGGTGTTGGAGCAACTCCTACTTTTAGAGCGTTGACTACTGCTGATATAGCAGGGTTAGGGGTTGGAACGGTTACAAGTGTGGGAATGACAGTTCCATCCATATTGTCGGTAACTCCGTCCACTATCACAACATCTGGGTCTTTTGCTTTAAGTCTGACAACAGAATCGGCTAATCAGATATTTGCAGGGCCAAGTTCAGGCGCAGCAGCAATTCCCACATTTAGGTCTTTAACGTCTGCTGACATCCCTGCTTTGCCTTACGGAACTGGAACAGTTACAAGTGTGGGGCTTTCATTACCTAGTATATTTAACGTAACTGGCAGTCCAGTCACAACCTCTGGAACTTTAAGTGCAACACTTGCAACAGAAACTGCTAATTATGTATTTGCAGGCCCGACAACTGGATCGGCTGCTGCTCCAACTTTTAGGGCATTAGTTGCAAATGATATTCCAAGTCTTCCTTATGTAACTTCAGTTTCACAAAGTTTCACAGGTGGATTAATTTCTACTTCTGGTTCTCCAATTACTTCAAGTGGTACTTTAGCTTTGACTGTGGCAGGTACTTCAGGAGGAATACCTTATTTTAGTTCGGGTACAACTTGGGCATCAAGTGCAGCACTTGCAGCAAATGCTTTAATGATTGGTGGGGGCGCAGGTGTTTCTCCATCTACGACAACAACAGGTACAGGAGTGTTAACTGCTCTTGGTACTTCAGTTGGTACGTCAGGTTCTTTTGTAACAAATGGAGGTGCTTTAGGTACTCCATCAAGCGGAACAGTTACAAATTTAACAGGAACTGCAGCAATTAATATTACTGGAACTGCTCCTGCTGGAACTCTTACAGGAACAACTTTAAACTCAACGGTTGTAACATCTAGTTTAACAAGTGTTGGAACAATTGGTACAGGTACTTGGCAAGGGACAAAAATAGGTACTGGTTACGGAGGAACTGGACTTACCTCATTTACTGCTAATGGTGTTGTTTATGCTTCTTCTACATCAGCTTTAGCAACCAGTTCAACATTTACTTTTAATTCTAGTGGGCAATTACAAGTTAATACTGCTGGTCAACCAAGTTTGTTATTGACAAACACAACAGTAACTGGTGGATCAACTTCTGGGACAACTGGTTTATATCTTGGTGATACTGGATCTGGTGTAAATGTGCTTACAAGAGAAAAAGTAACAAACAACACAGCTTATGCAAGAATTTATGCAGAACAAGGCTATAACACAGCTTCACTTTGTGCTTCTTTTTACAATACTGTTGCATATCAAGGCAACAATTCAACAGCTTGGGCGATAACATCTGATGAGCGAGTAAAGACAAATATTCGCCCAATTGGAAATGCTCTTGAAAAAATTTGTTCTTTAAACGCAGTCCATTTTGAATACAAAAATGCAATTGGTAAAATAAAAACAAGTTTTATTGCACAAGAAGTTGAAACGGTTTTACCTGGTCATGTGCATGAAATTCCAGCTCCTGATGATTTAAAGCAATATGTTGATGAAGATGGAATGATGAAGGCTCTTGATTCCGACTTAATCCCTTACTTGGTGGCCGCAATGAAAGAACTTTCACTCCAAGTAACAACCTTACAGGCAACTGTTACAACTTTACAAGCTAAAGCAACATAAAAAATGAAAGAATTTATAACTCGGGTAATGAGGGATGATAGGGTTTGGGAATGGGTTCGGATAGATGAAATACAAAGGGAAAATTTCAGTTATGTAGATAATGAAATTTATTACAAAAATGATCATGGATTTGTGAATTTTCGCAAAGTGACTCCAACAATGTATGACGTTCATATTTGTATGTTGAAAGGGGCAAAAGAAGTGGATTCTTTCTTTTTAGACTCTTTAGAAAAAATGAGAGCAAAAGGTGCTGAAAAGTTCCTTGGGACTATTGGTGATTGGAACCGTCCTGCGTTAAAATTAGCACTAAGATGCGGTTTTAAGGAGGAAGGTCGAATTAGTAAGGCTTACCAAAGAGACGGAATTTACCGTTCAATGGTAATGATGGGGAGAACATAATGGGCTTTATTGCAAATACAATTCGAGATATTACAGGTGCTAATCAGCAAGCGCAAGCTATAACTACGGCTGCTAATACTCAAGCTACTGCTGCAAACAATGCTGCTGCTTTGCAAAACGCACAATTTCAACAAACCCAAGCAAATCTTGCACCTTATGCGTCAATTGGTACGGCAGCGTTGCCTCAATTACTTAAATCTTTGGGTTATGAGGGTCAATTTGGTGCAAATGGTCAATTGACTGGAATGTCTGGGCAAGGTTTTCAATTTAATCCCTCTAATTTAGCACAAACGCCAGGTTATCAATTTACATTACAACAAGGTCTAAATGCAGTAAATAACGCAACGTCAGCAACTGGTCAAACAGGTTCAGGGGCGCAGGCTAAGGGTTTGGCTAACTATGCGACTGGGTTGGCTCAGAATACCTACAATCAGCAATATCAAAACGCATTGACTACTTACCAACAGAATGCGAGTATTTTGGGCAGTTTGTTGAGTACAGGGCAGAATGCTGCTGCAGGGATTGGATCAATGGGAATGCAAAACGCTCAATCGGTTGGAAATACTTTGATGAGTGGAGCAAATGCAACGGCTGCAGGTCAAGTCGCTGCGGGTAGTGCTCAGACTAATGCTCTTAATTCTTTGATGGGATTGGGAATGGGTGGTGCAGGAATTTATGCGCTTGGTGCTAAATCAGGAATGAACAACGCATTAGCAGGTGGAGCATCCAGTTTATATAACGGAATTTCTGGATTGTTTGGTGGTTCAAGTGCAGTAGGCACAGGTGCAGGAGCATCGGACGCAACAATTGCAGCTTTTGCTTAAAGGAATAATATGCCAATAGATGCTTCAATAATTCCTAGAGAAATAAAACCTGTTAATTTTGGTACTCTAGGAGATACCGCAAAATTAATATTAGATTTTCAAAGAGGTCAACAAGCCTTGGAGACTGGTGGACTGCAACTTCAAAAGCTCCAGCAAGAAATGGATTTGAACAAAGCATCCTCAAAAGCCATCCAAGCCAATACAGACGAAAATGGTAATGTTGATATTCCATCTGTAATTAAAATGTTGTCCAAGTCCCCAGAGGCTGCAACTAATCTTGCACCAACAATCACAAGTTTGTTGGGCCAACAAGGTGTACAAAACGAAAATGTAGCAAAACAACTTGGCAACCTAGTTCAAAAGAACACAATTGCTGGTCAAAGGCTTGGAGCAATGACTGCCAGAATTGCAAAAGGCGAAGATATAACTCCTGCCGAACATATCAAGGAAATGTCTAATCTGATTGCTGAGAATGTTCTAACTCCTAATGAGGCACTTCTTCATTTAAGGATGGCTCCTACTCCAACAGGTGACAAAGTAAAAGATCAAAAGGCTTACAACGATTTTATTAAGTCTGAGCATTTTGCAACTCAATCAAATGCAAATCAATTAAATTCATTGTTTGGAACATTGCAACCAGGGGGCGCAGGACAACCTGCAGCTATCTACAACCCGATCACTAAGACTCTTGAACCTGTTCAGTACGGTAATCCTCAACAACCTGTTAACCCTAATGTTCCTGCTCAGCCTGGTATGCCTGGTCAACCTGCTATGCCTGCTCAATCTGGAATGTATAGCTCTGGACAAATGGGACAAGCTCAAGACCCAATTGCTCCACAGTTAATGTTCCCAGTTCGTCAACCTGGTACTAACTACGCTCAATTACCAAATGAGGCCACAAAGACTACTGAGGGCGGTCAGTATGTTAGCGGATTGATTGACAGAAAGAAAAACTTAGTTACTGATCGCAGAAACTTGGATGAAATGCTCAAACAAGTTGAAAAGGTTAAAGAAGAAACTCCTAGAGTTCCAGGAACTAATCCAGTCAGCAATGCACTCAATGCAACAATAAGAAAAGCAAGCGTTGCAACTGCCGATCCACAATATCAACAGTTGTCCAAAGACATTGCGAATATGCAGATTTCTAATTTAAAGGCTGCAGGTGGTTCGATGGATACGGTTGCAGGACAACAACTTCAGGCTCATGCAAACGGAACTGAAATATATGATCCAGACGTACTATTGAACATTGGCAGACGAGCTAAGGCAGACATGAAAAACCTTGATCTGCAAACGGACGCTGCAACCAAGTTTATTCAGCGTTATGGGCCAAATAACATGGACACATTTAAAAAGATTTGGGGTGATAACGCAGATAGTAAACTCTTTGAAATGATGACTCATCACGAAGATAAAACAATGACTCCCGAACAAAAGAAAATGAAACGTGATGAGTTGGCTGGAATAACTCCAGAAATGTCCCCTGCACAGAAAAAAGAATTACTTAAAGAATTCCAAGACAAAAACAATGTAATACAAAAACTCGTGAATACAGGTGGTCTCTAATGGGAACATTCGCTGATTTCTTGAATGATGTTGAGGAAGAAAAACCTCAATCTAAAAATGTGCCTGCACCAATTAGGAATAATAATCCAGGCGCACTTATGCCAGGAGGAAAATTAGCACAATACAAAACCCCAGAAGAAGGACTTGCAGCAATTGACAAAAATCTAGCAAGTTATGGTAAAAAAGGGGTTAGCACTTTAGCGGATGTAATTTCTAAGTGGGCGCCCCCAAGCGAAAACGACACAAACTCTTATATTGCTCACGTTGCAAAAGTTACAGGACTTGATCCAAATCAAAAGATTGATTTAAGTAATCCATTAATTCGTCATCAAATATCTGCAGGTATTGTTCAGCAAGAAAATGGTACAAAAGCCATTTATCAACCGTCTGGTAAAACACAAATTGCACCTGCAATGGTTGCTGAACCTGACAAATCAGACTTCTCTAGTTTTTTGCAGGATATTTCAGAGTCTACAACTCAACCTAAAGTTGCTCCTACTCCTATTGTTCAAAAGGCTCAACCTACAAATCAACCTATAACTCAACCTGCTCCTCGTCAAATGAACGTAGGGGAGAAGATGTATCAAGACAGGATTAACGCACTAAAAAATTTGGGAATCGGTCTTTCATCATTGGCAGATGTGACGGTTGGTAATATTTTGCCTGGAATTGCTGGGCCAGTAACATATAACGTAGCTAGAGCTTTGCAGCAAAACGATCAGCAAGCACAAGAAACATCTGCTAAAGTAACTGGGGCGCTAGAAAAACCATTTGGTAAGACTTTAGGAGTTACTGAAACACCTGCATACAAGGGTGAAGCGTCCAGACGATTAATGGATTTGGTTGGTGAAAGTCTTGGAGAAGGAGTAAATGCAATATCTGAAAAGACAGGCATTCCAACTGGTGACGTGCAAAGTTATATTAATTCTTTGATGTTGGCTGCAGGTAAGCCAGTTTCGCAAGCTGCAGGTAAAGTTGTTGAACCAGTAGGTCAGGCAATGGGTAAGGCTATTGAAATTGCTAAACCACAAGTTACAACGGCAATTAATAAAGTTGGAGAAACTGCTTCTAATTTGGGAACTTCTATAATTAATAAAGGTCAACAATTAGCTAAAGAATTTAAAGAAGTAACCGCTAATCCTGTTAATGCAACAATTGCTCAACCTAGTGAAGTAATGGCAGGTTCAACAGGCGCAGCTAGAGTTGCAAAAAGTCCATATAAGTTATCTGGAGAAGAATATTCCAGAGGAGATTATCCACTTATTAAATTGTCAAAGATTGCTAAAGACGTTCCTGCTGAAGAACAGAAAATTAGAGCGCAAGTCGTAAATGAAATTTCTACCAATAAAAATGCAATTCGGACTGGAGTTATAACAGGAAATGAAGACACTTTAAGAAACGAACACACAGAAGCTAAATCCTCAAATCAAACTCCAAAGGCTCAACTTCTTAGAGAGCAGATAACAAATGAACAAAATGATTTATCTAACTATGCTCAAAAGAGAATTGAAAATACTGGTGCAAGTCCAACTTTAACGTCTGATTACGAAAGAGGCCAGGCCATCAATGATGCGTTTGTGGGTGATCAAGGATTAACTGGTTTTATTAAAAATGAAAAGCAAAAACAATTTGATGAAGCAAAATTAAAAGTTGGAAAAAATCCAATAGTAACAAATAATGTTGACAACTTATTAAGTAATGAACAATTTAGGGCTGGTCTTGGATTAAAAGGAAACGAAGGGGTTGCTGCAAGTGCAGAAAAATATATTAATTTAGCAAAAACAATTGGATTTGAAGACGAATATGGAAATAAATTTGCTCCAAATAGTATTGAAGGATGGGATGCAGTTCGCAAGGCTTTAAATTCAGAATGGACAAAAGATAATGCTGCAGTAATTAGAAAGATCAATTCCGCAATTGACAAAGACATCGCAAGCGCAGGTGGTCAGGAACTTTACAAAAAAGCAGATCAATTACATCAAGCCGAAAAGATTTTGTTTTCATCTAAGGGAATTAAATCAATATTTGGTGAAGTTGACCCTAATGGAGTTCAAACAGGAACACCATTTGAGCAAATACCTGGCAAATTAAACAAAATCCCAAGAGATGAGTGGGTTCACATTTACGATACTGCTGACAAGATTTCAAAAGGTGTTTTGAATGGTCCAATTGAAAAAGAAACTGGTTTACCCAAGTGGACTATTGAAGTCCCAGAGGAAGTAAGGCAAAATGCTGAAAGAGCAAAAGCTGAAATTAAGGGTGCAATTGCTAGAGAAATCTATCAAAAAGGTGCTGAAAAAGTTGGTGTTTGGAATCAAAATTCAGTAAATGAGATATTGAATGCAAGATCAGAAAAGATAAAACACGCTTTTGACCCTGCTGAACAAAGAGCATTTGATCTTTTGAATAGAGGTGGGCAAATAATGCCTGGTATCCATTCATACGAAGGTGGTGGTCAACAGGCTCAAAGAATTGGGATTATTGCAAGTAATGCTCCTAAGATTGTAGGAGCAGCAGGAGCAACGGCTGGAGGTGCTGCGTTTGGGCCTTACGGTGCTGCGGTTGGTGGATATGTTGGTCAAAGAGTAGGTACTGCCTATGAGCAAAGTTCACTAGAAAAGGCTTTGAACAAAGCAGCGACTGAAACACAAAAAGAGATGAAAAAGAACGCTCAAAAAGCCAATATTTTAAATCTCAGAGATAACAAAAAGGATTGATATGTTACAAGGTATTCTTCCAAACGGTAAACAACAGTTTTTAAATACTAATGGTGGAGTTTTAGCAGGAGGATTTGTTTATTATTACATTCCATCAACAACTACATTTAAAAATACATATCAAGATGATGCAGGAATTAATTTAAATACAAATCCAATTGTTTTAGACGCTAATGGTCAATGTGTTGCTTATGGACAAGGCTCATATCGTCAACAAGTTAAAGATGTAAATGGTAATTTGATATGGGATGTTCAAATTGATTCTCCTGCAACTCAATCTGATTTATCTTCTTTTGAAAATTCATTATTAGCGTCTTCTGGATCTTCTTTAGTTGGATACAACGAAGGGGGTTCTGGGGCAACAACAACAACAGTTCAAGCTAAATTGCGTCAGATTGTGAGTGTTAAAGATTTTGGTGCAGTTGGTGATGGAACAACAGATGACACTTCTGCAATTCAAGCGGCTATAAATAGTATTTCCTCTGCTGGAACATTAGATTTCCCAAATGGTGGAACATACAAAATAACTTCAACTCTTACAGTTGGAAGTAGCTCAATTCTTTTTAATGGAAATCAATCAACTATTTTAATTGCTTCAAATATGACATATGGTGTCAATTTAGGAGGAGTTAATTGTGAATTTCATAATTTTGGATTTAGCAAATCTAATGGTGTTACTGTTACTGCCTGTATTTATGCAACGGGTTTGCAACATGTATTCAAAAATATTACTTCTAGAAGTCAAGTTTGGCCGATATTTTTCTTAGGTCAAGATTTAAAAGAATCACATTTTTCCGAAATTCGTGTTGACAATGATCCATCTGGATATACAGGAATTATTTTTAAATTTGATTATTGTGTAAATAACACAATGTCTGATTCTATGCTTGGTTATTGTGCTCAAGCATTTTATGGTTCATCAACAGGACAACCTACTTATGGATACCATAATGAAGGGTTTTTGTTAACAAATATAATTGTTGTATTTGCAGGTCAAGCAGTTAATTTTGACAACGGAACTTATATTGCAATTGACAATTGCATATTTGATTTTACTGAAACACAAGGTGTTTTTGTTAGTAACGGTCATAGTTTAAGTGTTAAAAATACATGGATTGCTAGTAATGTCACAAATGGTTTTATTGGTGTTGGTACTTTAAGTGGGGTTTATAACGCACAAGTGCATGGATGCACTTTTGTAAGGGGTGCTAGTGCAATAACTGGAACAGTTGGGGTTTCTCTTTCAGGCACAAATGCTACTGTAATTGGAAACGCATTTATTTCAGGAATGAATGGTGGAACAGTTACAGACGCTACAAGTCAAGTTTTTGGAAACACACTTACAGGTGGTGGCACAAACATTGTTGCTAATAATACAAGTTCTTCAATTCTTGGAAGTTTAAATGTTTCAGCGACTATTACTTCAAATGGTAGCCAAGGAATTTTTCCTTTGTCATTATCTGGTTCAGCTACTTTAGGTTCTAATGGAGCATTACCAGCACAAGTGGCTGGATATGCTTTAGTAAACATTAGTGGAACAAACTATAAAATCCCTTATTACAATGTCTAACAATTTTTTTATATAAATACAAAAAGGTTAAAAATGCAAACATTATTACAACTACTTAAATCTAAAACAGTCTTATTTGCTTTGTTTTTAGCAGTATTGTCAATTTTGCAAGGGTATGTAAACTTGTTACCTTTATCTCCAACAGATCAAATGTTTGTAGGTATTGCAATATCTGTTGTTGTGACTTTGCTTAGAATAGTTACTACTCAGCCCATTTCTGAAAAATAAACAGGTAGTAAATCATGCCAGAAATAGACCCAAACATCACAAAAGACGCAGTAAAAGAAGCCTTGAAAGAATGGCTTAATGAACAGTTTGCTGCATTTGGTAAGTGGACTTTAACTGGTTTGCTTTCTGCTGCATTTGTAGGAATGGTTTATCTTTGGCTTGCAGGGCATGGTTTTTCTGTTAATAAATAGGAGAGAATCATTGATTCTTTTACTTTAGCAATGATGGCTTTTTCAGCAGTAAAAAGCGGAGTAGCTGCCTATAAGGAAATTAAACAAACAGGTGGTGAAGTGGTTGGCATAGTAAATGAGTTAAGTGGTGCACTTGGTTCTTTTTTTGATCATCAAGACAAAGCTAAAAAAGCAGACGCAGAGATAAAAAAGAATCCTCCAAAAGGTAAGTCATTACAGGCTATTGCATTAGAGAATGTATTGAGAAAGAAGCAGTTAGAACAAGCTGAGTATGATTTAAGACAAATGCTTGTTTACGAATCTCCTCCTGAACTTGGTGCGGTCTGGACAGAATTTGAAGCAGAAAAATCTAGGCTTATAAAAGAACAAGATGCTTTAGATAAGGCTCAAAAAAAAAGGAATTACTTGAATTACATCAAAAGCGTATACGAGCAGGAAACATTAAAGTTGGAGTGGCAATCTGTATTGCTATTTTTGTCGTTGCGTTCACCATTGGTGGTTTGATGTACCAAATCCATTTATGGACAGAGGAACGAAAAAAAGAAGAACGATGGTATATTAAGTTTCACAGGACTTTTGAAGAAAACCCGAAAGAATTAGAGTGTTTTAAAATTTTTAGAGAAACTGGTTATTTACCTAAATTTTGTGAGGATTGATATGGATTGGTTAAAAAGCATTGCTCCAACAATTTTTACTGCTATTGGTGGGCCTTTGGGTGGTCTAGCATACGAAGCGGTCTCTAAAGTCTTGGGAGTCTCTCAAGATGACGCTAAAAAAATGCTCGATGAAGGCAAATTATCGTCTGATCAAATAGCGCAAGTTAAGGTTGCAGAGCTTGAACTAAAGAAAACTGAAGAACAATTAGGTCTTAACTTTGAACAATTAGCGGTTGAAGACAGAGCATCTGCTAGAAATATGCAGATGAACACGCATTCATTTTTAGTTCCAACCCTTGCGTTGATCATTGTTTCTAGTTTTATTGCGACTATCTTTGGGACTTTAATGGGTTACTCGCATATTGAGTCGGCTATGGCAGGAACTCTAGTAGGTTATTTATCAGCCAAGGCCGAACAAGTAGTGGCTTTCTACTTTGGTAGTAGCGCAGGAAGTCAGAAAAAGGATGAAATGCTGCACAACTCAACACCAATAAAATGAACTATTCTAAAGACGGATTAAAGTTAACCGAACAATTTGAAGGTTGTAGGCTAGAGGCTTACCCAGACCCTGCAACTGGTGGAGCACCTTGGACGATTGGTTATGGTCATACAGGTGCAGACGTATTCCCAAGTCTTTTAATTACACAAGAAGAAGCCGAGAAACTGCTCTTACAGGACGTTCAAAAGGCAGTTGATCACGTTAATAGCAAACTTAAAATTGAAGTCACACAGGGTGAATTTGACGCATTGGTGGACTTTGCTTTTAACTGTGGATGTCGAAATTTGGATAATTCAACCCTGCTTAAGAAAGTGAATGAGGGAGACCATGAGAGCGCAGCAGCCGAGTTTTTAAAATGGGACATGGCAGGTGGTCATGTCATGGCTGGTCTACTTAGAAGAAGGCAAGCGGAGGCAGCGTTGTTTTTATCAGACATAGCAAAATGAACGATCTTGCAGATGACGCTCACTTTACAGAGGAGTTGCACCGAGAATCTGCGCTTAATGAGATTAGAAAACGAGCAAAACCTAAATATACGGGCTTTTGTTTAACCTGCAATGATGTTAGTAAACCCAACTCGCAGTTTTGCTCTAAAGACTGCCAGGAAGATCAAGAACTGATTATTCGGATTGGACGAATAAAAGGTAATTAATGATTCTTTTTTTTTAATTTAGCTTCTAAAGCAACTGCAAATAAATAAAGTTCTTCAATGTAACAATCTTCAATGTCTTCATCTGTCAACCCTACCCATTCTTTAGTTTGTGGTGTGGTGTAGAGAGGTTTACAAGATTCATTTATTTTTGTGCAAATCATGTTTCCTTTATTGTCTATCCATCCCACAGGCTCATCTTGCTCTTGCTTTGGTTGTGGTGCAGTGTAAAGGGGTTCTGCACCCTTCTCTCTAGTCTGCCAGTTACTTCCACTTCCAAAATCAATATATTGATACCCATATCCATCAAAGTCATAACGCATAGCCACGGGCTCATCCTGCTCTTGCTTTAGTGCTTCTTCTAAGGCTTTGATGGCTTTATTGACCATTCCATCTTTTTCCGTTTTATATATTTGCAACGCATCAAGCGCTTGTTTCATTACTTCTTTAGTCATCATAAGCCCCTGCTAAATACAAAATAAACAAGAACGCACCTGTTGTTATCATTCCAGCTAACATCATTACTGAAGCAAAAATACAAGCATCAATTAGTGCGTCCATGTCGTTTTCTCCAAAGTTTAGAATGGGATGTCCGAGTCCAAGTCATCAAAACCCGATCCAATATTGGCAGATTTTGAATTAGTTTGGGCAGGTTTATTATTGTCGGTTTTTTCCCCTCCGAGCAAGCGGATCGTATCAGCCTTAACGTGGGTTGATGTTTTTTCGACACCATTCTTGTCGGTATATTTCTGAGTTACAAGCGAACCTTGGATAAAAACCATTTTCCCAGATTTTATGTATTTCTCAGCAATTTCGGCTAATTTACCAAAACAAGTGACGTTGTGCCACTCGGTTTTAGTCATCATTTCCCCAGATTTATCCCTCCACTTTTCCGAAGTTGCAACCGAGAAATTGGCAACCAGGTCTCCAGATGGCATGGCTCTGATCTGGGGATCTTTCCCGACATTACCGATAACTTGAATTTGATTGAACATTTGATTCCTTTTCTATTGCGTCTGCTAAAAGTTTAAATTGCACCGATGTAAAAAGATTAGACCAATGCAAAATTTCATGTTTGCCTAAATAATCATAAGCAATTGTTAAAAAATACCACTCTAAATGCCTGAGTTCGTAGTAATTTAATTTACTTGTGTCCATTTTTTGTCTGCCAAAATTGAAGTAAGTTTTTAAACATTAACCAACCCTTTTCTAATTCCTCTTGAGTCCATTTGTGGAGGACAACAAGGCCAGGGTTGGTGCGAGATACAAAAGCATTGGCGCACTCGGCATGGGGCAGTCCAAGGCCAACTCGGTACGCTGCCAGTTGCATTAAATGTTCGTCATACCCCACAATCTTGTCTCCAACGTCAAATTCCTTGGTCTTAACGTCAATGACAACTCCTCGATCTGTCTTAGTGTGTAAGTCGGTTTTACCTCCAAATCCGTCCTCATGGGCAAACGACATTTCAGGAATCCAAATCTGGGAAGCATAGTTTTCACGCATAAGATTGTCAAAAGACTGGACGTGTTCCTGGTGCGCCCCATAACCTCTACCCTCATAGAATCCTTGAATTGACGCATGGATCTCAGTCCCTCGGTTAGCAGCCTCCTTGCCCTCCTCCTTAGAATCGGACATGATCCTAACAATCCATTCCTCCTCGGTCTCCTCCGCACGTTTGGGAAGGGTTAGTGCAGCCATAAGCACCTGGCGTTGCAACCAGACGTTTAATGCAGGCTTGGCAGCGACATTCAGAATGGTTGTGACGGATGGGACAAGATTCATTGTCCGAGCGTCTCTGAGCGTTGTATTGCGCTCTTTGCCGTTCTTACCAATGACTGTATACATTGGATTCCCCTGGCGGTCATACCAATGTTGTGACTCGGATGCCCTGGTTTCGTTTTGTGTTGTCATGCTAATCCCCCTAATTTTGATTTCAATAAGTCTTTTGCTTTGATGGTTGCTACTTTGTACGTTTCGTTGTTTACGCAGTATTTGTAAGCAGCCTTAAAAGCCTTTTCGAGTTCGTCAAGGTTTTGGCAGTCTCCAATTGCAGTAATCAAGTCGGCAGCTACTGATTCGTTGAATTCAGGTTGCTGAACATTTGTAATACGCTTGGGGGTTACTTGATGCATATGAGCATCTGCATCATTGTCCCCCTCAGTTGGTATTGCAAAGGCTTGAAATGCAGCATATTTATAAGCTGCACTCATAGCTTTATTTGTGGCCTTGTCTCCAGAATCCATTGCTTCACCAAATGTTTTAACAGTATGCTTAGAGCCATCTTCAGCAGCCACAAAATCAAATTCAGCTTCTACGGTTACATAGAAAAGCGGTTTTCCTGCTGCGCTAATGCGTTCATCACAAATTCTGGTCAACATTCTTGGAAGAATGCAAAGTCCATGTTCAGCCAATAAAGGTGATATTGCGTTGTAAACATCATCAATTCCCCTAAATTTGTAAGTTGCTCCTTGAGAATTTGTACGGTCTTTGGCAATACCACTTTTAGATAAAGCCAATTGAATAGCATTGATTGATTTATAAACTTTCATACTTGCGCCCTAGTTAAATATCCAATAATAAAAATAAAAATAATGATGCAACCGTAAACAACGATTTTGTCTTCTTTATCCATTATTTGTACTCCTTGGATGGGTATAAAGCATCAAGTTCAAGTTTGCGAACAAACTTAATTAGTTCAGCCTGAGAATTGATTTTGTGTCCTGTATAGTCATGGACAAGGTTTAAGACCGATTTGATACCGTCTTGGTATCCGTCTTTGTAATGATCCAAATTGTCTTTGGAAGGGAGAATGTTATGTTCCATCTTCAATTTTCCTTAGTTAAAAATGACGTACAGGTTTGTAGCGTCTGAGTTTATTGTAAGGCAATTTTGACAAAAAAGGAACAATTTACAAAATATTTTTAATTAATTTGAATATTTGTCAGTTTTAACTTACAATTACCGAATGGAAAAAGAAACGGCAATCAGATTAGCAGGCAGCGCAAGCAAACTGGCTAGACTCCTTGGAGTCAGTCGGCAGAGCGTATTTGCTTGGAAGACTTTGCCTGAAGGTAGAGTTTGGCAATTAAAAGTATTGCGTCCAGATTGGTTTGACGAAATAAAAAGGTTTTGATGTAGAATAATTTGAAACACGGCTAGGGTAGCTCCCGAAAAGACGATTCTTCACCGTCCTGCCGATTGTGTTTTAGTGAAGTCAACCGATGAAGTAAGGTTAAACAATGGCAACATTAACGCTTAAAAAAGCCAAAACTATTGGCGAAATTCCCCTCTTAAATCTTGATGGCAAATTTGTCGTTATGCGACAGTCTCGCCATGTAAAATCATTTCGGTTTACCTGCTACATGGACACGCATGAACAAGCTATGCGTGAAGCTAATAGGCTAACCAAAGTTAACCAAACAGAGCGTTATCTTGTGCTTCAAGTACAAGGTTGGGCTGATTTGGAGGCATGATGCACTATTACAAATTTAATATTGCTGATTATCGGAAAGATACTGGGCATTTAAATACTATTGAGCATGGTATTTACCGTCAGCTTATTGATTGGTATTACTTGGACGAAAAACCAATTCCGCATGAAACCCAAGTGGTTATAAGACGGTTACGTTTGGGTTCTGACGAGGAAAAATATTTAGAAATAATCCTTAAAGAATTTTTTAAAAATACGTCCAAAGGGTATATACATACAAGAATTGAAGTTGATATTCATGGTTATCAGGAAAATTCTAATAAAAATAGGACTAACGGAAAGCTCGGTGGCAGGCCTAAGAAAACCCAGTCGGTTATTTCTGGGTTATCAAATGAAAGCGAATCAAAAGGCAACCATAAACCACTAACCACTAACCATAAACCAAATAAAGAAATACAAGCACCATTCGGTGTATCTGATGATGTTTGGGAATCTTTTGTTAAACAAAGAAAGTTATCCAGGGCAACGGTTACTGATACAGTTATTAAGTCAATTGACAAAGAAGCTCAAAAAGCAGGTTGGACACTTGAGCAGGCATTGTCTGAAATTGTAGCAAGAGGCTGGAGAGGGTTTAAGGCTGAATGGGTTAAAGACAAAACGCTAACTCCTGCTGCAACTAAAAAACAAGAATTTATTTCTGGATTGACCAGGGGTTTAATGGGAGGTGATAAAAATGTCAAACTTATTGATCTTTAATCCAACAAGTTCAGATGATGGTCTGGATTACATATTTGGGAAGATGATGGCTATTTATGGTCAATCATTTGTTCGTAACTGGCAGGACATTGATCCAGGTTTAATGAGACAAGTTTGGACTGAAGAACTTGGGGAATTTCTAAAATCAAAGGAAATATTAGATCACGCATTAAAAAACATGGATGGTGACTTTCCTCCGTCTGCAATTAAATTTAGACAACTTTGCAAAAGTTCCCAGGATATTTATGATTTGGAGACCAGGGGCGGAGTTGATAAACTTGCCAAACGACTTGGATTAGAGGCATGGGACGAGATGAAACATTGGCCTCAGTACAAAAATTGGGTTATCAAAGAAGCTGAATTAAGAGGTATATTATGATTAAAACAATTTGGCAGCGAGTACCCAGACATTGTGAAGTGCTTGGAATATGCCAGGCCAGAAATTGTGCAGGTTGTCCACACAAAGACCCTTTTAAAGATGTAATTGTCAGTAGAGAAGTTTTAAAATTAACCACTAACATAGGAGCAAAAGCAAAACCAGAAATGAGAGCTTGGATATTTGAAAAAGATTAATCAACAACTAAGGAAAATTAAAGATGAAAACTCAAAATATGATGATATTTGAATATTTGGTTAAAGGAAAATCGTTGACTGCGATGGACGCTTTAAAACTATTTGGTTGCTTTAGACTTGCAGCAAGAATTGCAGAGCTTAAAACAACAGGTATTGAAATAGTTTCTTCAAGGAAACAAGTCAAAAACCAATTTGGCAAAGACGTAATTGTTGCAGTTTACTCACTAAAGGCTTAACCATGAAATACTTACTTATAACACTCTTGGCCCTAGCTGGGTGCTCTACTCCCAAACTAGAAACTCCAACACAATACACTTATACATCTCCTCCAGTTGTGCCAATCAGAGTTGATCCACAGGCGCAACAAATGTCTAGGTCTGAAGTAGTGTCTGCTACGATCCAATGCGAACAGGACGGTCTCAGAGCAGTTCCAATCATGTCTAAGCGCATAATTTCAGGCATGATGAGCGACATTGTGATTGACATCCAATGTTTACCCAAACGCAACATTTTTGATGTGAAATTCTAATGAACGCAAAAAAAGCAAAAGCACTCAGAAAGTCATTGAAGGAAAACAACATTGACATTTTAGATAACTCCTATTACACCGATTTGAGACAAATTGGAGGACAGATTCAACTTAAAAAAGAGTCGGGCCGATCAATGTACCAAATGATAAAGAAGTCAATGTATGACTACGGACAAAAGAATATTCATTCTAAGTCACTCTGAGGCCAGGCAAAGAGCTAAAGACTTTGTTGGAATTGCTCCCGAGGGATGGGTTGTGGAGTTCAAACCTGCAACTCGAACTTTGGAACAAAACGCAAAACTTTGGGCATCTTTGTCTGACATATCAAAACAAGTTGTCTGGCATGGACGCAAGCTAACCTCTGAGGAATGGAAGTTTGTTTTCTCCAGCGCAATTAAAAAACAAGAAGTTGTACCTAATATTGACGGAACTGGGTTTGTAGTTCTTGGTCAATCGACTTCTAAAATGACAAAAGCAGAAATGTCCGAACTTTTAGAATTGATTTTTGCTTTTGGTGCTGAACATAATGTTAAATTTGAGGATCAATATGCCGAGACCTAAATCACAAATTACAAAAGGGGTTTATGTAAACATACGCATGAGCCTGAAACAAAAAGAAATGTTTCAAGACCTTGGTGGTGCTGACTTTTTAAGAAATTATTTAGATCGGCAAATAAGGTCAGAGGAAATACAACTTGGTTTACCAACTTTAAAGGATAAATATGATTCAAGTACCGTATAACACAGGTAAAGTGAAAATTGGTTTTAGATACGATCCTCAAATTAATTATTGCAATCCAGATCAAGACTGGATACAAAAATTACTACTTAGTTTTAAAATATGAACTGGGAGGTTAACAAGGCATTCCAGGATGTTGGATTTAGGCAATTTTCCTTGTTTCTGGCCTAACTAGCTGAACAACCAAATGGACTCCCAATGACTAAATGTAAGGTTTGCAAGTCTGAATTTGTAAAAAGAAACATGAGTCACAAGACTTGCAGTCCAGAATGCGCTTTAACCTGGGTTAATCAATCCAAGTCAAAGACAAAAGCAAAGTTTGATAGATTGGATAGGGTAGAGACTAAAAAAGCCTTGGAGAAGCTAAAAACTCGGTCGGATTGGATTAAAGATGTTCAAGTGGTATTTAACCAATACATTAGACTCCGAGACCAATCCGAACCCTGTATATCCTGTTTGAGACACCATCAAGGCCAATATCACGCTGGTCACTATCTGAGCACAGGAGCTAGACCAAATTTAAGGTTTGACGAGCAAAACGTCCACAAACAATGTCAACCCTGCAATACTCATTTATCAGGAAATTTAATAAATTATCGGATAAACCTTATAAAAAAGATTGGATTGGATGGGGTTTTGAGACTTGAAAACGACTTTGAGCCTAAAAAATACCTTATTGAAGAACTAAAAGAAATTGTCCAAATTTATCGAAAAAAGGTTAAAATGCTAAAAACGGTTGATTGACAACCTAAATTTTGTGATAATCCAATTTATTTAAGGGGATTCCCATGCCAAATTATCAAGGTGTTGCAACTGACGAAGCCAATCTGACGTATATCAATTTCTTTAATGATGCGTTTTTGCCGATTAAAAGTGTTTACAACACAACGGCTACATTAAGTCCTGCAGCCGTTGGCGCAGCAACAACCGCAGAGCAGACTTTTACTGTACCTGGTGTTTTAGTTGGTGACGTAATATTTGTTAACAAACCAACCGCACAAGCAGGTCTTGGAATCGTAGGCGCAAGAGTTTCAGCAGCTAATACAGTCGCAATCACATTTGCAAACGTCACAGTTGCATCAATTACCCCAACTGCATCCGAAGTCTATCGGATCGGTGGACACCGTTAACCCCAAGGAGATAAAAATGGCCAAAATGGAAAAAATGAAATATGAGTCAGACGCAGCAAAAGACAAGATGGGCAAATCAGGCTTAAAAGACCCTGGACACCTCCAAGTAGCTGCGAACTACGCAACAGAGTGCAGAGATGGCACAAAGCCTTATATTCGTCCTCCAATGGGGCCAGTAAAAGAGCCTAATTTGACAAATGGAGTTCCAATGCTCCCACAAAAGAATATCAATTCTGGTAACAGATAATGGCAACGAAGGTCGCTAAAAAGGTTGAAGTTCTATCTATGCCGAGCCGAGACATGGCTCAAGAGAAGAAATGGCAAGCTGAGAGCGATCTAAGGACGCTCCAAGCTGCCAGGGAGATCGAGGCAAGTAGGACTAGATTGGCTGCAGCAAAGAGATGCGCTGACGATCAAATGAAGGCTTTATCTCGCATAAAGATGAAAAAATGACAATGGGTAATTCAAAAGCCATTGGTGTTGCTTATTCTGATCAAAACATTCAGGGAGCAGATATTGTTTCTGCTAACAATGTGATTGCGACTGGTGAGATAGGGTATGCTGCAGGGAATTACATTCAAGTCACTCAGTCTAGCGTTAAAACTAATAGTGTAACTTGTAATACTCCATCTGGTTCAATCATTACTGCCAACTCGCAACTCGCTCCAGGGGCGCAAGCCGTATTTACAGTCAATTGTTCGGCAGTAAGCGCAAAAGATACAGTTATTGCAAGTGTTGCAAGTGGTGGAACACTTGGAGCTTATAACGTATTTATTGCAGCAATTACAAATGGGCAATTTACTGTTGTGATTAAAAACTCAACAAACAATGCTTATTCAGAGGCAGTCACAATTAATTATGCAATTCTCCACACGCAAGGATAATCATGTTAAAGAAATCAACCTCAAAAAAAGCATTTAAAGAGAACGTGAAAACAGAAATCAAAGAAGGCCGTCCAGTTAAGCAAGCGGTTGCAATCAGTTACGCTGAAAAGCGAGAAGCTGAAAAAAAAGCCAAAAAGAAAAAGTGAGCAGGGCAAACGTCACTATTGACATTGATGACGAAACAAGCGAAGTAACAATTCATATTCTTGGAGAAGGACTAGCTTTACAGGTTGCACACGACTGGGTAACACTTCTCAGGCAACATGGATTTGACGTAGACATTGAACAACAACCGCAAACGATAAATTAAAATGCCCTCAATAGCTGATCTTTACTCTACGATTGACAGTTACAAACGCAGGGCAGCGGACGTTCTCAGCGATCCACAAAACAGTCTTATGCAAATGCTTGGCTATGCGAATGACAGGGCCAGACAGTACAACGAATCACTTGCCCAAGCATCCAAAGAAAGGGGTTACGGTCCTAAGACGCAAGAACTAGCGCAAGCAATGGCAGAGTCTTACAACCCAGTTGGGATGACTACTTGGCATGGTAGTCCACACACATTCAACAAGTTTGACATGAGCAAGATTGGAACTGGTGAAGGGGCGCAGGCCTACGGTCATGGGCTTTATTTAGCTGAAAACCCTGAAGTCGCAAAAGAATATAAAGAGGCTTTATCTACTTATAAAACAACATTAAACGGAGAACCTTTAAATCCATCACATCCATTATTTTCAGAGGGGATGTCAATTGCTGCTAATGGATATAAAAAAGCCTTAAAACAAGCGGAAGACGCTTTAAAAAGTGGCTTTGTAAACCCTGAATATGCACAAAAACAAATTGACAATATTAAATCCCTAAAAGGCGCAAAGATTGAGCAATCAAAACAAGGCAATCTTTACAAAGTAGACCTACCAGACGAACACATTGAAAAGATGCTTGATTGGGATAAGCCTTTAAGTCAACAACCTAAAAACGTACAAAAAGCATTTAATTCAATTATCAAAGATTCCTCATTATTGGATGAAGATACTTTAAAAGGATTGAAATCTAACCCAGATCCAACAGGTAAATCGTTTTATACCCAATTAAGTATGAGCGACAAGATTGGTCATCCCTCCGAAGCATCTAATATTCTTAATAAACTGGATGTTCCAGGAATTAAATATTTGGATGAACAAAGTCGTAATGAAGCATTACAACCATATTATCAAATTATTAGAAAATCTGATAATGCTGTTTACAATCAAATGCAAAACTTAGATAAAGCAAAAGAATTTGTTAAAAATGCAAAAGAGCAAGGCGTTGATTTTGAAATATCTAATCCAATAGATAAAAGAACTAGAAACTTTGTTATTTTTGACCCAAATCTAGCAAAGATAGAGGAAAGAAACTCAATTCCAATACCTCAAGACCCACACGCACCTAATTACTTGGAAGATTTACATAAAGCATTAGCTCAAAAACCAATAGACGTAACAGACGTTCACGCACCAAACTACTTAGAAGACATACATAATCAACTGGCAAACCAACAATAAATTTGCAATCTGTCAGAATAGTATTACAATCTGACACTATGAAGAAAACAGTTAAATCACACCCCAACCGAACAGGCAGGCCCACTCTTTACAAAGAGCAATATGCCCAAGAACTCATAGATTATTTTAATCAGCCTGCATACTCAGAGAAAACAGTCATTCTCCCAAATGGAGTAGAACGGACTGAAAGATTATCTAATCTATTCCCAACACTAACCAGATTCGCAGCCAGTAGAGGTGTTACAAGAGACACTTTACACGAATGGGCTAACGCAAAAGATGAGAACGAAAGACTTAAACATCCTGAGTTTTCCGACGCATATAAGGTTGCAAGGCAGTTACAGGAGTCTGTTTTAGTTGAAGGTGCTACGGCAGGG
>Ga0214165_1000705_pt1 | contig 21744 bp, 20 predicted proteins | sample TroBogypolimnion_34_FD_153004 | JGI IMG/M metagenome (GOLD analysis project Ga0214165, IMG submission 153004) | Freshwater microbial communities from Trout Bog Lake, WI - Practice 03JUN2009 hypolimnion v3 | ecosystem: Environmental > Aquatic > Freshwater > Lake > Hypolimnion/Profundal zone ... | reverse complement strand
GGTCGCGACCTGTCCCTACAATGTTTTCAAAACAATAGTTGTTGAACAAGAGCAGCATTGTAGGCCGGAATAAGACCAACCAAGCCTAGCGCGTGTTGGCGTTTCTGGCACAGGTTCGCTACCTATGCCGGAAACGCTTTACTCACTTACGCTCGTAAAGTCTTATTCCGGCCTACAAGTTAAGGTAGCCAATGCCGGTCGGGGTTTACAACTCCGACCGAAACGTTTGAAAGAACCTTAGCGTTACTTTATAACTAAAGGTAGTAACCCATGGTCGCAGTTCTTTCAAAGATAGATGCAATATTAAAGTTGTAGGGACAGGTCGCGACCTGTCCCTACAGTGTTTCAAAACAATAGTTGTTGAACAAGAGCAGCATTGTAGGCCGGAATAAGACCAACCAAGCGTAGCGCGTGTTGGCGTTTCCGGCACAGGATCGCTACCTATGCCGGAAACGCTTTACTCACTTACGCTCGTAAAGCCTTATTCCGGCCTACAAGTTAAGGTAGCCCCCTCTATTTAGGAGCGACAATTATTTCTAGGCAATCTTATCCAGTATCAAACTATAGCGATTAAAATAACGTCCGTTATTTTTTTGCTCTTTGCCATGAAAAGTCACCACAATAAAATCGCCCACCTCGGCACTATGTTGTTTCAAGCTATGTATCAAATAACGATTTAAAATGATACCGATAGCCGCGCCCTTATCCTGCTGCACCCATAAAGTTTTCTGTTCATCATAAATTAAACCACTTGAAGCTGAGGCTTGAATGATGCCCTCGATTGAACCACCTGCCTTAGGCTCCCAGTAGTTCATTTTTTTAACGTCTTCGTTCTCTGTCATTTTTTATCCTATTTATTAATGGGGACAAGGTGAAAGGCTAAAGGCTAAAGGCTAAAGGCTAAGCCTAGCACCTGCGCCTTAGGTTGCAAGCCTAATAGGCTTGATTTTTTGCCTTGTGCCCTGTGCCCTACCCTTTCACCTTAACTCAAACTATCCCTACCTAAGTTACTAGCCTGTTATTGTAATTGATCAACCCGTTTAACATAGCTTTCATAATAAAGTGTTAACTTATATGCCCTGAATAAATCTGGATAAGACTCTCATGTATAAGACTAGCGTAGCCCATCTTTCCTATGATTTTAAAACCTTACGCAATTTGATGGCTAAGGCTACACCACCACGCTCTGGTGATTATTTGGCTGGCGTAGCAGCTGCCAATAATCTTGAACGAGTCGCTGCACAGTTTGCACTGGCAGAAGTGCCACTTAAACAATTTCTTAATGAAGCCCTAGTCCCTTATGAAAACGATGAAATCACGCGCTTAATTATCGATGACCATGATAGCGCAGCTTTTGCGCCTATCAGTCATTTAACGGTTGGTGACTTTCGTAACTGGCTGTTATCTGAGCAGGCAACAACAGAAGTATTATCAAGTATTGCTCAAGGCTTAACGCCAGAAATGGTCGCGGCTGTTTCCAAAATCATGCGACTCCAAGACTTAATCTTGGTGGCTAAAAAATGCAGTGTCATCACTCAGTTTAGGAACACTATTGGCCTAGAAAATCGCTTATCTACACGCTTGCAACCTAATCACCCTACTGATAACCCTGCCGGTGTTGCAGCGAGTTTACTAGACGGCTTACTCTATGGTTGTGGTGATGCGGTGATTGGCATTAATCCAGCGACCGACAACCTTGAAGCCACATCACGTTTGCTGCACCTGCTTAATGATGTGATTGAGCGCTATCAAATACCCACACAATCCTGTGTGCTGGCACATGTTACGACTACTTTAAAAGCCATAACACAGGGTGCGCCCGTTGATTTAGTTTTTCAATCCATAGCCGGCACCCAAAAGGCTAATGAAAGTTTCGGCATTAATTTAAATATTTTAAACGAAGCCAGACTCGCTGCCTTAGAATTAGGCCGTGGCACATTAGGCAATAACTGCATGTATTTTGAAACCGGACAAGGCAGTGCTTTATCGGCCAATGCTCATGAAGGTATGGATCAGCAAACTTGTGAAGTCAGAGCCTATGCGGTGGCACGCAAATTTAAACCGCTACTGGTTAATACCGTGGTTGGCTTTATTGGCCCCGAATATCTTTACGATGGCAAGCAGATTATCCGAGCGGGTTTAGAAGACCATTTCTGTGGCAAATTGCTAGGCTTACCGATGGGTTGTGATGTCTGTTACACCAATCATGCCGAGGCCGATCAAGATGATATGGATAGTTTAATCACTCAATTAGCCGTAGCAGGTAACACCTTTATTATGGGCATACCGGGTGCCGATGATGTGATGCTTAATTATCAATCCACATCATTTCATGATGCCCTTTATTTACGCCAGGTCTTGGGACTTAGACCTGCACCTGAATTTGACTTGTGGCTACAAGAACATGGTATTTTCAATGCTAACAATCAATTGCAGCAAAAAACCGAACTGCCCGCTTTATTTAAAACCTCGATACAAAAACTAGGATAATAAGCTCATGAACGAACCTAATGAAGCAAGCGTTATCAGCAACTCCTGGGATAATCTTAAACAATTTACGCCAGCACGTATCGCCTTAGGTCGTGCAGGCATTAGTTTACCCACTTGTGCAAGCTTAGACTTTCAATTAGCCCATGCCTTAGCACGCGATGCAGTCAATATTCCCATTGATTTTTCAGAACTTGAACAAGACTTAAGCTTGATGGGCTTTGCATCATTAACTTTAAATAGCCAAGCCGACACTCAGCAGAAGTATTTACAACGCCCTGATCTGGGTCGTGTATTAAGCGACGCTGATTTAAATTATTTACAACACAGCCCGGCCATGGTCGCTGATGCGGCAATCGTAGTCGCCGACGGCTTATCATCCAAAGCCATAGAGCATCATGCCCTACCCTTCTTGAAGTTATTACTAGCTCACTTGCAAGACTATAACTTAGCGCCAGTGTGCTTAGTTAAACACGGACGGGTCGCCATAGGCGATGCAATTGCCGAACATTATGCCGCCAGATTATGTATCGTATTAATAGGTGAAAGACCTGGCTTAAGCTCGCCTAACAGCATGGGGGTTTATTTCACCTATCAAGCTAGAACCAAACTAAGTACCGACGCCGACCGCAATTGTATTTCAAATATTCATGACAATGGCCTGAGTTATGAACAGGCTTTAACGAAATTAATGTTCTTAATCACGGAGGCTGAAAAACTAAAGCTTTCGGGGGTTAATTTAAAAGACGAAACATCTGATACCTTAGCGGATGAATCGCCAAAGTACCTTAATTTTTTGGTAGATTAAAGCGGGAACGCTGAGCCTCAGCTCGGCGTAGCTAATAAAAACCTAGAGAGCTATAGGATGCGCTGAGTTTGTTAATGTAACTCCGATTGCTGGGATGTAGCGAAAGAGACTGTGAAAGTATTCTTTTTATTTCCCCTCTTTAGCAAAGAGGGGTTAGGGGAGATTTGTTCTATTAAAAAATTATTATTAAATATCAATAGTCTATAATTTAATAAAATCCCCCTCAATCCCCCTTTTACAAAGGGGGAAGCTAAAACCAGAATACTTTCACAGTCTCGAAAGCGGAATCCCAGCTGTGGAACGATAAGGTTGAGATTACAACTCTTCTGACGCAGAGGATAGTTTATCGATTAACTCGGCGAAAACTTATAAGATGATTAATATAAAGTCGCCCTTATTACAAATAAAGCCCTGCCATGCGCCGCCAATAATAGCCACTGTGCGCTCTGCCATCCCAAATTGGCATCTGATGCTTAATGTCTTTTCTCGATAAGATGGCACTTAACTGTTCATTATTCTGTAAAAAAGGATCTTCCTTGCCTATCACCAAAATAATATCCATCGCTCTTAAATGGCCTAAACGCCAATCACAATCCATATTTGGCAAAAAATGCGTGGGGGTATGAAAGTAAATATCTTCGCTGTAATAACCATCGAACAGATCATTAAAATGCTCCACATTTAAAGTTAGATCATAACGCCCCGAAAAAGCGACCAACTTTTTAAACAAATGCGGATAACGAAAAACGATATTAGCGGCATGAAAAGCACCTAAACTTAGACCATGAGAAATCACACAATCATGTGAATTCTTACTATGCATAAAAGGTAAAACTTCATTGAGTATATATTCTTCAAATTCGCCATGACGCTGAATACGACCCGAAGGATGCGCCCAGTCGCAGTAAAAACTCTCAGTATCAATACTATCAACACAATAAAGCTGCAAATGGCCTTGCTCTAGTTTGTCTTTTAAAACATTCACCATGCCTAGTTTTTCGTACTCATAAAAACGTCCTCGGCGTGACGGAAAGATCAAAACTTTAGCGCCAGCATGACCAAATACCAGCAACTCCATATCCCGTTGCAAGCGCTCACTCCACCAGTGATGATATTCGCGGTTCATCTTAGTTCCTGTTATTAGATAAGTTAGTTAGGGGATAAGTGTAGTAAAAAAATTATCGAGTTCAGTCAGTAACTCAGTCTCTTGCTGTGTTTGATTAGCATAACTATGATGTCCTGCCTCAAGTATAAATAACTGCTTTTCGCTGGCTAAGGCATTATAGATAGCAAACTGACCAGGAGGAGCAACGCAAGGATCATAGAGAGCCAAGGCACAGTGCATAGGCTGAACGATACGTTTAGCAGCGATGGCGGCATCGTAATAACGCAACACCTTGAGCGTCTGTTTTTTATGCTGACAATAATATTGTTGTACGCTGTAGGCACTGCCCTTGCTATATAGCTTGATACGCAAGGGTTGATGACCAAAGGTCGGAACATTGAGATGAGCCTTGCTAATACGCAACTCATTGGCCAAGGCTAAAGCGCCAATCCCACCTGCGAAACTGATACCTAAATAACCTAAATGACCCGCCGTTTGTGGAAATAAGATCAACATCACACTAACGGATAGCCACACATCTTCAACGCAACCAGCGATTACATAAGAGTCTTTCTGATCAATATTATGTAATACATGCCAATAAGGTTCAGAAGAAAAAGGCGCTTGGGCACTGAGGGCTAAACCGCGAAAACAAGGAAACAATAAAGCCGAGTCTTTAAACGGCAAGTGATAGTCAGGCTCATCACGACCACCATAACCGTGGCCAATAATAAAACCCCGTTTAACGATGCCAGAAACTGGGACCAATAGCCAAGCTTTAATTGTAATGTTATTAGTCGAGGGATAAGACAGTATAAAGACACGCCAGCCAAACTTATCTTTATGAATAAGCTTAATCTGTGGCTTAGGAGTAAGGCTTAAAGCGTTCTGGTAACGTGATTGCCAAAAAATATCAAAATCGCTAGGCTCTTTAGGTGCTGTTACCGCCAACAATTGGTCTAATGAATAACCATAGCTGGGATCAAAATTATAGTCGGTTACAAAATCCATAAGCTCTTCGTTGACATCACCTTTATTAAATGGAGTTTATAACATAAAAACCATAACAGGATTATGTAAAGCACTGACAAATTTGTAAGATAATTTAAGATTTTGGTATGGCTTTCGTGGGGGTGTTGCATACACCCTTATAAATACGCTTTATAATTTACAATATTCATACTAAGCGTATAAGTTCGCCCCTATGGCTGTAGGCCAGAACAAAACCACTCAAGCGCAGCGCGTGTTAGCGTTTCCGGCACAGGATTGCCTACTTATGCCGAAAACGCTTTACTCGCTACGCTCTTAAAGCCTTATTCCGACCTACAAATACTGCGCTCATAGGGTATTTAAGACGAAAATTTACTACTGGTGCGTCAGGTCGGTATCGAGAGTATTTTTAATCACCAGTGAGACTTCCATGCCAGTCAACAGCAAGCAAATCCACATGCTTCTAAGCTTAGCATACGGGAATAGAAGCACAAATTACGGGCTTTAACGCGTCTGATACAAGAATGAACAGCCGCGATACAGGAATTAGCAAGCGCAAAGTTGGCATAGCTAGTTCTGACGCAGAGTTTAGTGATCGAGATACAAGAAATAATCATAGAATCACTGGAAGCTGTTAACGCTAAACAATCGCAACTTCTTCTACTTTCCTCTCCCCTGACCATAGGTATCTACACAAGTAATTATTCCCGCAGGGTAAACATAACATTAACTGTCTAGATTTCAAAAGCGAGCAATCAGTCGCCCCTATAGTATGATTTTCGCAATTTATGGTTACTCATGCCAGATGAACTGCCTGAATGATGTTGCTTTTTAATTGTGCAAATACCTTCCCTACATCAGAATAAGGAACTTACTGCAATATCCCCCCCCTCAGGAAATTTAATGCATCCCTAGTGAAGAACCGCTGATATTTTGGTACACTTTTCAATATTCAACTGATACGCTAGGTTTTCGGTTAATATTGTCGCTACTTTGTTTAAGTTATTTTAATTCTGGATGTCATGAGCCTTAATTCCCCTATTTTCATCAAACATATTGTCAATAAAATCTGTTGCTTAATGGCCCTGCTTTTAGTGATGAGTGCTGCTCATGCTAAAGAGCAAAATTTTTTAGTACTTAATTACCATGATATTGTCAGTGCCGACGGGCCATTTAATTCTACTGATGTCAGTATTGTTCACTTTGAAGAGCATTTGGCTTGGCTAAAGAAGCAAGGCTATCATCTGGTTAGCATACAAAACGTGCTGGACGCTGCCAATGGCAAAACCAACTTACCCGATAAAGCCGTAGTCTTAACCTTTGATGACGGTTATTTAAGTTTCTATACCAAAGTTTTCCCTTTATTAAAGAAGCATCATTATCCAGCAACACTGGCTTTAGTCGGCGCATGGATGGACGGCGACCCTAGTAGTTATGATGCAGGCAAAGAGCTAGTCAATTGGGATCAAATCAGAGAAATGGTGAAGTCTGGCCTAGTGGATATTGCCTCGCATAGCTATGATTTACATAAAGGCGTGCTGGCTAATCCTCAAGGCAACACCCAAGCAGCAGCAGTTACACGTATTTATGATGATCCGATGTTGGTGTATGAAACCGATGAAGATTATCAAAACCGACTCCGTAAAGCCTTATTAAAAAGCAGTGACTTTATCCTGCAACATGTGGGCATTAGACCGAAAGCTATGGTTTGGCCTTATGGCGAATATAATCAACTGACCGTACAAGCCTCGCGTGAAGCCGGCATGCCAGTAACGATGGGCTTGGTTGATGGTATTAATACCTTTGCCGACATCAGCGCTTTAAAGCGTTTAATTATTGCTCAAGACCCTGATGTTGATGAGTTTGCGGTAATCGTCAGTAAAATGCGTGCGCAACGCCCGTTACGTGTAGCGCATTTAGATATGGACTTTTTATATGACAAAGATGCTGAACAAACCGAACGCAACCTAGATCTTATCATTCAACGCATCAAAGATATGCGTATTAATACCGTGTATTTACAAGCTTATTCTGATCCTGATGGTGATGGTAATGCTGATGCCTTATATTTTCCTAATCGACATTTACCGGTTAAAAAAGATTTATTTAACCGTGTGGCTTGGCAATTAAAAAATGTCGCGCGAGTCAAAGTGTATGCTTGGTTGCCGATTATGGCTTATCAAGGTGACATACCCGAAGATTGGTATGTGCAGGAATGGCGAGAGGGTAAAGCCCAAGCCTCTAGCCATATTTACACGCGTTTATCACCTTTTAATCCTGAAGCTCGTCAATTTGTCGCTGATATTTATGAAGACTTAGCCAAACATTGTAATTTTGATGGCATTTTATTTCATGACGATGGTATTTTGTCGGATTTTGAAGATGTCTCGCCTTTAGCCTTGACTTATACCAAAGAAGTGGGTGGCTTGCCGATTGAGTTTAACAAACTTCATGCCACGAGCTCCATGCGCATGGCATGGGCTCAACAAAAAACCGAACTCATCAATCAATTTACTGATCAGTTAGCTGATCGAGTCCGCATTTATAGACCTGGTATTAAAACTGCCAGAAACATTTATGCTCTGCCCTTATTAAAACCTTATAGTGAAGAATGGTACGCACAATCCTTTAAATCATTCTTAGCGCATTATGATTATGTAGCAATAGAAGCCATGCCTTTTATGGAAGAAGCTAAAAACCCTACACAGTGGCTGACCCAATTAGTTAAAACCGTGGCTCAACAGCCCGAAGGTTTAAAGAAAACTGTGTTTGAGCTTCAAGCGATGAACTGGAAAACCCAACAAAAAATCCCTATGCCGGTATTTATAGGTCAGTTAGAATTACTCAAGAAATTAAATGCACAGCATATCGGTTATTATCCTGATAATGTCTTTACCGATCAGCCAAGACTTAGCGATTTACAAGAACATTTTGCCTTGCCTTTTATGCCATAATGAGAATTTGGGGACGATACAATTTTGAACTGTAGGCCGGAATAAGACCATGCTAACGTAGCGAGTGGCGGCGTTTCCGGAACAGGAACACACCGATGCCGGAAACGCTTTACTCGCTTACGCTCGAAAAGTCTTATTCCGGCCTACGACTTACTTCAATAAAAAATTAATCTATTCTCAACAACATCTTTTATTAGCTTTTATGCCATAATCAGCACCGCTTTAAAACAAAGACCACAACTTTCACCCGATATGGCGACTCCCCCTAAACCATGAATCCCTTTTTACAAAACTTGATCGAAACCTTTCAAAGCCAATGGACTGTTTGGGTAAACGAATGGACACCTTTCGATACCAACATTGAAGGCTTTATTTACTACTATCCATTATTTATGGCTTATGTGTGGATGTTTGGCGCGATTATTTTTTATTTTCGCTACGAATGGCATAAACCTGGTAATAGCGAACATTTGCCGACCTTAAAAGACTACCCGCCTGTTTCTATATTAATCCCTTGTTATAACGAAGGCGATAATGTCCGTGATACCGTGGGTATTTTGTTAGAACAAAAATATCCCAACTTCGAAATCATCGCTATTAATGATGGTAGTAAAGATAACACCTTAGAAATATTAGAGGAACTCGCAGAGCTACATCCCCAGCTCAGAGTCATTAATTTGCACACTAATCAAGGCAAAGCTATGGGCTTGCGAGCCGGTGCCTTGTTAGCCCAGCATGAGTTTTTGATTTGTATCGATGGTGATGCCTTATTAGCACCCGAAGCTATTGCTTGGATGGTACGACATTTTCAAGACAATCCCAATGTGGGCGCAGTAACAGGCAATCCACGCATCCGTAATCGCTCGACCTTATTAGGCCGTATACAAGTCGGTGAATTTTCCGCTATCGTCGGCATGATCAAACGTGCGCAACGCTCTTATGGCCATATTTTTACAGTCTCTGGGGTAATTGCTGCGTTCCGTAAATCGGCTTTACATGATGTCGGTTATTGGAGCAACGATATGGTGACTGAAGATATCGACATTAGCTGGAAACTGCAGTTAGCAGGTTGGTCAATTTATTTCGAACCGAATGCTTTATGTTGGGTACTGATGCCTGAATCCTTAGAAGGCTTATGGAAGCAACGCTCGCGTTGGGCTCAAGGCGGTACCGAAGTATTGTTACGTTACTTCCCTGCCCTATTTCGCTGGAAATCTCGCGGCATGTGGCTACTTTATGGCGAATGTTTAATTAGTATCGTGTGGGCTTTTTTAATACTCGCCCATTTATTATTTGCACCTTTAGAATTATTCACTGAATCCACTCGGCAATCATTGCATGACCTAAGCCCTAGCTGGACTAGCATGTTACTGAGTTTAACTTGTTTAATACAATTTGGTGTGAGTCTATTTATAGACTCACATTACGAATCACGTACCGGAGGCGTAGCTCGCTATTATTACTGGATGGTTTGGTATCCGCTGGTATATTGGATGATTAACGTAGGTACTACCATAGTCGGCTCCATTCGAGCCCTTAAAAAGAAACGCGGACAACGCGCCGTTTGGGTAACTGTAGACAGAGGCCTGCGCAGCAAATGAAAGACTATATTATTAATGCCCCGCAACTACAAACCGTTCGTAAACGTATCAGCGCCTTATTTGTCTGGCTATTGTGCTGGGTGATGTGGGTATACTTATTGATTCCTTTAGTCGCCCTAAGTAATTGGGTCATGGGCGACAGGAAAATGATTAATGAAATGCGTTGGTTTGGCGGTTATAAAAGCCTATTAGAACTCATGGAAATATATATGGCAGCTTTGGTGATCATGACTTTACTGTGGTTATGCTGGATTTTTGCAAGAGCCTTACACTCAAAAGATTTATTACCTGCCGCTCAGAAAGTCGTTAACGATCAAGACCTATGCGAGTTCTATAATGTTGAAGCCGACGCTTTACAACAATGTAAGCATTCTAAATTGATGACCGTCTATTTCGATGAGCAAGGTCATATTGCCAGCCTTGATCCTCATATTAGCCATCGACAACAATAAAGTGCCTTGACTTTATATCGTCATTTGTTGGATTTATAATAAATCAATTCGCTATATATAGGATGTGCTAAACGATGGTGAAGCGCATCCTATAAAAGTGTTAATTTATTATTGCGTATTATCTTACTGTTGTCGTACCCTTCAGGAACGATAAACCACTTTAAACCCAACCTAGAGCATTTCAAATGAAGCTATTTCGCATTACTACGCTTTCAATCCTACTTAGTGCTTTACCGAACATAGGTTTTTCAGCGCCTAAAGGCTTAAACAAACTTGAGCACATTGTAGTCATCTACTTAGAAAACCGAAGCTATGATAGCTTATTTGGTAACTTTCCGGGTGCTAATGGTTTAGCACAGGCTAGCAAAGCCCTGCCACAAGTTGACCTCTACGGTCACCCTTATCAAACATTGCCACCTGTTATGGCTAATAAGAAACTGGATGAGCGCTTTCCGACTAATCTACCTAATCGCCCTTTTAATATTGAGGACTATGTTAAAACCGGTGAAACGCACCCTGACTTAACACATCGTTTCTTTATTCATCAAATGCAAATTAATGACGGCCGCAATGACCGTTTTGCACAACTATCTTCGGCAGGTGGCTTAACGATGGGGCATTATGATCTGTCTGATTCAGCCCTATGGCATTATGCCAAGCAATACACCTTGGCTGACAATTTCTTTCAAAGCGTTTTTGGTGGCTCATTTCTTAATCATCAATGGTTAATTTGCGCCTGTACACCTGAATTTAAAGATGCGCCTGCTGAGCTTAAGACTTGGAAATTAGATCCACTAACAGGCAGGATCACCTATGATCCAAACGTCACCGAAGACGGTTATGCTGTTGGCACTGCACAACCTTTTTACCCACCGTTCAATCCGGAACATCCCGAAAATAGACTACCCGCTCAAACCCATGCAACGATCGGTGATCGTTTATCTGAAAAAAATATCTCTTGGGCCTGGTATGCAGGAGGCTGGGATAATGCGGTGGCTGGTCGAGTGACTGACGATAATTTTCAATACCATCACCAGCCTTTTGTGTTTTATAGCAACTACGCTCCCGACACAGCGACTAGGGCTGAACATTTAAAAGATAAAGCGCAATTATTGACTGACCTTAAAAACGACTTTCCACAGGTAGCTTTCTTTAAACCTGCTGGCAATAAAAACCAGCATCCTGGTTATGCGACTATTGACGCTGCCGATCAAGAAGTTCATGAACTAGTAGAGACTATTAAAAACAGTGATATCTGGCCGAGTACGGCGATTATCATTACTTATGATGAAAACGGCGGTCTTTGGGATCATGTCGCTCCACCTAAAATTGATCGCTGGGGACCAGGTACACGTATTCCTGCGATCATCGTGTCGCCGTTTGCAAAGAAAGCCCATGTAGACCACACCGTTTACGACACCACCTCAATACTTAAATTGATAGAAGATCGCTTTGATTTAGCCCCGTTGTCTGACCGAGATGCACAAGCTAATGGCCTAACAGGAGCCTTTAAGTTTGATTAATTCAAAAAACCGCACTGACTTAGACTTCTCTCATAAGCGAACTAACTCATGAATAGACACTTTTCTGCTATCAAATTGATACATGCGATCTTAATCCTGATGCTGTTATTACCAGCCTGTAAAGATAAAGACCCTTTTGTTAATCAACCAGAAACCGATACTGCCACGCCAATTAGCTCAGACGCAGCCATTGCTAAATTGCAAAAAGCCGCTCAAGCAGGCGATTCTGATGCCCAATACCATCTGGCGTATCTTTATGAAAATGGTCTAGGTGTAGCTAAAGATGAAGCTAAAGCACTCGAACTCTATGAACAAGCGGCTAACCAAGGCCATCCTAGTGCAAAAGATAATCTTGATACACTGAAAACACATTAAATGGTGCAGTAGGCCGGAATAAGACTTTACGAGCGTAAGCGAGTAAAGCGTTTCCGGCCTACCTAGCCACGCACTAGTATCCCAACAAACCTAATAATCAACAATAAACTTAATACACTAATTCGATCTATAAAATGAAAATTCACTACTTGCAACTAGTCATTATTACCATGGCTTTGCTGACTGAGTCCACCCTACAGGCAGCGCCATCCATACAGCTCCTAAAAATAGCACCTCATGAACGCTTACTGGTTTTGGCGCCTCATCCCGATGATGAAACTTTAGCAGCGGGCGGTTTAATTCAGCAAGTATTTGATCATGACGGCACAGTGCGTAGCGTTGTAGTAACGGCAGGCGATGCCTATGTAGAGGCTATACAGCGTGATTTAGGAAAAACTAACTTAAGCAAAGCTGACTACATCAACTATGGTAAAAAACGCTTACAAGAATCTCGCAATGCCGCGATTGTTTTAGGCCATGGTTTTATTCACTTAGATTTATATGGCTTTTCTGATGGCGCTATTTATCCGATGTTAGTTTCTCATTGGGGACGGACGCATCCTGATCGCTCTGGCTTTACGGGTTACAGCCACGTACCTTATAAAGAGGCCGAAGATAAAGGCATCGCTCAAGAAGGTGAATTACTACGTAATGAATTAGTCGCCATTATGCGTGCCACCCAGCCGACTATGATTGTTTTTCCGGATGTCATGGAAAATGATTCTGATCATGCCGGCTTAGGCATGTTTGCTTTATTAGCCATTAATGATTGGCTAGAACATAGTATCGGCACTGAACCTAATCTGCGTTTATTTGCTTATTTAATCCATTGGCAACATGCATGGCCGCAAGGCTCAACAGCGGTAACACCTTTAGATTTAAGCACTCAACCGTTATTTTTACCCGATGATTTACCTCTCCGGGGTTTAACAAGAACCTGTACTCCACTGACTGAAGCTGAACGACTATTAAAGCGTGCAGCCCTAGCTGAATATGATAGCCAACAACGCGCTATGGGTTCATTTTTGGCTGCTTTTGTACGCAGTAATGAATGTTATACAGAATTAACCGCTAATGATAGTAGAGGCATAGAAAGTGTCGTGAGACAGTGGCAGCATGTGCGCAAATCTTTTGACTCACGCCCTATAAGTCGTCGAAAGATATGGCATCTTAATTAAGTAGCTGATATTAAAAAACTATACTGTAGAGACAACGTCGCGATCGGTCCCTGCCGGGGACGCCAAGCACCAGCTTGGCATTGCTTCCGTCGAACTGAAGTTTAGCGCTCCTATTATGGCTGTAGGCTGGAATAAGACCGCCCAGCTTAGCGCGTGGTGTAATTTCCTGCACAGGATGTTTAGGTATGCCGGAAACGCTTTACTCGCTTATGGTAGCAAAGCCTTATTCCGACCTGTCATAGATAAGTCAAGCCCTTAAATATCATCAATTTTCAGGTCTACAATTTCCGTAGGGACAGGTCACGATCCGCCCCTATAACCTTTAATCTTAAACCCTATCAATAAGGTTATTCATGGCAAGACGAAGCGAGCATAGCCCAGAACAAATAAAAACCATGCTTTTGGATGCTGCGGAACTAGTCGTCAATGAGCAAGGTTTTTCAGCATTAAAAGCGCGTAGCATTGCAAAAGACATAGGCTATACGGTGGGTAGCTTGTACATGGTCTTCAATAATATGCCGGATTTGATCATGCAACTCCATGCTAGAACCCTTGATGCGATTGTTCTCCACTTACAGCAATCACCATTTAATGAATCTGAAGCAAGGATGGAAAGCTTAGCATTGGCTTATATGAATTATGGCGTTCAACACTTTAATCGCTGGCGTTTTATTTTTGATGATCGCTTATTAGCGGATGCTGAAATACCAGATTGGTATCAAAACAAAATCGATAAACTAACCCATCAATTTGAACTATGCTTGGCATCACTCAAACCTGAACTCGATCCCCTAGAAATTAAGCACAATGCTTTTGCTTTATTTGCAGGAATACAGGGTATATGTGCACTTTCTATAAAACCTAACCTTGATAAGGACGAATTCGAAAAAGTTGAGGCGACAATAATCACGCTGGTTAGACATTTTATGCAGGGCATTAAGATTCAATCATAGTTGGCCATAGCCAACAATTAGCGGTATTGAACCGCTAGCCGTATAATAGCTTCCTTTTTGCTCCAGATTTACGTTCTGGTTCGCAACGAGGTTATCATGTCTACGATTGTTGTTTGTGCGCTCTATAAATTTGTCACTTTGGATGATTTTCAGTCTTTACGCCAACCCTTGCATGAGCTTATGGAAGCCCAGCAAGTACGAGGTACTTTATTATTGGCTAATGAAGGCATTAACGGCACGATTGCAGGTTCTCGTGCGGGGATAGACCACGTTCTTAATTGGTTACGTCAAGATAGCCGTTTATCGGATATTGATTATAAAGAATCATATACTGACAACCTGCCTTTTAATCGCGCTAAAGTTAAGCTTAAAAAAGAAATAGTCACACTGGGTATTGAAGGCATCGATCCTAAACGTGTGGTGGGCACTTATGTTGCACCTGAAGATTGGAATCAACTCATTTCTGATCCTGAAGTTATCGTCGTCGATACCCGTAACGATTATGAATATCAAGTCGGCACCTTTAAAAATGCCCTCAATCCTAATACTGAAAGCTTCAGAGACTTTCCTCGTTATGTTCAAGAAAATCTTGATCCTAACAAACATAAGAAGATTGCCATGTTTTGTACCGGTGGTATACGCTGTGAGAAATCAACCGCTTATCTTAAAGAGCAAGGTTTTGATGAGGTCTATCACTTGAAAGGGGGTATTTTAAAATACTTAGAAGTCGTACCCGCTCAAGAAACTTTATGGGAAGGTGAATGCTTTGTTTTTGATGAACGCGTAACCGTCAACCTACAATTAGAAAAAGGTCAGTACGATCAATGCAACGCCTGTCGATTACCGATCACTGAAGCCGATAAAGCCGATCCCAAATATCAACAAGGTGTGAGCTGTCCACATTGTTATGATAAAGCCACGGACTTACAGAAAACTCGTTTTATGGAACGTGAAAAACAAATGGAATTAGCCAGACAACGCGGCGAAGCTCATATTGGTGCCGATGCTGCTAAAGCTTTAATCGCCAAACGAGCCGCTAAAATAGAACGTCAACAGGCACAACAAGCCATCATTAATGCCGCAAGGAACAATCGCTCATGATAGAAAAATTTGATGTCGTTATTGTCGGTGGTGGCATGGTTGGCTCAGCAGTCGCTTGTAGCTTAGGCAATAGCTCACTAAAAGTTGCGGTAATAGAAAGCACACCACCACAAAGCTTTAGTCCTGAGCAAGCTCATGATTTACGAGTTTCAGCCTTAAGTATTGCCTCAAAAAACATACTAGAAACAGTCGGCGCTTGGGAGGGCATCGTTGCTAGACGCTTTTGTCCCTTTAAACGTATGCGTGTTTGGGAAACCGCCGGCGATACCGAGTTTTGTAGTGATGATATTAATTATCCTGAACTAGGTTATATTGTTGAAAATAGAATTACTCAGCTAGCACTCTTAGATCGCTTACAAGAATTCGACAATATTGAGCTGATTTGCCCTAGCACTATCACTAAAATCAACTATTCCATAGGAGAAGACAGTCTACTGGAATTAGAAGATGGACGAACCTTATCTAGCAAAGTGCTGGTGGCTGCTGATGGTGGTCAATCACGAGTTAGACAAACAGTCGGATTAGGCGTAACCAGTTGGGATTACAAACAGCACGCACTGGTTATCTATATAGAAACCGCTTACGAACAACAAGATATTACTTGGCAACGTTTTCTACCTAGTGGCCCACAAGCCTTTTTACCTTTACCGGGTCATTATGGTTCTATCGTCTGGTATAACTCACCCGACGAAGTTAAGCGCTTAAAAGCGTTAAGTTACGATGCGCTTAAAGAAGAATTAGTAAAGGCATTTCCCGATTGCTTAGGCGAAGTTAATAAAGTACTGGGCGTGGGTAGTTTTCCACTTAAACGTCAACATGCCCAAAATTATGTTAAACCGGGCGTGGTGTTAGTCGGTGATGCTGCACACATGATTAATCCACTGGCGGGTCAAGGCGTTAATATTGGTTTACTCGATGCTGCAGCCTTAGGCGAAGTGCTGATTGATGCCGCAAAGAAAGGCTTAGCACTGGGTGATTTAAGTGTTTTAAAACGCTATGAACAATTACGTCGCAATGAAAATCTTAAAATGATGACGGTAATGGATGTTTTCTATCAAGTATTTAGCAATGAAATACTACCTATAAAACTTATCCGCAATCTAGGCTTAGGTCTAGCTGAACGATTATTACCTGCTAAAAACAAAGTCATGCGTAGCGCCATGGGTTTGGAAGGAAAATTACCTAAACTTGCTCGGGGTGAGCCGATCATATAATCAAGCAGCGCTTACCTGGGTGACATGCACTCGCCGTTGCTATTTTAGTAAATATTAGGAATGATCATGAAAAAAACAAACGTAGGCGCTCTAACTTTATTATTAGGTTTATCACTCTTTGCTAGTGCCGTAAGTGCTGACATAGAGCTTAAATCTAAAGAAGAAATACTAGGTACTTGGAAACTTCAACACACCACAAACTCTTTAACCGACAAACAAACTGTCACTCGCGAAGATACTTGGGTCTTTAAAGACGGCAAAGTCACCATTTTGCACATTCCAAGAGAAGGCAAATATTATGACCAACCACCCGTTAATTACGAAATAGAAGACGGTAAATTAAAAATTGCTTTAGTCGGCAACAGTCGATTCGACATCTTTTCACTAGTTGATAAAAACGATCAAACCATGACCCTAAAAGGAAAGTTTGGCGGTTATTATTATTTTAATAAAAAATAATAAATTGTAGGCAGGGTTAGCGATAGTTGTAGGCCAGAATAAGGCTTTACGAGCGTAAGCGAGTAAAGTGTTTCCGGCCTACGGAAGGCTCCTGTGCCGGAAACCCCACTAGTCGCCGCGCTAGCATAGTCTGATTCCAGCCTACAGTTGCTACGAATGTCGGGTACGCTATTGCTAACCCGACCTATGCATTTAAAAACAGTTATTAATGAGTCAATAACGCTTGTACTTTTTGAGCGGCGTTATCACAAGCTACGGCAGACTTCTCAACACGCCTAAGTAGGGAAATATCAATAGTTAACTTATCTGCTTCACGAGCCGCATATTCATTTAAAGGCGCACAAAGCTCTTGCATCTTCTGGTCAGCCTGCACTAAAGCTTGATTTGCATCAGTGATAGCCATCATTTCACTGGTCATGCTATTTTGCAATTTAAAGACCTTTTCCACATACTGAGTAAATTCTGCCTTAGTCTGACCATACTCACCATACCGACCATTTAAAACGGTTGTACATCCAGATAGCAAAAAGAGCATGGCTAAAATTAAAGAAGAGGGAGCGGAAAAATGCGAGTCTTTTTTTATCATTAAATTCTTTATACAACCTGAAAAGCTAGCAAATATACTATATTTTTGTTTTATTTGCCTGCCAAAAATCAATAACCCGCCTAAATATAGTGTTTTTAAGACTTAAAATCACCTCGATATTAGCCTGTTTTTTTGTGTTATCAGAGCATCTCTAGGTGTATACTCGCAAAACTTTTATTATAAAATCATTACATGTGGGGTCAAACTGATGACTGAAAAGACAACAAGCAAACACCTAGTTAATCTTGAAAAACATTTTGCTAATGACAATCCGGTATTACTAAAATCAGCAAAGATTTTTCATGATCTTGATCAAATAGAACATGAACTTGGACTGATCAATAATGATGAAACAACTGCCAGCAAAAAATCTTGGTGGCCTATCATTAGCTTAGTCAGTGGTAACTCCAGCGCCAAATCTAGGTTTATTAATAGTTATTTAATGAATGCTCAGCAGCAAATCGCAGGTGTACCGGCATTCAATCAAAAATTCACCGTGTTATTGCATAACAGCCAAACTCACCCAGCTACTTTACCTGGCACAGCTCTGGATGTTGATCCCAGATACCCCTTTTATCAAATCAGCAACCAAATAGAACAATTACTCAAGGGTGAAGGCGAGCGCCTTAATGCCTATCTGGAATTAAAAACGATTAATAGCGATCGGTTGAAAAGCAAAGTTTTTATAGACACTCCCAATATAGGTGCTGAAGCTACAAACCCAGTCAATTTATTATTATCAAAACAAAGCATAGACTGCTCTGATTTGGTTTTTGTATTTTCTGATGTTTTTGAAAGCACATCGCCGATGCAGCTTGAATTAATTCAACAGATCATCAATCAACAAGATAGCAATAAATTTGTTTATCTAGTCGACGAACCTTTAGCTGCACTAAATCCTGCTAAAACCAATGAAATTATTAGCTCATGGCAACGTAAATTGTTAGCGTTGGGTTTAAATACTGGACAGTTTATTATTTTGCCTAGCGCTCAAAATAACATTAACCCTAATCATCAAGCAGATTTTTTTGAAATAGACGAGCGTATTGCGAATGTCAATAATGACCGTACCTATCGCGTTTTAGAGAACTTAGAAAAAAATATCCGTGACATTGAAAATGTCGTCATACCTGAAGTTAAAAAAGGCATGATTACTTGGAAAGAGCGCGCAAATGTTAGCAGTTTGTTTGTTATGAGCTTTATTGCCATAGGCGCAGTATTTGCTGAAATTGAACTGGGTGTTTTAGACTTTTTATTTGACCCCATTCTTGGCCCGATCATTATTGTCGTTTTATTGGCCGTTTTAATACCCACCCATCTATTGATCTGTAAATTACACGCAAAATTTATAATCAAAAAGCTTAATCAACGCCAAAAAGAACTGAATTTAATGGAAAACTTAGCTCAGCTTTTTGAAATGAATTTAACCACTACACGTATGCTCTTCCCCTTTAGCGAACCTTTGGGCTGGAATAAAGAAATTAAAGCCCGTTTATCTCTATTAATAAACAAAACTAAAGGGCTAGTCCAAGATTTAAACGATGATTTTAGTGATCAAGAAGATTAAATAACAACTTATGGCTAGCAACTTAAGCCAAGACAAATTGAGCGTAGACAAAAGGCAAAGGATGAAAGATTAAACCTAAAAGGCTAAGATTTACTTTTCGCCTTTAACCTTTCGCCCTTTACCTGCCCTTAAGAGAGTCCACTTTTAAAATGCGCAATTAAGCTGAATAATCTCTATTGAACATAAAAAAAACTATCACTTGCATGAAATACGCGACTAACTATGTTTACTTTTGAAATTTTAAGACAATTTTTACCTTTATGTTGGCTTAAAAACAATCCATTAGAACTGACTAGATCAACAGCATTTCTTAAACAAAATTTGCTGTTCTTTTATATCGTTGAATATTTCATGCAAACCAATATGACTGACGACCCTTTCGAGTCATTCGTTGAAGTCAGTATCGAGACAGCCTTAACGCTACTATTTATCGGCCTTATACTTTACCTCAACAAAACCTTATATGCTTTTGTACAAACAACTACCGCTATCATATTTTGCACAAATATCGTCTCTCTTTTTATTATTCCGATTTTAGTCTGGCTGTCGCTCAATGAATATTTAGTCGGTTATTATGTATTAAGCTTAGTAGGCCTATGGGAACTTATTTTAATAGCCTATATTTTTAGAAAAACCCTAACAATCAACCTTTCTGCCAGCATTGCCTTAGCAGCCGTCTACTTTATCATTGTCTATATGAGCTCATTTTTTATTGGACAGATTTTAATTTAACACGCTCAAAAAGCGACTGATACTCTCTTGCCGCCTGTTCAGGCTGTTCATTAAACAAGCCACCAATTACGGCCAACACATCAGCACCTGCCTTTAATAATAAAGAACCATTTTCTGGAAGTATGCCACCAATTGCGACGATCGGAATAGAGAGCTCCTGCTTTGCTAGACTTAAGGTTTCAAGACTTGCAGGTTTTGCTAAGGGTTTAGATGAAGAAGGAAAAAATCGTCCAAAGGCAACATAGTTGACTCCTTGAGATTGAGCTTCTAGCGCATAATCAATCGAGTCATAACAAGATACACCTATAATAGCCTGTTGGCCTAAACGCTGACGAGCTCGTTCAATAGAGCCATCATCTCTCCCAATATGAACGCCGTCTGCCCCAATCCTTGCCGCCAAATCTACATCATCATTAATCAACAAAGGCACTTTGTATTGTTGACACAATTTGAGTAATCGACTGGCCAATAGCTCGGCATCTTGCGGCTGTTTATCTCGGTATTGCACGACTACTGCACCGCCTTTAAGAGCCGATTCAACCTCATTGACTACGGTGTCTAGCGATTTATGTTCTGTTTGGGTAATGGCATATAAGCCGTTGCTAGGAAAATTCATGCGCCATCTTCCATCCAAAAGAACCGATTCGGATTATATTGACCTTTACCCGGTTGATAAGCACTACTTAAGGAGTTCCAGGTATATTCTTGCGCTTCCATGACTGCCTGAACAGGCTCTAAGCCATGAGCTAACAACGCGGCAATACTAGACGCCAAGGTACATCCTGATCCATGATAACTAGCAGGCAAACGATCCCAAGTGTAAGTCTCCCAGACCCGATCATCATGAAATAACTGATTACTCACAGACGGCGTATCTTCATGACTGCCAGTAATTAAAACATAGTCACAACCTAATTCTAATAAAGCTAGCCCACAATCTTCTAAGTCATCTAGTCCCGTTAATTTACGTGCCTCCTCGCTATTAGGTATTAACAACGTTGTGCAAGGTAATAGTAAATCAACGATAGTCGAAATTAAACATTCATTAGATAACTCAGCACCACCACCGGCTGCTAATATAGGGTCTAATACCACTGGGATATGCGGATATTGTTTTAAAATCGAATATATCGCTAAAGCCGTTTCATGATGACCAATTAAACCAATTTTAAAGACATCAACAGCTAAATCATTTAATAGGGTATTGGCTTGACTAATAATAGCTGCCGAGCTTTGCGGTATCAGTTTTTTAACATTGCAAGTATCTTGTTCTGTCAACGCGGTGATAATACTGGCAGAATGACATTGATGACTTACGATGGTCTCTATATCGGCTTGTATCCCCGCACCACCGCTAGGATCATGGCCTGAAAAAGATAAGACGACTGGACGTTTAAGGGACATAAGATTTCCATAGTGAATGATTTTAAATGAAGAAAGTCAATATAGTTACAATCTGAATCAATGCAAATACTACTACAGAATTAACAAACACCGTAGGGGCGTGTTGCATACGCCCCTACCAGCCATCACTACAAAAATCAAGGTAGCGCTAATTACAGTTGTAGGCCGGAATAAGGCTTTTCGAGCGTAAGCGAGTATAGCGTTTCCGGCATAGGTGCACTCGTATTGCCGGAAACGCCACCACCGCTACGCTTG
>Ga0214165_1000691_pt1 | contig 21851 bp, 54 predicted proteins | sample TroBogypolimnion_34_FD_153004 | JGI IMG/M metagenome (GOLD analysis project Ga0214165, IMG submission 153004) | Freshwater microbial communities from Trout Bog Lake, WI - Practice 03JUN2009 hypolimnion v3 | ecosystem: Environmental > Aquatic > Freshwater > Lake > Hypolimnion/Profundal zone ... | reverse complement strand
TGCAGATAGAGTTTTACCGTAATGGTGAACCTACACTATCTCGTAGAGCATTAGCTAAACTTATCTCTCTTCAGGAGCGAGCAAAGTAATTGATAAATAGTCAATCTTCCATACCTTCCTTCCAGGCTGAATCTGTTTTAACAGGAGGACATTTTGAACTGAATGTTTTTAATCATTTAGTTATAAATCGTTACACCGATATAAGAAAAAACGTATTCATCCCAGGGGCGGGTGTGGAGATTGACTTTGTCTCAGGCAATAATTACTTTGAAGCAAAGGGCGGGTTAAAAGGCGATAAGAAGCGTCCAGGAGCCAAAAGAACAGACAATGTAAAGAAAGCTATAGCCAATGGTGCCTTGTTAAAGGCGGTAAAGCCAGAAGCCCATTACACCGTATATTTTTCAGCAAAACCTGAAATTGGATCATCATCAGATATCATGCTTAATACTGCCCTTAGATGCAACATAATAGATAAGGTAGTATACTTAGAGGATAAAGTAAATCTATTCGATACATTATTTGACACAATTGAGTGGCAAGAAATGAGCGAAAATCAGGAGGAACATAATGCATTTTAATGTCAGCTATTTTAAGAAAGTAAATGGCGTATATAAGTTTTTTGAGAAAGTCGTAGAATTTGATCATACTCCTACGGCTAATGAAGTGGCAAAACACGAGGGTGATGGACTTTACCATACAATCAAAGTTGAAGTTGCCAAAGAAATAATCAAGGAAAAAATTGCTGAGGAAGTAAAGCATGTTGAATCAAAGTTTAATTTCCGCAAGCCAGAGCCTGTAGTTGCTCCAGAACCTACACCAGCTCCAGAACCCGAGGTTACCCCAGAGCCAGAAGCTCCAGTAACTGAGGAACCAGTAGTAACAGATACTCCAGCAGAATAGGGCGGGAATTTGAACATTGTATTAACAGTAACCCTAGGGCTATATACCCTAGGGATACTTATTGGAATTTTACACTATGAGAATAAGCTAACATCAATGCGTTCAGCAATATCTGACTATGAAAGAGCAATTAAGCTATCACGTGGATCAGAGCATTATAGGCATTATACTCAACTTCAGCTAGATATAAGCAGTCTAGACTATCAAAATAAAGCCTTGCAGAACTATATTCAAGAGTTAAAAGCTGAAAATGCAGCCCTTCGTAATGTCTCAAATCCATCAATTTGGAGTGTAAGACCACTTACAGATAGTGCTGTATATGTGGCGGGGGAGTCAAAAGATATGCATTATGAATCTAGTATATATAAGAGTGGCATCTGGGATAGTAAATATGCCAATGAAACTATGCTAGAAGAAGAACCATTTGGAGTTACCCCAAATCTAAATTTTAGCGATGAATTGGATTTTTGATCAATGACCCTATTAAGCCTAATACTAGTCTGGTATGCTACAAAACTGTACTATACCCATAAATTTACCATCAATTTCAAAGATGGGCGGGAAGGCGTAAGAGTCTCCTGTAATAGATGTACTAATATAGAATATATAGATATAAACAATATAAGGAACCCATATTACTGCAATGACTGTAAATAAACCATTTGTCAATAAATATAACAATCCTCTGGGAATAAAGCCAGAATCAGCCAACAATGAAGAATGTACACACAAAATCACCATAGAAGATAAAAGATTGATATGTGAATACTGTGGCGAAAACTTCAAATTCTAATCTAGATCCCGCCCAATGTGAGCATGAATGGGTAAAGATATATTCAAGAAAAATCTGCTATTATTGTGGCGATATTTATAGAGAAATAGTGGAAAATAGTGGTGAATAGTGGAGCAAAGTGGAGAATAAAGTCAATAGCTGATTAAATAAATTCAGTTATTATTTATATAGACATTGTAATGGGTTATAGAGCATAACATATTGCCGCTCGTAATGTCAAATTTTGCAGATATGATATATATCACACCATATACATGCATATTTTCTTGATATTTCTGAGCATTTTTGCTATAATTTGCAGATTTTTGCAGACATTTCGTAATATTCTGTGTAAAATCTGATCAATTTTATGTAAAATAAAATCATGATACATAATATGATCAAAATACACAGAACAAATAGATATTTGATCTCCTTCGTAATGTCTTATATATATAACAAATAGATATATTGGGATCTTCGTAATGTCACCAGTAGAAATTCCCGCCCCTTCGTAATGTCTGGATCCTGAAAAAAATCGTTGTCGTTAAAAATGGACAATTCGGACATATGTGGACAAAAAGAAAACCCCACGGGGTCACCACCCGTGGGGTTAACTTAGGACTTGGCGGGAATAGCCTGAACGCCCTGTTGTTATATTATCTAGAACCAGTATTCGTTAGGCCCAACTCCTTCAGAATACGGTATAGTTGCTTACAGATAATATAAACATCTTTGTTATATGGTGGAACATGGTCTTCATCTCGTGTGCCCCATACAATAATATAATTAAGCAGATATTGTAGTGTAGATTCATTAACAAATCTAGATTCATCTAACATTTTATATGCGGCACCAGCAGGTGATACTTCATATGAAGACATGCCAGTTACAATAGAATCATGAAGTTTCTGTGTTACGTTCTTGGCCATTGTTACTCCCCGTCCCATTCTGTAAGTAGTCCCTCTTCGGTCATCCAGTCTACCACATGGAAGGACTCTACGTCAAAGTCGCCCCATGGGTCCTTTTCAAACTTGGACCATATCTGCTCCAGTCCCACACCAGGGGCGGGAACTACTTCAAAAGCTGAAGGATCATAACTAATTTCATCATACACATTACGGATAAGGTCCCACATATACAGCAATACAATTGGATTAGCATCAGGATATTCCCGATTCAAATTATCCAGATAAGAGTTAGTTTGAACCATCATATTAATATTAGACATATGAGCCCCCGCATACTAGACAGCTATCCAAAAATGGTGTATATTCTTCACACCCGCCACATTCATGCCAATGTACGTGTTGTAATTGACCATTTAATTGGCGGTCCTTAATAAAATTAATTACTGCCCATTGACCAAAGTTTTCGTACATAGTTTTAAAAAACTCTATAATAAATTCATCATCCATTACTTTGCTCCAAACTTTGCTAGGACATGTTCTAGTGATTCAATACATCCTTGTAGATAATCTGTTTGATAATTAGGGTCAGATTCATCATTGAATTCTTCAATTAACTCTTCTACGTGTTGTTTGATATATTCTAAGACTTCCATTAGAGGTGCCCGTCCTTTCGGTTTTCTTTAACAACTCCCGCTTCAAAAGCAATAGCATAGGTCAAGGCGTATAGTTCGCTATAGGCTTCTGTAACACCTTCCCAGTAACGACGTTCCATGCTATCCATGGCTTCGCCCGAAACGTCCTCGTCTTCTTGAGCACGTTCTAGTTGTTGTTCAGCTTCAAGCAATAAGCCCTTGAGGTGACCGTGCATGATGTCTGCACCGTCCATGCCAATAGCAACTTGCTTGGCAAGATATGGGTCAAGTTGGGTATCCATTATGCGTTCTCCTTTTCGTTGGAATCAGATTCTACCATATGGGTCTGACATTGGTTTGCCTCGGCTTCTTCGTTGCCATAGCCGCAAGCAGAACATACTTCATTCTCACAATCTTCACAATAGTCTAATGTGTCATTAGCACCACAGTCACGGCACTTTGAATCATAGTCTTGTTTAACATGGCGGTCACCAAGGCGGTATTCAATCTCCCCACCCCAGCCTGTTTCTTCCTCATAGTCAAGATTAAAGGTTAAATCAGGATACTGTTCTGCCAACTTCATGACGGCGGGTTCAGGATAAGACCATGCTGTATTAAAGTGATAGATAAGATTATTTGCATTCTCATCTGTTAACTCAGTTTCAGGATACTTATCATTATCAGCTACAGCAACATCCCATTTTGTACCCCAATTGCGTACATTCCAGTCATACCAGTTATTGCCAGAGAACAAGACAGTCTTATCTTCATTTGGGTCTTTCTGAAGATAATATGTGTCCATGTCTGTTGGTTTAATGATATTCCAGAAAGCAAAGACAGGATTTGAATAAGTAGTTAATTGGTCTTCAAACTGACCTGTTTCAACATTGTAGTTGTTGTGGGTCATTGTGAATGGTTGATTAAGTTGTGATTTTACTTTGGCAATATCTGAGGCATTGCCATAAATTGAAACGCTGTTATATACCCAGTTAGGCATTTTCAGAATCCCCTGCTTCCTCTACATTGTCAATAGTAAACGTAAATTCATCAAAGTTTAGGTCGTCAATATCTAGATTATCTACAATAGACTTTGCATGGTCAGGTGAGTCAGCTTCTACTTCATCAACATAGTATTGAGTATAGGTAGAATATACTTTGTATTTCATTGTTGTCCTTTCGTTGGGTTATGGTGATATTGTAGCATAGGGGTCTGACATTGGTCTATTCGGCGGGAGTGTTGGAGATATTATCTTCTTCAAATTGTCTATGATAAGTAGTAAGAAGATGCACAGTATAATCTTCTTCCATAGCATCACACCATTTATGAGCTTCAATCATGTTATCAAATTCTGTGATATATTGCCCAGACTCATCATAGATCTCAAATACATTTCTTCCATTTGGAGAGACTGAATAATCTATTTCATATATTTCTAGTGTCATAGGGTCATTTTATCCTATCGTAAGCCAATATGTCAAGTATTCGTAAGCCTTTCGTAAATGTGATTTTCATCATATTCGTAATTGTCTGAAATGTCCGTTTTGGTCGGCCCCGCCTCTACTCGTCCCAATAATGTAAAATAGTTTGCATAGTCACATGCAGACTACATTCGCAATCGCCACCGTTCATATTTTCCATGAACTCAAAATGCCCTAGATTATCTTCATAGATCGCTGTCACCAATTCATCTATGGTATATGGCTTGTAGTCTGTAGAGGTCATGTTAAGACCTCTACAAATTGGTCTAGCTGAAATTGCATGCTACCAACTCTGACTGTTTGTTTAACTAAGTCAATTACCTTGCGCTCATATTGTTCTTCGGTTAGGATATCTTCGCTGATATAAAGACCATAACCTGTTTCTGAATCCCGCCCGTGCTTAGTTAGTTGGTCAATCAAGATACGGGTGGCATAGGATAAATCACCCATTTGGATACGAGGCATAGCAGCCTTGATTGCGTTCTGCATGATTGCTACAGAATCATCTCCGTCCCAATGTGCATACACATTTATATTTTGGGCGGGGTTTTCTGTGGCGATGATTGTATAATTTGTTCTTGCACCCATTAAAAGATACCTCCTGCGATAACTAGAAAGATTGCGGCTATTGTTAATACGAATATAATTGTGTCCATTGGGCTATCCTATCTCATCTTCTTGCTTCTGTCAATAGGGAAGGTAGCGGGTGGGAACTTTAACCCCACCCGCCAAGATTATCTACTTAGAGATACTTTGCGATTGACTTCATGGTTGAGGCATTTACTGTTTCCTCGTCTGTCATCTTTAGGATAGACAAGGCGTTGGTAATTTCCTGTACCATCTCGTTATATGAGTGGCGATGGATTTGCTCAAAGTCCCGCTCAGGTTGAGCAGGGAAGTCCTTGCCCTTTGTATCAACATCAAAGTCAATGTTAAGAGAGTTTGACCAAGAGCGGTAGCTGGTTCGGAAGTTTTCTGCCTTGTCAATGTTTGCCAAAGCATATTCAGTTAAAGCCTTATTCCAAGCCCGAAGGTCTTGCTGGAACTTTGCCTCTAGCTGGTCTTGATTTACGAAGTCATTTTGGATTTGTGCCAACTTTGTTTCCAAAGCGGCGATTACCTTTGATGTTGCTACCTTTACTGTGATTGAGCGACTTGCCATGTTTTTATTTCCTTTTCTTTTGTTGGGGTTTGAGGTGTTAGTATATCAGAGGGGTCTGACATTACTTCTTGCGGGTTTGGATAGGGCGATTGGTACGAGCATACTGAACCTCATACTTTGGCAAATCACCCGATACTTGTTTAGTTGTACTTACATCTAGCAACTTGCCACGAAAAGCTACAATCATCTTTGCCAATTTCATCTCATCAGCAGAAGTTAGCTCAACTTGTAAGTCATTTAGAACTTCATATTCTACGCCATACTGCATAGCCTTACCCAGCCCATATCCCATTTGGGCGGGATTAGGAACTTGTAGTGTAATAACTGCCATTAGATACCACCTTCTTTTTGGCTATCAGGTATTGTAGCATCTACCACTGATATTAGTGTCATACCAAAAATACATTTTGGACAAACAGAAGTATGCGGTTGTCCATTAGATTTAAGAGTCATCTCCACCAATGCATCACAATTTGTACAGACATAAGTCCATTTATTCCACGACATTACTTACCACCCACTTCTTTAATATCTAAAACAGTTAATTCTTCGGTAGCAGTATTTATATCCATAAGATTATACCAATCCCACTTGCGGGGATTGGTCTCAGAAAGAATCTCAAAGGTAACTACATAACGCTTCATTATTCTTCCTCGGGTTCACAATGTGGGTCATCTAAATCAGAACCGCACTCTTGGCAGTATTCATTTTCCAAATCTACATCTATGGATTGGACATCTGCGAACATACCATAGTCCTCATAGTTCCAGCCCATTTCTTCTGCCATGACTTCATCATCTGCTTCTACGGTGAAATCATAGGTGACATGAACCTGAACCCGATAGTGGTTTGGGTATTCTAGTGTTGCTTCTGGTTGTGGCATTTAGTTATCCTTTCGTTGATATTGGTATCATACCATATAGGTCTGACACTCTTGCGGCTCAGAGGGGACTTGAACCCCCGACCTCCACCGTGACAGGGTGGCGTTCTAACCAACTGAACTACTGAACCTAGACCGCTATTGTAGCATAGCCCACTGACATTATTCGTAGCGACACGCCGTAATATCGTAATTTGTGCTGCAAATCACACGGGTCGGCCCGCCTGCATATTTATGCAGTGATCATGCATAATTAAAAATAGGTGGCGGGGCTTTCGCCCCGCCGTTTATTTTATTTTGTTAAAGCAAGAACCTGCTTAACAATTTTATTTTTTTCTGCTGTGATTACAGGGTCAAATCCTGAAGCACCAGCCATAAGTGTATCGCTATTACCCTTGCGAGCTGTGCGATAGTAATCAAGGCGTTCTGTGAGAGCATTAACAACGCCCCACGCTGTACCCTTGATGTTAGCATTGGTAGGCGAATTGTGATACAACTCGTCAAGCAGAACAACCTTGTTCTCCCACTTTTTGATTGAACCCTTTTTGTCTACTTCTGGCTTAGGATACATCTTGTTGATGATTTCTGAAAACTTAGCATTTGAGACTTCAATCTTGAAAAGCTCTTGTGCCTCTTTTTCAAATTCATCTGCATAAGCAAAAGTAAGACCTAAAGCCTCACGAGCTGCTGCAATTTTTCCGTCTACAGTTTGAGTGTGGCGGATTTTGAAAGATTGCTTAGCCTTACGCATTGCAAGGTTGAGAGTGTTCTGGCACATTACCCGAACAGGTGTAATAGCAGATTGAACAGCAACAGAACCGTCATGCGAGGTATAAACAACTAGATAAAGATTAGTTGTATCATTAGCACCACTAGGGTCAAGAACAATAGTGCGGGGAATTGACATTGTGCCAAATACTACACGACCATTCTTTAGAGAACCCGCAGATTCCCAATAAACATCCTGATTGCCGTCATGGAGATTATCAGCGAATGAAAATAAATCTTCATTCTGAACTGTCTTATAGCGAGAGCCTACAACAGACAGCACATCTTTTTGTCCTGCTGTATAAGGATTGTCACGAGTAACGAGAAAATTCTCGTTTACAGTTGTGTAGTTGTCTGGCAATAAATCACTAACAGATTCTAGTGATACATTCCAATTTGATAGCTTAGCACCATCAAGCATTTGTGCGGTTGTTACATTTTCGTCTTTAGCAAAAACCTTGTTTGCAAAAGAGTGCCACGCAGGATTGGTGCGTGTTGCAACAGCGAGTGAAACTTCACCAGACTCAACCTCTGAGCGGTGAACTTGTGACATGACATTGGTCATATTTATTTCCTTTCGTTAAGTATGCCTATCTTACCAGACAGGGGTGACATTTGTCTATCTTAAAAACAAAACCTAGCAAACATTTGTCCGTAATGTCGGAATTTTTAAAAGTGATTAATCTCACATCGTAAGCGACACGCCCGAGTGCGGGTCGGCCCGAGATCGCAGCATTTGTCAAGCTTTAAATATTATTTTCCGATAAGAAATTTGACAGTGCAAAAAATAAATATCCAACTCACACTAGTGATTAGGCCATCTATTAATTGCACTATCATCCCCTCGTGTCTCCCAATTAAATTTACTTTGTTTTATATGCAGGACAGTCCATATGAAAATATTCAATTAGACTGTCTTCAATACGGTCCGTTGTGGCACCGCACAATCTGCAGGACCACGTCATTTTCTCTTTAGCCATTACTGAAACAAGCTCCAATAATGCATGTGCCCAGTTTCATCTACAATATAACGTGGCACGTCTGACCATGCAGTTTCATTGTAGAAATATTTAGGACGCTTGCCTTTGATAACAACTTTAAAAAATATGTCATCGTTACCGTCCTGCCAAACTTTGCATTCATCATCTGCAAACAAGGAGTGCCAGTTGGCACTCCCGACTGGTGGATGCTTTGCCATTAGTATGCCACCTCCGAAATTGGTAGGTATGCATAATCAGTTAAAGTCTTTGTAACTGTGTCATGCAATTCTTTTCGCATTTGAGACATCATGCTTGGCTCCCAATTTGCCTTGAAGATACGCTTTAACAATTTGTTGAGATTATAGTTAGGATTAAGATATTCAACCTTATCAGACAATTCACGAGACATATCAATAAGACCCAATTCATAGTTAAACAAGGCGGTAATTGTGTAAAGTGAATAACGCTCTTCTTCTGGAACCCCTGCAGTTAGCACCATTACGAAGTCATGGACTTTTGCCAAACCGTGGATATTAGGCAAGCCCATGATATAGTCACGAAGCTGAATGTCACGATTAATTGCATATGCAATTGTTTCTGCAGTTTTCTGAGGTACGAAATCAGTGTAGTTAGTGATAGCCTCGTCAATAATTTGGCGGGCTTCTCCGAGAGTTAGATTAGTTGTCATTAGTTGGTACCTTTCTTGTTGGGATATAGGGATATCATAGCATAAGCCACTGACATCAGTAGGCTTCATCATATTCTAGAGACATGGGGAATGAGTCTAGATAGAATTGAGATACAGAATCTTGACATTCAGGGCAGACATAATCATCCCCATAGATATCATATTCTTCTTGCGAGAATGTCTCTGAAGTCCCGCATACTTCATAGTATAAACAACCTACTTCATAGGTTGCAATTTCATCAGCTAAATTGCCCATTAGTTTACCTTTCTTGTTGGTATTGGAATTATAGCAGACTACACTGACATTCTCAACAAAATCTCGGCGTGTCGTAGTGTGATTAATATCACCCCGTAAGCGACACGCCCGAGTGCGGGTCGGCCCGCATAGTTATACGGGATCACGCATAACTATTCAAACTTATTTTTATATTTTTGTTTACGAGTATATTTCTTTTTGTTTTTAATTGCAGTTGCAGCGTTACTACGCCGCAACTCTTGAATTCGCTTTACTTTTTCCATTATGTCAAACCTTTTCTGCATAGTTAATCGGATAATAAACATCGTTAAGAATTAAGTCTTGCCATTTTCCGCAAGCCTCACAAACATAGTCAGCAATTTCAATGTTAAGAATAAGTGCGCCTTTGTGATTACACTTATTACAAATCATATCTACTTGATTCATCGCTCTACGACCTTTCGTCCTTCACGATAAAATATCTTTGTATAAACTTTACCGCTTGGGCAAGTCATTTCTACAACTGAAGTCTCATCTGCATAGCCCCAGTCAATAAACTTTGCAAACTCTTTGTGTGCTTGCAACTCGTCCGAATAAGAATAGATTCCAATTGGGACGGGATTCTCGTCATACTTTACGACAATCTTATACACTAGTTATTCCCCTCTGTCTCAAAAATAGTTACACAATCGCATGGCTCTACATGGTAATCTTCATCATTACCAAAAAATACAAAACCTGCACCATTACACTCATCGCAACCAATTGCGATAATTTCTTGTAAGTTACCCATTACTTTTCCTCCTGAATATCTGAAACATGAATATCATTTTTTAATTGTGTTGATTCCATTTGGTAATCAAACCAGCGAATGGCTTCATCATATGAATCAGCCTCTACTCCTATGGTAGTGCTAAAAATAAACTTAGTCATTTAGTTCACTATCCAATCCGACATAAATTGTCGTGAAGAAATCTGGCTTAGGAAATCCTGTGCCATTCCAATTTGGGCGAACCTTAACAGAATAGGCAAGGTATCCTTCTGGTGTAGAGTGTCGCATATTGTTACGAAACTCCGCATACTGAATTATGCCTTGTCCTTGTGAGGACTTTACGAATTTGCCTTCTAGGGCTTCTGAGATTAGCATATTATTTGCTACCTTCTTTCTTTGTTGTTGATATTGTAGCAGATAGGACTGACATCGCTTTTTCTGCATTTGCTTTGCGTGTCTCTAGGACGTACGCCTTATATTCTTCTAGGTTCATTTCTGACCTTCTTTCTCTTGATACCCATAGTATAACAGAACGTACTGACATTATTCTACTTACCCGCCAGTAATTCCATATTGTGAGACGCTCAAAAATTGTGATTAATCTCACCCCGTAAGCGACACGCCCGAGTGCGGGTCGGCCCGCATCAGGTAGTTGAACTTTCAATTAACTATTATGGATCATGAGCAGTTTTAATTCTTGCTCAGGAATTTTATTTAATTGTGATTTACAGTTTTAAAACATTCATCCCAGAATCTATCTGAGTCAAATCTTTCATTATCTGCTGCAAACATTTCTGCAAAATCATTTACTAAATCCTCAAACACTTCTAACTTCATTTCTGAGCCATAAGAATTTAGAATTTCTGCGGTTGCTACATAGTCTTTGCGAGTCATCATTTTAGTTCGTTTTCCTTTTTAATAAGGAGAGTTATTACTTACGACATTGGGTTAGAACACTCACAAACTTCCCCTGTTTCGTTTTATTATAGCATTACTTTGAGGTTTTTACCATTGCAAAACGATATGAACCATTTGCAAGAGTTAGACCAACACGAGTTAGCTTGTTGTTGATTGGTGTGAAGTCACGGATTCGTCCTGTGATTCCTGTCTTGCTGGTTGTGAACAAATCTCCGATTTGATAAGTATATCCGTTGAGTGACATTAGTTTTCCTTTTCTTTTTTTTCTTTTGTTGGGTTGTTGAGCAGTTTTTAGTCTTGCTCAGGACTTTTCGAGTATTTCCCGAAACTTAGAAAGTAACGGTTGTAAAGCGTTCCTCGCCATCAACATCAAGAAGAACTAGTGTTGAGTTTGGAGACTTTGGCTCTATTGCCTTGATTACGCCTGTTACCTTTGATTTCTGAGTCGTGAACAAATCGCCTACCTGATAAGTCTTGTTTGCTACTGTCATTGTTTCTTTTCCTTTTCTTGTTGGTTGGTTATATCCCTAGTATAGCACTAGGGTCTGACATTGGTTTAGAAGCTACGCTTCTGACGAACCAAATTCTGTTTATGCCATATGATTGAGTTATGAGGCGCTTTAAATACGCCAGAGATATGAGTGCCACGGGCTTGGGCGGGACTTGTGATAATTAGGAGAAGAATTACCACTAGAGAGAATATAATCTTTTTCATTAGTCTAAGTGCTTCCATTTCTTATTGTTGAGATAATTATACACGAAGGCACTGACAAGCAGTGCTAGCATTATGAGAGTTTTCATTACAAGCACTCCACACAGTAGCACTTAGGATTTTCACTAAATAGATATTTAATGATTACAGCTCGCTTGTAGTTAGACAAGCCATAGGCAGATTTAATACCGCCATTATTGTATTCATGGATAATACGATTTTCTAAAGCACCTGAAATCTCAAGTGAAGCGAATATGTTAGTTTGATTTAGTGTAGTCATTTTGACCACCTTTCTTTAGTTTCTAATACTGAGTATTCTAGCAGACTTTCTGCTAAAAATCAAGGCGACACGCCGTGTTTATTTAATTATTTTGTGTGAAGTGAATCACACAGAGAATTTGTGCAAATCGCCACAATTCGGGCAACCATACTCAATTTCATCACCCTCGTTAAACTCTTGGTCTACGTTGACATAAATGCCACAGGTTGTGCATTTATCCCATTCCATATAAAATTCGTTTGGGCAATTTTCGTGGCTTGTGCAACCACCTTTGATAATTAGTGAATTCATTTGGAATTCCTTTCTTTTGTTTATATGAGTATTATAGCAGGGGGGTCTGACATTACCCGCCAGTATATGCGTACAAATCGGACACGTAAAAAAACTATTTTTGTGAGCTTAATCACACCGTAAGCGACACGCCCGAGTGCGGGTCGGCCCATGATCTAACAGTAATATCTGATCCCCGTAAGACACGCCCGAGTGCGGGTCGGCCCAAAATTCGCAAAATGTAAAATACAAATTGCGAATTTTATTTTTTATTTTATTTTATCTAGAATTTTTTCTAATTCTTTTAGTTGTTCTAGATTTAAGTGGTCTAGTTGAATTGCATCTGCAAAACCAAAAATATCTTTATTCTCCAAAACAAGCCTCCCAAAACTTATCGGAATCAAAATTAGGATTATCTTTCTCAAAATAATAAATAAAGTCTTGCACCAATTCATCAAACTCTGCAACAAGTTGCGGGTGTGATTCTGAATTGTTACGCTTTAGATAAGTATTAAGAATTGAAGCGGTAGCAATATAATCTTTACGAGTCATCATTTATTTAACACCTTTCAAGCAATTATGACACAATACCCAAAACTTAGGGATTAGAATTGTTTTACAATTTAGACATTTATTTTTTTTCATTTACAAGATTTCCAATTCATCAAAGTTATCAACAGGAATAAAAACAGATTCAGATTCTGACTCTGCTAGTTCATCTAGCATTGACTGATATTCGTCTGCTAGTTCAGACCAGCGGTCATTAGTTTTATCAAATGAGTATGACATTATTACTTGCCACCTTTCATCATTAGAGAGAAGTAACGCTGAGCGATTACAACTGCTTTAAGATTAGGAACAAAACGCTGTTCGCTAGGATATTTCTTAGCGATACGGAGAGCAATATCAACAGGGAGAACATTACTAGGGCGGGGAGAATAACCACCAGCCTCAAAGCCAAAGTCTTTAGCAATATCCATACGGATTTCATTATAGTATTCATTTAGTGAAGTCATTTTGACTTCCTTTCTTTTAAGTTAAACTAACAACCTTTGTTAATTTCTTATAGTGTAACTATAGCAGGGGGGTCTGACATTACCCGTCAGTATATGTGTACAAATCGGACACCAAAAAAAACTATTTTTGTGAGCTTAATCACACCGTAAGCGACACGCCCGAGTGCGGGTCGGTGGGTCGGCCCAACAGCGGAGAAATTAATCTCCGAAACACGCATCCCAAAATTTATTTTCATCAAAGTTAGGATTATCTTTTGCAAACATTTTAATAAAAGGTTGAACCAACGAATCATCAAACTCTGCAACGAATGACGGGCGGGATTCAGAATTATATTCTGTCAAATATGAATTAAGAATCTTAGCGATAGAAACATAATCTTTACGAGTCATCATTTATTTATTTCCAATCTTTAAAAATATCTTCAACAACTGTTAGTTGTTCATCTGTTAAGTGGTCTAGTTGTATCGCATCAGCGAAACCAAAAATATCTTTTTCCATACTACAACACCTCATCAGGGTCAAAGTGTGCAACGGGGATAAAGACATCTTCCATGTCCTCAGAAGCCAATTCATCTAGCATAGATTGGTAATCGTCTGCTAGTTCAGACCAACGGTCATTAGTTTTATCAAATGAGTATGACATTATTCTGTCACCTTACCTTCACAATAGATACCTGAATCAGTAGCCATCCAAGTGGATAGCGGGCTACCACGCCAGTAGCGGATAGTCTTTCCACAACGGCAAGTTGCAGATTCTTTAACATTATATCCAGACTCTGCTGGAAAGTGTAGTTTCATTTTCATTTAGTTATCCTTTCAAGATACTTTCTTTTATTTGCTGACCTGATTATTTGCCTATTTCTAGGGCTCACAGGATTTTATTTAATTTTATTAGTTAAGCTTTAGCTTTTTTACTTGACACAGTGTGCAAGTATCCCAAGCTTGGACTTTACCACAATCTGAGCATTCTAGCTCTTGATTACGCCAATCTTTCATTTTACAACCAACCTTTCTTGTTTTGTTCTTCTGATATGAAGAACTCTGGACGGAATGGGACGAAACGCTCGTCCTCTTCCCAATTCTCATTTATCATGCGTTGTTCTAACGCATCCAACTCTGCAAGCTCTTCAGCGATATAAGCCTTGCACTCTTCAAGTGAACCAACGAACTCGTCAGCCTTGAACTCTTGATATACTGAGTATTTAGTGTTCATTTTCTGAACCTTTCTTTTGATTGGGTCTTTCCCTTTCAATAAGATAATTAAATCATAGGGGTCTGACATTTTCAACTCCAAAATGCATACAATTCGGACATCTTTTAAAAATAGTTTGTGATATACACCACATTTTTGACAGACATTCCAGGCAAATCGGACATTTCGGGCGGACTATTCTAAAGTCATTTTCCGTTTGGAAAGATGCATCATACAAAATTTATACCCATTAACATTTTGATCAAATCTAATTCTTAAAATTAGCTGAGAACGGGGGATAATTTAAAAATGGGCGGGAATTTCTTCTGGATACTCTTATTACCTATACACATATAAGAGTTTATACTCTATTGGAAGATCAAAAAATAAAAAAAATACAAAAGCCATCCGAAGATGGCTAATGCATTATATATTTAAATATTACTTATTTGCAGCTTTAACTTTTGCCAAAAATGCTTCTCTAGCCTCGATTTTGAGGCACTTCTGGAAGATTTGGTCCATATGGAGGAAAATTCTTTGTTGCATCTGACAATGCAGCAACAAATGTTTTTGCCCAATTTTCTGCAGTATCTTTGTCCCATGCAGTTCTGTTTGGCCAGGATCCTGTTGTAATGTGAGCTTTATTATTTTGTAAATCGTCTGAATTCAAAAATATTTTAACTTCGTTTGAATCAGAAATTGTATAACTAGGCGTATTTGCCATTTTATTTCTCCTTATTGTAAAGACTTAAATTAAGTATACCATTAATTTATAAAAAATAAAAAAAATATTTAAAAAAAGGGCTAATGCACTAATTAATAATAATTATTGAGCAAGAGTTACTAGCATAGCTTTATTTTTTTCAACTAAACTAGCTTTTGTAACGCCTGGGTTCTTTTGCTTAAAATCATCAATAGCTTGTAAAAATCTAGCTTTATCAGCATCACTAATATTTTTTTGCGGGAAGCCAGGTATGTTCGGTCCAAAGTCTGCGGTAGGCTTTGTATCATCATTTATAGATGCAATAAATTGTTGTGCCCACTTTTCTGCAGTAGCTTTATCTGCCCAAGCTGTGCCATCTGGCCAAGCGTTCTGAATATAAACAGGACGCTCTGCACCTTCATTAAAAAATATACTTACTGAATTTGAATCAGAAATGGTGTAACTTGGTGTTATTGGCTCTATTGCCATATTTTTCTCCTTGTATTTAAAGACTTGATTTAATTATAACATAAAGCATTAATTACTCAAATAAAAATCACTCAAAAAGAGTGTCAACGTCGCTAGACGTCATATTTTCATCATCATTTTCAAAAATAAAAGACGGGGCGGGAGCTAGAATCTGTCCAGATTCATGCAAAGATATCATTTTATCAGTATCAGCACCTAGCTTATCTGCAATCATGACTAACATATCATAATTTCTCTGTTCCTGGATAAATATCGCACCAAGAAGTTCTCTGATATTCTCAAATATCTTCTGGAATTCTGCCAATGACTCTATACTATCGCCTAAATTGCCCATATTATCTACCTCGCCACATTCTTATAGCTATAAATAGACCTATAAACGTAAATAAGACACTATACTTGTCCATCTATATCTCCTATAATCTCTTTGGTTAGATGATTCCATTTACTGGCTTCCATTCCCGCCGAATTATTGATAATTAGATCACCATTTTCGGCATTTATAGTATACAGCCATTTCATGGGTTTATCTAAATCCACTTTTCCCGCAAAAATGTGATCATTTCCCTGTTTCACGTGAATCAATATGGTGAAATTGTCTTCGTCTTCCTGTTCGAACGGCTCAATATAAGCCCGCTCAATGTGAATCAGAGCCATGTGACGTTCCTTGAGTCAATAATGGGTAATCTTCTGCCATCATATTATTAAACTCTTCAGAACCTATCCAAAAAATGTTTCCTAATACTCTCCAAGCAAAATTTGTGCCTTCTGACAAGTGTTTTTCTATAGCCCATGATAAAACTTCAGAATCTAACTTCCGTCCCGCCTCAATCAGCATCGTATACTCAATACCTTTGATTGTGCGAGTAGAAAAAATTGAATTACTTCTCTCAGGCTTAAAAGACTCAGGCATAGAAGCATCTGTAAGCCAATCACATTTAAATAGTGCACAAGGATTGACTGGTCTTTCTTTGTATGCCCCGCATCCCTCGCCTTTTTTCAAAAATCCACAAGGGTGAAAATTTCCTGTATCTTCTTCTTGCCCTATCCATGAAGTACGTCCGTCAGATAGCTTGATATCAGCCCGCAAATGGCCCTCACAGCACTTTGTACAAGTCCCGCAACTTCTTCCATCAACTATAGGCAGAAAATCCATTTCTTACTTTCGGCTCAATCTTTCAGCCAAATCTTTCGGACGCACTAATGCATGCTTCTTATTTGATAGCTTAATCTTAACATGAGAGTATGACCAAGCTACCAGTTGAGAGCAGATTACTCTTTTTTCACGGATAGCCATCCAATTTGCAGGTAAGAATGGAATTCCAAAGGTTAAGCACTTAATTCCTAGTGCAATAATTGACCAGACGCCATATCCGTCATTTAAAAATCCTTTTGCAAACCTCACTAATTCTTCTCGTTCTGCTTGAGTCAAAGAAGATTCATTGCTCCATATAATTTTATGATTATCATATTTACTTAAAGGTGAAATAGATACTCCTGACGGACGAGCCTCAATTATCTGACCATCCCCGATATAAATGCCTGCATGGTTCCATGTTGACCAGTTACCAAGCTGAATTGCTCTGGCAGCGGGTCCAGTGGTATGAACCACAAAGTAATCTCCAAGATTAGGCATTCTCTATCTCCCTTAAAATATTTTCATACAGCTGTAGTCCAGCTGTTTGTTGGTATCCGCAGTTTGTGCAGTACAAGATTATTGTATCATCTTCTTCTTTATGTAAGAGTGCATATTTAACTCTAAAAATTTCATAATCTTCCTTATGATTAGGACAGGAGAGGAATTTTACCTTCCCCTCCTGAGCTAATTTGAAATACTGAGAGAAAACTTGTATTTTCATCAGTATGCTATGTTCGCCTTCTGAAATACAGATGTGACATATTCACGGACAGTTGGATTTCCTGGAACTGGTTTGTTCCAAGTAGCCATATTGCCTGCTCTTGATGGAAGAAGATGTGCTGCAACTGCTTTTCTCCAGTCATGGTAGGTTGCGTAAGAACTTTTTAGTTCATCAATCATACGTTTATCCTGTACCCATTCTGGTGCATCACATGCACTCTTGTAGCCCATAAAGTTATTCCATGATGTTGACATGTATTGGAATGCTCCACATGCACTACTGGAATAAGACTTGCGATAATATGCACCTGCTCCACCTGTTTCTTGAGACAGGATTGCATTTGCAAGTCTTGAGATTATTACCCTTGAATCTACTCTTGATTTTAAATTTAGCATTTTGCTATAAGCGGGCATTTGAAAAGTTTTTCCAGAAGAAAGATCATTAACTAAATAAACTTCATTACTAGAAATGCTTTTATTATTATTTATATCTATATTAATAATATTTTTAATATTAACTAAATTAGTATATTTATTAATATATAATATATTTTTATTATACACGATAGTTGGTGCTGTTAAAGCGTGAACACTGGAATTTATACCAGAAATTAATGTGAGAATAGTCACACCAACCATTGTCCACACTGTTCTTATCCTTGCTTTGTTCTCATTGTTCATTTTGAACCTCCTAGGGAAAGAGTAGTGTAATCAATCGTATCATGATATACTAGGAAAAACAAGTCAGGAAATCAATGAAAATATCTTTTACAGGTGCTCCAGAGTATATGGATCGCAATGTTGGATATGGTGAAGCATCATGGCATATCTGGAAAGAATTTGAGAAAAATAATATTGAATGTTTAGTTGGTTCTCCAAAAGCTAATATTGGAATTTCTTTTATTCAACCAAACATGTATAGATTTGGAAGACATCAATATAAAATTGGTTATACACCTTGGGAATCTACAGATGTATTTGATTCTTGGAAAAAACCACTCAGAGATGATATTGATGAAATGTGGACTACATCACCTTGGTGTGCTGAAGTATTTAAACAGTTTACTGATAAACCTGTCTTTGTTTATGAACATGGAATTGAAGATGAATGGGTTCCAAAGAAAAGAATTATTGATGAGTCCCGCCCTTTTAGATTTTTGCATGTTGGAGAGCCATATTTTAGAAAAGACGCTCAACGTGTAGTTGATGCTTTTATAAAAGTATTTGGCGATGACCCTAGATTTGAATTAATTTTAAAATGTAGCAGATTAAATACTACTAGAGTATTTGATCCAGTTACGGGTAAAGTACAAGGTTCGCCTGGAGTTTTTTACCCTAACATAAAAAGCATTGAAGGCTTTTTGTCAAATGAACAAATGAATGGTTTGTATGATTTGTGTGATGCTTTTGTTTATCCATCGTGGGGCGAGGGGTTTGGATTAAATCCTTTACAAGCTATGGCTAAAGGAATACCTACAATATGTACAGAATCATGGGCATCATATGGCAAATATATAACTGCACCACTTAATTCAGAATTAGTTTTATCCCCATGGCCCACAGTTCATCCTGGCTTAATGTATAGACCAGATTTTGATCAATTAGTTTTTTATATGCAGGATGTTTATGATAATTATGAATCTTACTCAGAATTAGCTTATAAAAATGCATTTTTAATTCACAAAGATTATAACTGGACTAAAGTAACAAAACCAGCAATTCAAAGATTAGAAGAAATAAACAAAAATCTTTAAAACTTGATTTTAAAAAAATCAATGTGGTACACTTAATCTCTATCCCAAAAAACAAGGAGTAACATGTCTAATACAATTGAAAACCCATATGAAAACTTTATCGCTTTATCTCGTTATGCGAGATGGATAGAGTCAGAGTCCCGCCGTGAGACTTGGGGTGAAACAGTAGACCGTTACTTTAACTTTATGGTTAATCAGCTTGAAGTAAAACATAATTACAAACCAGATGCGAAAGTTGTCGCAGAACTTCGTGATGCTGTTTTTAACAGAAATGTTATGCCATCTATGAGAAGTGTCATGACTGCTGGACCAGCGTTGGAAAGAGAAAATGTTTCTGGGTATAACTGTGCATTTCTTCCAGTTGATAATGCCAGATCATTTGATGAAGCAATGTATATTCTCATGTGCGGTACGGGTGTTGGATTCTCTGTTGAGTATAAGTATATTAATAAGCTCCCCGCTCTTCCTGAAACATTAGAGAAATCTTCTACAGTAGTAATCGTTGGAGATTCAAAAGAAGGATGGGCAAAAGCTTATCGTGAATTTCTTTCGCTACTTTGGGCAGGACAGATTCCTCAGATTGATGTAAGTAAGGTTCGTCCAGCAGGAGCACGTTTAAAAACAATGGGCGGGCGTTCGTCAGGTCCACAACCATTAGTAAATCTTTTTGATTTTACTGTTCAGATCTTTAAGGGAGCATTGGGTCGTAATTTAAAGCCAATTGAAGCTCATGATATTATGTGTAAAATTGGAGAAGTGGTTGTTGTTGGAGGAGTACGTCGTTCTGCAATGATTTCGCTTTCTAATATTAATGATATTGAAATGGCAGCCGCTAAGTCTGGAAATTGGTGGGAGTCAAATGGACAACGTGCTTTGTCTAATAACTCTGTAGCTTATTCTCGAAAACCAGATATGGCACAATTTATTGCTGAATGGAAATCTCTTTATGATTCTAAATCTGGAGAGCGTGGAATTTACAATGTTGCAGCAGCACAAGCTCAAGCAGCAAAGTATGGTCGTCGCAGCCCAGACATTCATTATGGTACAAACCCATGTTCTGAAATTATTTTGCGTCCATATCAATTCTGTAATTTGTCAGAAGTTGTTTTGCGTGAAACAGACACAGTTGAAGATGTTACAAACAAAGTACGTCTTGCATCTATTTTAGGGACTTGGCAATCAACTCTTACAGACTTTAAATATATCCGTAAGATTTGGAAGGACAATACAGAAGAAGAGCGTTTACTTGGAGTTTCTCTTACTGGACAGTTTGGACATAAGTTCTTTTCTGGGCAAGAAGGTTTAGATAAGCTTGGAGATATTCTAAGCCATCTTCGTCAATGGGCAGTAGATGTTAATATTGTAGAGGCAGAGAAAATTGGGATTCCCGCCTCGGCAGCAGTAACTTGCGTTAAGCCTTCGGGCACAGTGTCCCAATTGGTCGGGGTGTCTTCAGGAATGCACCCGTGGCATTCAGATTATTATATTCGTACAGTTCGGGGGGATAAAAAAGATCCAATTACTCAATTCCTAGTTGACTCTGGAATTCCTACTGAAGATGATGTTATGAAGCCAGATTCAACTTCTGTATTTTCATTCCCAGTAAAAGCTCCAGCACATGCCATTACTAGAGATAAGCTTACAGCTATTCAACAGCTTGAAGTATGGTTAACCTACCAGAGACATTGGTGTGAACATAAGCCTTCTATTACCGTATCGGTTAAAGAGGATGAATGGATGGAAGTTGGTGCTTGGGTATATAAGCACTTTGACGAGGTTTCGGGTATCTCATTCCTGCCATACTCAGAGCATACTTATGTCCAGGCCCCGTACCAAGAAATTGACAAAGCAAGCTACGAATCACTAACGGCAAAAATGCCTAAAACCATAAACTGGGCAGCACTTTCTATGTATGAGCTTGAAGACTCCACAACGGGTACTCAGGCGCTTGCCTGCGTGTCTGGAGAATGTGAAATTGTTGATATAAATCAGTAGTTTTTCTACGGATTTAGAGCTTAAAATGCTATAATAAAATTTACTAAGCCTGCGGGATAGTAACTAGTGTTAGTTGGATTTGATGTCTGTAACTTCAGATGAACCAATAAATTGGAGAGTCACTCAGGGGGAAACCTTCCTTCTTGAATTGCAGTACCAAGATCCAGACGAGAACCCTATAGATATTACAGATATAAATGTTGTAATGGAAATAAAAGATAAGCCTGGCGGAAATATTTTATGTGCAAGGCTAACAATTAATGATGGCATTACGGTATCTGACCCAATATCTGGAATTATGGATATAGTTATTTCTTCAGAAAGAACAAGAGTTTTTAACTACCCCCGTGCAGCATATGAAATTTTAGGAACAGATCAGTACGGAGAAAATATTTTATTTTTACAAGGTTGGTTTGAAGTTAGCGAAGGTTTAATTTAATGGCACAAAATGTTATTGTAGTACGTGCTAAAGGTGCTAGAGGTC
>Ga0214165_1000684_pt1 | contig 21921 bp, 11 predicted proteins | sample TroBogypolimnion_34_FD_153004 | JGI IMG/M metagenome (GOLD analysis project Ga0214165, IMG submission 153004) | Freshwater microbial communities from Trout Bog Lake, WI - Practice 03JUN2009 hypolimnion v3 | ecosystem: Environmental > Aquatic > Freshwater > Lake > Hypolimnion/Profundal zone ... | reverse complement strand
ACACAGCTACTTTCACAGCTAATACTGGTTCAGCAGTCTTTAATTATGGTAAAGTCGAAAATCTTGTCATCAGCGATATGACAAATGATTTCTCTCCTAACGAAAAAGTTTTTATCTCTAATTCTAATTTTAACCTAGCCAGACTAACAACTTCTCTTGTTACAGGAACATTTACTGCCAGCGAAGTCGTTTATCAATCTAATGGTACTGCGAATATTGCCACTGGCGTGATATATTTTGGTAACACCACTTCAACATTAGTGACGAACTCTACAGGCTCTTGGTCTACAGCATATAATATCAAAGGTGCTATTTCTGGTGCTAATGCTACTGTGTCTGCAGTATCACAATCAGTCAACACAAATTCAAACACGACCATAACGGTTCCTTTCACTGGTAATGGAACTGCTAATTTATTTTATGTCAATCAAACGATATACGTAGCTTCTAATACTTACTCTTATATGACCCCATACGTTGTCACTAACGTAGCTAACCTGACGACTATTATCGTAGATTCTAATGTTAAATCTACAGACACTACCGCATTTATCGGTCAGGTTAGAGGTGATAACTATGGGTTGTATGGTTTTTATACTGGCCCAAATAGTCAATATGTTTCTACACAAACTGTATCTGCTTATAATTCAACTTCGAATACCACGGTTAATTTCTCTAATGCCAGTGGCAGTTATTTGATAGGTTATGTCACAGGAACCAGTGCTTATATAAGATATAATGATGATGTACAATATGATGCTATCGTACCACAATTCTCTTACATAGATAGCAAAAGCACAAATATCGATGTTTATTTCTCAGGCGTAAGCACATCAAATACTTTAGATACAACTCCGATATTGTTAACTAATAAAATAGAATTAGAGTTTTTTGATACTACAAGAGCTCTCAAAGATAATAGCAATGAAATAACAAATTATGCTGGCAGTAAGACCACAAATATAACTCATAATCTTTCTACTTCAAATAATAAAATATCACCTTACATCGACACTCTTGAAAATAAAATGACATTGATCAAAAACAGGATCAATAACTCTAACAATTTGGTTGGATTCAATTTAGCATATTCTAATTCTGTCGGTATAATTAAGCCTGGAGACAATGTTTCACAAAATGTGGGTGCTGCTGTCATTAGCGGAACAGTATTGAAAATTGATGCATTTGGTATAACAGTCGGTAATATATCATCAACAAATGCCTCATCAACAAATAATTATTTTGTTATTTCAGGCAATAATCTTTACAATTCCAGTAATGTTAATATAACTACATCTATCAATAAGTTTATCATACTTAACGAAAAATATGGTGCTAATGTCATGCCTGAATCTTCTAGGTATGTATCAAAATCTGTTATATTGGCAGACGGTCAAGATTCTGATGACCTTAAATTATATCTTGGAGCATATAGACCTGCTAATACAAACTGGCAAGTTTATGCTAGATTTAATAACGCACAAGATACTACTGTTAAACCAGTTTACTCTAGACTTGTAGAATCCTCTAACACTTCTACTTTATTCAGCAGTAGCACAAACAGAGATGATTTTGTTGAATTGATCTATGGTTTACCATCAAGCAGCCTAGTTTATGGTAATAGCACAACTTGTAACACAACTTCTGCTAACGTTTCTATAACAAATGGTTCTACCTCAGCATTCAACTCAAATAGCTTTGTTTATCTGGCGGGCCCAAATAATTTCATTGTTCGTCAGGTTATCAGTATTGCAAATAGCAGCACGTTAGTTCTTGATAACCCACCTTCATTCACGATTGCTAATGCCGATATCGGTATCATACCAGGACTTGAGCATGTCACGGGTGTATTCAACCATGCTAATAATTACGGTATCGCCAGATATGTTAGTGCATATAATGCAGTGTCAAATACACAAACTGGTAATACATTAGTTGTTACACAAACTGGTAATACCACGATCAGCAACAATGTGTTATTGTTAAACTCAACAACTGGCATATTACCTGCCATGGCAGTTAGTGGTAATAATATTCCTACTTCGCCAGTTACCACGGTAGTCAGTGTTAACAGTACGGCTGCAGTATTGAGTCAAAATGCTACAGGCACTGATAGTGCTAACACTTACGTTTTCTCTTCTTACCAATTAACTGGTTTGAACACTGCTAATCTCTCAGTGGGAATGTTTATCAGTGGTAATGGTGTAGTTAATACATCACCAACAACAATCACAGCTATAACAAACAGTACAGCAGTAGCTATGAGCCAGCCAGCATATGCTAACGCAGTCTCAAACACTTATACATTCATACTTTATAACAGTGCTGGCGACGTTGTTTATGATACTTTCAAAAAATTCTCTATCAAGTTGGTGCCAGTTGCAGACAACAGCTATCTACCTCCACGCGCAGGAGACGTTAGGGCTATAGCATTACAGGTGTGATAAATGGATAAAAAATATTATGGTGTCGTGGATCATAAAGAACTTGTAAGAGATCCTGATAGTAAAGCGATTTTGACAAGAGATAATGAAGCATTGAATAAATATAAGGAAGAGCGAGAATTTAAATTAAAACTCGCAAAAGTAGTTGAAGAGCATGACCGTGTAAAAAATGATGTTTCTGAGATGAAAGATATGTTAAAAGCAATCCTAGGAAAATTACAGTAAATGACAATACCTATTTCACAGTTAGCAAATACACAAACATTTGGTACTTGGCTTCAAAGAACCAATGACTTATCTTATGTCATCAGTACCAATGCTGTAACGACTGACTCATCAACTGGTGGATCTATCACCACTGGTAACGGTTTTGTTAATGGTATTTTCGGTACAAACACATTATATGTCACCACCATAAGCGCAGGTAATATATCTGTCAATGGCGCTCTTATCACTCTGACCTCTAATATCTATGCCAATGGTACAGCTATTTTCGGTAATAATACCACAAACGTTCATCTTGGTTACCTAACTTCTTCAAGTAACATTCAAGAGAATAGAGGTAATCAGAATAATTTCGTTCAGATTATCTTACAGAATGCTAATAATGGTTCTAATGCTTGTGTTGATTTCGTTGCTCATAATGACACTGGCATCTTAACTAATATTTTCAGCGATATGGGTCTTAACGGTTCAACTTGGTCATCGCCTTCTTGGTCGATCAATGGACCAAATGACAGTTATTTTTATAGCGCCAATAACAATATGTCAGTTGGTACGGCTGGTGTTGGTTATGTAAACTTCTTCACTGGGGGTACATTATTATCAAACGAGGCTATGCGTATCGACTCTGGCGCAAATGTCGGTATTGGTAACACGACACCTAATGCTAAGTTGTATGTCCAAGGTACAGCTAACGTTAGTGGTAACGTGACTATCATTGGTGGCATAATCGGTACGAACAATATCAATATATCAGGTAATGCCACTTTTGGTAATACCATATATGCACTTGGCAATACCACCCTTGCCAATACATTGAACGTAGTTGGTGCAGCTAACCTCCAGTTTACTGCTAATGTCGGCAACACTTTCGGTGTTCTTGGCGCCACTACTTTATCTAACACATTGAACGTAGTTGGTGCAGCTAACCTCCAATTTACTGCTAATGTGGGTAACACTTTTGGTGTGGTAGGAGCAACAACACTTTCAAACACACTTAATGTTGTTGGAGCTGCTAACCTCCAGTCATCAGCTAACATTGCTGGATACCTAACTGTCAATGGCGCAGCAACAGTTGCTAACACGATTAATGTTAATGGTAATGCTTCATTAGTTTATATCAATTCCACTGCGAATGCATTCATATTAACAACAAACTCAACGGTGACTGCTCTTAATGTTTACGGTAATACAGTTTTTGCTAATAACACTTATTATAGCTCTGATGCTACGTTCAATGCCAACCTGAATGCGAATGGCGCAGCATTGAATGTTGCAAACAATGTCCTAGTGACCAACTCAGTGCTCGTAGGATCTGTGAGTGGGTCATCAAACGGAACTGCTATAACAAACAATAGCGTGACTGTCGGTAACAGCTCAGTGAATGCTGTGATGACTGCCAATTTGATTCTATCGGGCAACGCTAGCAAGATAACAATCAGTAACACTGCTACGGGTTCAAATAATTTCCTAGCGAATAGCAGTACTATCACAGTGGGTAATAGCACCGTTAATACAGCTATCAATGGCGGTAACATCACGCTTGCCAACATTAATATCGGCACAATAAGTGGTTCTTCGAATGGTATGTTTGCTAATGCCACTTACATCATGGTCGGTAATAGCACAGTTAATACCACGATCTATAATGCCAATATAACAGCTAATACCATAAGCACATACAACTTAAACGTATCTGGTTCTATAACTGGTTCATTATCTGCTGGTGGCAATATTTTACCAAACTCAAACAATTTATTCACGCTCGGTAGCTCTACCAATGTTTTCTCTAGTGCATATTCCACTAATGTTTATTCAAATAATATCGTATCGTATAATACAGCAAACCTAACAGGTAACACAACATTAACTGGTAATACAAATGTTATTGGTCAGCTCACATTAAGCACTAACAATATCAGTAACACAGTTACCTCTATTGCTAATACGTATCAGTTCCAGAATAATATAATCCAGACAATTGATTCTTTCCCACTTGCTACATATAGGACAGCAGAGTATACGGTTCAGTTATCTGATATCACACCAACAACCCCATTGGGTTATCAGATATCTAAATTGCTTGTTGTACATAATGGTGTTACAGCATTCGTGACAGAGTATGGTAGTATCATGAGTAATACTTCTGGTACACCACTTGCTACATTTGCTGCTACTGTCAGTGGTCCTAACATAATACTACAGGGAACTGCTATACCTGCATTGTCTAACAGCATTGCATCAAACGTAGTTGTTAAAATAATAAGATCAGCAATAACGGTGTAATATGGCAACAAAAGCTAACATAACAATAGATCAAGGTACAACTTTTAATACTATCATCTCTTTGACAGATGATGCGGGTAATGCATTAGATCTAATCGGATATACTGGTGAATCTCAAATGCGTAAATGGTATACCTCTAATAATTATACCAATTTCACTTTAACATTAGCGAACGGACAAGTTCAGATATCTCTAGATGCAAACACTACCTCAGCTTTGTCATCTGGTAGGTATGTTTACGATGTGATATTAACAGATTCAACAAACACTGTCACTCGTGTCGTTGAAGGCATAGTAACAGTGACTCCTAGAGTATCACAATAATGACTATTAATGCTGTCGTAAAAAGACCAAACCTTATTGTAGCAAACACGACAGCCCTGACTACAACCCAGTCAGAACCTGCTATATCATTAAAAAATAGTGGCATCAGTCAAAATTATGTGCACAACTTACTTGATGTGGTCGAAATATCTCCTCAGAATGGTGATACTCTTGTTTACAACGCCAATACGCATAAATATGACGTAGCGCCAGTTCAGGTAACAGTATTGAGCATAGACGGTGGATCTTTCTAAATAATGAAAAAAGATTAAAAAGGAAAGAGAATGGCTAATCAGATCCAGATAAAAAGAAGTAATAGTACTGCATCTCCTACTACCACGCTAAATGCTGGTGAGTTTGCATACTCATATTCTTCAAATAGTTTATTCATCGGTGCACAGACTGGTATTGGAGCAACAGGTTTTAAAGTTGGTGGCGCAAAATATGCGTATTTAGATCAAGCAGGTAGTCCAGGAGCACAGGTCGCTAATGCTGTCGTTATCTTGGATGCAAATGGTTTTCACAGTAACGTATATACAACAACGCTTGTTATACAGAATCCATCATCAGGATCAATAACTGCTCCCGTCATCAACGTAATATCTAACTTTGCTAACCTATCTGTGCTTGGTAGCAACAACAGTGGTGGTGGTGCACCTTATGAGCTTGCAACGACAGCCGCTATGGTCACATATGTCTCTGCTAGGACTGGTGCAGCAGTTGGCTCTAATGGTCAGTTCCTCTTCAACAACTCTGGTATCGTAACTGGTTCGGCTAACTTCACTTTTGATTATACATCTAATACTATCGCCGTAGGTAACAGCAGTGTTAACGTCCAGCTTGGTTATGTCTCTGGTGGCGGTCAGCAGCTCCAGCACTGGCATGCTAATGCAAATACATATGGCCAAGTTCAGCTCACCAATGCTAACACTGGTAATGCAGCTTCTTCAGATCTTGTGCTTAATGCTGATAACTATACAGATACCACTAACTATGTAGATCTTGGTATCAATGGTTCTGGTTGGTCAAACAGTGGTTGGACCATCAATGGTGCTGATGACGGATATCTATATGCAGCTAATGGTACCATGGCTATCGGTACCGCTTCTGCTAAAGCTGTTCAGTTTTTCGCCAATGGCACATTAGCAACTAATGAAGTCATGCGTATAGATGCTGGTGCTAATGTTGGTATCGGTAATACAAATCCTAACGCAAAGCTGCAGGTCACAGGCACAGCAAATATCTCTGGCGCTGTTGCAATTGCTGGTATCACAACACTAACAGCTAACTTAACATTCTCTGGAAATACGATCTCGGCTAATGGTTCTGCTGGATCTGCTGGACAGTTCCTTACTTCTGCGGGTGCTAATAACGTATACTGGTCAACGCCTGTTCCTGGCGTTGTTGGTTCAAACACACAGATCCAATACAATAACAGTGGTGCTCTTGCAGCTGCATCTGGATTGACATTCGATAACACCACAAACAATGTCACTGTTGCAAACACGATATTATTCGGCTCTAATGCTACTGCTAATAATACACTATTTCAGGTAACAAACTCTACTTCAACTGCTAACTTAACAGCAGCTGGGTTAGTTGTAGGTACTGCTTATGTCAACACTACTGCAGTAGGTGCTAGCACTAACGTATATTTAAACAGCACTAAACTTGTTGTCGGTTCTAACACCACCGTTAATACGAATATCTCAGGCACTCAAGTTCAAGTCGCAAACTCGACTACCATCGCTAACCTCACATCAATCGCATTGACTATCGGCGCTACTTCGGTAAACACCAGTGGTGTGAACTCAACTAGCTTCAGTGCTAACTCGACTGTGGTGAATGCTGCATCATTGTATGTACAGACAAATACTGTAACAATTGGTACTGCCTCTTATTTTGTATCTAATGGTAATGTGGGTGTTGGTAATACCGTACCCACTGATAAACTACGTGTTGAAGGAACATTAACAGCTAACGCATTGACTGTTAATAATGCATTATCAGCTGCCAATTTAACATCAACAACAAATACTACTACTATCGGTACTGCTGCGTATTTCGTATCTAATGGTAACGTTGGTATTGGTAATAACGCACCCACTGATAAATTATCTGTCAATGGTACGACAACTCTTGGAGGTAGCGTTACGGTAACTGGTGCTAACGTCGATATGACATCTACGTTATTGAGAGTTAGAGATGCTACAATCTCTGGTAACTTGATTGTGCAGGGTACATTAACCACTATTGATACGACAAATATCCAAGTAAAAGATCCTATGATCAAACTTGCAGATCAAGAAGCGTCTACGGTTTCATTCACTGATGCTCTTGATATAGGTTTTTATGGATCTTTTGGTAATACAGGTAATACATTTTACACAGGTTTCTACAGAGATCACAGCGGTTCATCAAACACCAACCCATTATATAAGATATTTGCCTCAAATACCGAACCAACCACGATTGTTGATAACACGGCAACAGCATATACTCTAGGCTCCATACAGGCATACCTAGTGCCATATGGTCCAACTGGTGGATTTGTTGCTAACTCTACTGTGGTCAATATCACAGCAAACAGCACACTATCATCTGCAATTGTTGCTAACAGCCTCACACTAACGACTGCTCTAGCTGCATCATATGGTGGTACTGGCCAGCTGTCTTATTCTACTGGTGATTTGCTTTATGCATCAAGTTCATCAGCCCTAAGTAAATTGTCGGTTCCTGGTTCTGCTGCTAATGGTCAGGTGCTACAGATAACTAACAACCTTCCTGCATACGGAACTCTTGACGGTGGATCTTTCTAAATGAATGAAGAATTTATTAATGTCTATATTGAGACCATGTCTAATAAGATAAATGAGTTGATAAAGAATGAAGTGATGGCACAATCTCGCTTAAAGATCGCCGAGAAAACAGTGCTAGCATTTCAGGAAGAGAACAAGAGATTACAGGCTGAAGTTCAACGGCTCCAGCCTGTGGTGAATAAAAAAGTTTTAAAAAATATTGCTACTCAGCAGCAGCCAACATTGGTTGAGACTAAGGAGCAAACTTCAGATTTCTAACCCTTGGTAGATACCAACTTAACGGGGATGCCACATGGCCAATAACATATTTCAGGTGAAGAGGACCAGCACAGCTGGTAGGACACCAAACACCACAAGTTCATCAAATACACAGTATATAAATGCGGGCGAGCTTGCCCTGAATATGACTGATAAGATATTGTATACCTCTGATGGTACGAATCTTATAACTGTTGGTGCGAATACTTCAAACAGTAATATCACAAACACATTAACGGCAAACGTCATTAATGCAAGTGGCATTGCGACATTCTCAAACACAACTGCCTCTGTTAATACCACTAGTGGTGCGATAACGACTGCTGGTGGTATAGGTGTAGCAAACAATCTTTATGTGGGCGGTCGTGTTGGGTGGGCAAACTCTACCAGTAGTGTGGTTTATCAATATTATAACCCAGCAACAAACAGTCTTGATACAGTATTTGGATGATAGGAGTAAAAAATGGCTATAGTAAAACTCGATGATGGATTAATAAGCGATTCTTTTGAGATGGGTGAGGCACCTCACATCCTCCGCGATGCTATCGTGATGCCAGAATCACAATACGATGCTTTAACGGAAGATGAAATAGCAGCCATCAAACAGAAAAGATATGACAACTGGATGGTGGCAATCACATACGTACCACCAGATGAACCCACTCCTAATACTGACTCGCAATCAATCCCACAGTAAGGTTATTTAATGGCTAATATCTACTGGGTTGGTGGAGCAGGTACATGGAATACCACCAGCACAACTAACTGGGCTAGCAGTAGCGGTGGCACAGGTGGCACTGGAACAGTGCCAACAGTGAATGATAACGTGTTCTTTGATAGCGGCTCAGGCACTCCTGGATCTGTTACCATGACTGGTAATATCATGTGTGCCGATTTCAATGTCTCTGTTTCTGGTTGGTCGTTTGCTGCTGGTACATCTCCTGCTCTGTACATAGGTGGTAGCTTCACCACAGCGAGTAGCACCACTTGGGCATCGACCATATTAATGTTTTTCGTGGGATCCGAAACTGGTCTTACCATAACCACCAATGGTTCTGCTTTACCTAATGCTGTGGGTATCAATGCCCTAACTGGTTATTACACACTAGGTTCATCACTAACAAGCACTAGCACCACCCTATCAGTGAACAGTGGTACATTTGATACAGGTAACTACAGCATTACCATATCACAGCTAAACTCAAATCCCGCCAGCATAACAGTCATAAATCGTACGATTTATCTTGGCTCTTCTACGATAACCTTATCGGGTCAAAATCCGATACAGTTCACTGCTGGACTATTGTTTAATGCTGGCACCAGCTCCATAACTTGCACTTCCTCTACAGTCGTGACTGGTTTTGCTGGAAACGGTTATACTTTTTATAATGTCACCTTTAGTGGTTCTATGTCTTCGGGTGTTGCTGTCAACATCACTGGTGCAAATGTTTTCAACAACCTAACATTTAGCAGATCAACTGCTGGCATAAACCAAGTGACTTTTGCAGCTAACCAGACTGTAAACAGTACACTAACTACCTCTGGTGGTACTGGTGGCACCAGCAGGGTATTATTATACTCGAGCGTTGCTGGAACCACTATAACGATCACCGCTGCTGTTGCCTCATTATCTGATACAGATTTTATCGACATCACAGGAGCGGGTGCTGCTACATGGTCTGGCACTAGGTTAGGTGATGGCGGTGGGAATAGTGGTATAACATTTCCCACAGGAAAAACAGTTTACTATGTCGGCACCACATCAGCTAGCTGGTCTGCATCTAACTGGTCGACGTCGAGCGGTGGCGCCACTTCAGCTGCTAATTTCCCATTGCCCCAAGATACCGCAACGATAAACAACAGCAGCCTTAATACAAGCGCCACCCTTACACTTGATTATCCCTTTGTGCTCGGTGGTGTAACTTTTGCATCTAGGAGCACTGCGATCACATTCGCGATCGGTACTGTGGCACCTACCATAGTTGGCAGCCTAACACTAAGCTCATCAGTCGCTACTCTTACTGGCACCAGTGCTGGTATAACTTTTGGAAATAGGAGCGGTACCTCAACGATCACATCAGCAGGTGTTTCGTTTGGTACGAATGCTGTTACCATAAACGCCATTGGAGCCACGGTACAGCTTGGTGATGCATTCACCATGGGTAATGCTACATTTTCAGTTACTGGTGGCACTTTTAATACCAGCAACTTTAATATGACAATGGCTAACCTATCATCTCAAGGCGCAGGCACCAGGACAATTAGCCTAGGATCATCAACTATAACTGTCACTGGTATTTTTACCGTTGGCTCCACTGGTATGACATTTAATGCGGGCACTAGCACCATAAACTTAACATATGGCGGCAGCACCACCTGGAATTTCAGTTCTCTGACTTATTATAATGCGGTGGTTTCATCTACTACACAAAATGCCACGATTATTTGGACAGGCACACCAACTTTTAATAACCTTACTTTCTCAGGTATGACTGTTACAGGTATGTATCAGACGACCCTTACTGCTGGTATGAGCATCACAGTTAATGGGACATTTTCAGTTAATGCTGGTACCACGATAGGTGCATCAAGGCATACGTTTATAACCAGTGTTATAGGATCAACAGCAACAATCACGGCTGCAGCAACATCTCTCACGGACGTTGATTTTGTTGATATCGTTGCCGCAGGTACTGCAGCTTGGACTGGTACTCGTATCGGTAATGGTGGTGGTAATAGTGGCATAACATTTGATACGGCAAAAACCGTTTATATCGCTAGTAATCCAGCTGGTAACATGACAGGTATGACAGTCTCTGGCAGCAGTGGTGGTGCTAGCGATTTCACGAAGTGGCCACTGGCGCAAGACACTTTGATCATAGATAACAGTAGCATGGCTACCAGCTCAACTATTAGCATGAACGTTCTCTATATCTTAGGTAACTTGAATTTCTCCGCCAGATCTAATGCCATGACATTCTCTTTCGGTACTGGCGTCAACCCAAGGTTTTGCGGCAACTGGATCGGCAGTTCTTCTGTCACTGTGGCAGGCACGACTACTGTAACGTGGCAAGCAAGGACGGGTACGCAGCAGATAACATCTGCAGGTGTCACTTGGACCACCACGATGCAGTTCAATGCCATCGGTGCTACGGTACAGCTACAAGATGCAATGAATACTGGCACGAACGGTCTGACGCTCACTGCTGGAACACTTGATACCAATGGTTTCTCCCTTACCACAGTGGCGATCAGCAGTAACAATAGTAATACCCGTACTCTCACCCTCGGTGCATCTACAGTTACCATATCTGGCGCTACACCGATGGATTTCACCACATCCACTAATGCCACACTTAATTTCGGAACCAGCACAGTCAATATCACCAATCAGACTCCAGCTTTGGTTACTGTGCTACCGACTGGTCTAACATTTTATAATTTCAATTTCACAAATACCTCTGGTGGCGCGACCTCAGTACCAGGAAGTAGCATATGGAATAACATCTCAATAACCTCTCCTACGAGCGGCAATAAGAGATTTAACATAGGGCCATCTTCATTTTTTACGGTCAACGGTACATTCACCATCGGTACCTCTAATGCACCAGCCAACAGGATATTAATAGGCGGCACCGATTCGCTAAACGCACGTACTGTGACAGTTGCCACTATGGCCACGCTCAGTGATGTTGATTTTGTTGGAATAACTGCTGCAGGAACTAGTGCACCTTGGAGTGGGACTCGTTTGGGTAATGTCGGTGGTAACTCTAATATCACATTCCCAGCTGCTAAGACTGTTTACTGGAATTTAGCAGCAGGTGGGGACTGGTCAAGCACGGCGTGGGCATTGAGCAGTGGTGGTACAACAGATCCCACTTATTATCCCCTAGCGCAAGACACCGCGATCATCTCTGATACTGGGCTTAATTCTGGTGCAACAATAACAATATCGGCTCTTTTCCCAACAATAAGCGGTATCGATGCTTCATCTCGCACTGCGGCAATGACGATTAATCCATCAGCAACAACAAGTTTATATATGTCAGGAGATTTAAAAACAAGTAGTGCAGTGACTTGGAGCTCTTCTTCTCAGGCATTATTATTCATTTCATCGAATACCGTCAATATATCTGTAGCAAATACTATCGATATGAATATACAGGTTTATTCGGCGCTTGCTGCAGGTGGTGTTAACCTATTGAGCGCATTGACCATGGGTTCCACTAGGACCTTTACACATACGTATGGTTCAATAAACTTGAATGGTTATAACCTCACATGCGGTATTTTTGTCAGCAGCGTCGCTAGCGGCACTCGTTCCATAGCATTTGCTGGTGCTGGTATCTACATCACAGGTAATAATGCCACGGTGTTTAATACCGCCACTGATACGGGTCTCACCACCACTGGTACACCAAACGTATATCTGACATACAGCGGAACCACTGGCACACGTACCATAAGCTCAAATGGTACAGTGTTCACATATATGTTTAACTTTTTCATAACTGCTGGCTCTGATACGATAGCTTATGCAGCAACACGCTGTTTCGGTACTGATTATACTGGTTTCAGGGGAGTGTTTGGAACTCCCTTGGCACGCATCATGTCTGGTAATCTAATTTTCTCACCGAATATGGTATTTCCAACATTTTCCACTGCTGCTTTAGCAATCTCATCAACGACAGGAAATACATACACCATAAAGACAAATGGGGTCGTGCCATCATTCGCTATAACAGTTTCATCTTTCAGCGTCTCCAATAGGGGCACGGTTCAGTTACTCGACAACTTAACTCTTCCTCAGGGATCAACTTTTTCTTTTTCTGGTGGCGTTTTTGACCTTAATGGTTATATTTTAACAACTGGATTATTCATTAGCAATATTACAACTACTCGTTCAATCCTATTTGGAACAAGTCAGATCAATGTCACTGGGTTAAACACCACGGTGTTTACTATGACCACCGCCACTGGGTTTACCTACACTGGTACACCAACTGTGAATATCACTGGTAATGGGTTAGCAGGTCAAGCTAGATCAATAACATTTGGTAGTGCAGGCTTTAGTGAAGCAAACGTATTGGATTTTTATATCACTGCTGGTGCTGATACCATAAATCAGGGCGGTACAACAACTTATTTTGGCACCTTGAATTTCACAGGATTTACTGGTACCTATACAATGGGTACTTTTGGTAATGTCGTGTACAGGAACCTTGTCCTTGGATCTGGCATGTCTATTTCGGCAGGATCTGTGAATATAAACTTTAATGGCACTGTCACAACACAGCAAAATATAACGACAAATGGCGTGGTTATTTATACCAACGTTGTGTTTGGCGGTACCACTACCTATCAGCTGCAAGATGCAATGACGCTTGATTCTGCTCGTACTGTTACATTGACCAGCGGTACGCTAGACATGAACAGCAACAACCTAACCTGCGGATTTTTTAGCAGCAGCAACAGTAACTCTCGTGCTTTGGCGTTTGGCACTGGGCAGATCAACGTCACTGGTACCAACACCACGGTTTTCAACATGAACACCGTCACAGGTTTTACCTATACTGGAACGCCAACCGTTAAGCTGACTGGTGCCGGCACCGTGGGTCAGACTAGGACAGTCTTGTTCCAGGTCGGTCGGTCTGAATCCAACGTGCTGGATCTATACGTCACTGCTGGATCTGACACTGTCACATCGGGTGCTAACGCAAACTATTGGGGAACGCTGGATTTCACAGGATTCTCTGGCACCTATAACTTGGCTTATAGTGCAGGGGTATATAGGAACCTAACCTTTGGTAGCGGTATGATCACTACTGCGTCATCATATCAATTGTTCTTGTACGGAACTGTAGCGCAGCAGAACATAACGACCAATGGCATCACCATCAATTTCTGGGTGGCGTTTTATGGAAATGGCGGTCGCTATCAGTTGCAGGACAACATGACCCTTGGTTCAGCCTATCCTATCAGCCTTGTATTTGGCACTCTTGACCTCAACGGCAAGACGCTGAAGTCAGGAACGTTTGCATCAAGCGCAACTTCTGTGCGTTCCATAGCATTTAACAGTGGTACCATCTCACTGTCTGGCTCAGGCACTGTCTGGGACAGCAGCACAGCCACCAACTTAATAACTACGGGTCCAGGCACTATATCTTTGACTTCTTCTTCAGCTAAAACCTTTGCTGGTGGTGGCGGGGTATTTGCAGCAACCCTTGATCAAGCTGGTACGGGTGACCTCACGATCACTGGTTCCAATTCATTTGCTAATATGACTGCCAGCATCTCAGCTACTAGCTCTGCTAACATATTTTTCACTGCAGGAACGACAACGAGATTTACCTCTAATTTTAGTGTCTCTGGTACGGCAACATATCCTATAACGATAAGCAGCCCGACCGCAGCAACGCACACATTAAATATAGCATATGGTGTGGTCAACGTGAATTATCTTGCGATAAGTTACAGTATAGCTGATATCACAGTCGGTAAATGGTATGCTGGACCGAATAGCACAGATAACGGTAACAACACAGGATGGGTGTTTGCCGCTGCACCAAATATGTCTAGGCTTGATTCATCGGGTAATTTGTTTGTCAATGGGGTGTTTGATGAGCTAACACTCTCAGGCGCTGGTATACCGCCCAGATTCGCAAGCAATACGATTTATGCGAACACTTTTGATGAAGTAACAATAAGTCCGATGAGCTCTGGTCTTGCAAGAAAACTATATAGTAATGGTTCACTGCTAATATCAGGCGTATTCGACGAAGTAACAGGATTATAATAGATGGCAAAATTAACTGGTGGTACAAGGATATACGGTACAGCAAACGTAGATACACAGCTCTATGTTAACACGAATCTGTCTCTCAGCCCAACCTCTATAGTATTTACTGGTAACACCACAACCCTACCAACCATCACGATCGCAAACACTGGTGCCTTTACCATAGGCGGTAGTTCAACTACACAGACGACATCATTGATATCACTGGCAAATAGCGTCGGTAACTCTGTGACGACACCAGTCTCTATTGTCTTATCGAATTCCACTGCTGCAGTCACCACAGCCAATTTAACTGGTATCTATACTGCAACCATCAATGCTGCATCGCATACAGTTGGTACCTCTACAGTAGCTAACTCTACTGGTGTCTATACTGGTATTGTTAATGGTTCATCTCATACTGTGGGCACGGCATTCACAGCTAACTCTACTTCATTAAACGTAGCCACATCTAACGTTGTAGCTAATAGTTCTGGTATATTCGTTGCTAATACCACTGGTGTCATCAATGCTGCATCACATACAGTTGGTACCTCTACAGTAGCTAACTCTACTGGCGTTTATACTGGTACAGTTAATGCTGCAACTATTACGGTTGGTTCAACAACTGCTACTGTAACTGCTATCAGCGGTACATCAAATACTAGCCAAGGTGTATATGGACAGTCAAATAGTGGTATTGGTGTATATGGACAATCAAATGGTGGTTATGGTATTGAAGGTTTAACAAATAATGGTACTGGCGCTCAAGTAATAGCTAACACTGGTATTGGTCTTTACGTACAATCAAGCACGGGTACCATACTACAGTATGGTAATTCTTCTGCAACTCTTGGTGGTATTTATGCAAATGGTAACGTAGGTATCGGTACTACTACACCAGCATATAGTTTGCACGTTGTTAGTGGAAATTCATCGATTCCTGCTTATGCGGCGATTCAAAATCCAACTAACTATAACGCAGCATTAGAGCTTTTAGATGCAGGAGCTACTGGTTGGTCTGTTGGAACTTATAATACTCAATTTTATCTTTATAACACTACTAACCGTATGACTATAGATGCTAATGGAAATACTTATTTCCAAGGAGCATTACTCAATGCACCATCTGCGACTGTCAATGCTGCATCACATACTGTAGGTACCTCTACAGTTGCTAACTCTACTGGTGTTTATACTGGTGTCGTTAATGCATCAGCAAACGTGTTCACTAATACTGTCATTGCTACTAACGTTAATGCTACCAATATATCTGGTAACTTGACTGGTAACGTGGTAGCTACTACTATCTCAGGTAATTTAACAGGTAACGTTGTGGCTTTTGTAGTTAATGCATCAGCCAACATCCAAGTAGGAACTTATGCCAATGCCACTGCAGTTGGCGGTGCATTGATCAATACCACCGCTATGGCTATTGGTAACTCGACTGTATTCAGCAATATAACTTATAACTCTATATCAACCACGACTGTCACTGCTAACGTGACGGGTATACTCACAGGTAACGTATCTGCTAGTGTCGTTAATGCATCAGCAAACGTGTTCACTAATACTGTCATTGCTACCAACGTTAATGCTACCAATATATCTGGTAATTTAACAGGTAATGTTGTGGCCACTACTATCTCAGGTAACTTGACTGGTAACGTGGTATCTATTGTAGTTAATGCATCAGCAAATATTCAAACAGGAACTTATGCCAATGCCACTGCAGTTGGTGGTGCATTGATCAATACTACTGCCATAGCTATTGGTAACTCGACTGTTTTTAGTAATATAACATACAATACTATAACTACAACTGGTTCTATCAATGCTGCATCACATACTGTTGGTACTGGTATAGTAGTTAACTCGACTGGTATATTCTCTAATGCTGGTTTTGGTTCTACTATTAATAACCAAAGACTGGCATTCACGCCAATAGCTGGTGGTGCCAACGTATACTTCAACCAACAGAGCGACGATAACTTCGTGTTCTACTCTACTAACACGTCAAACCAGCCAAGAGCAATTTGGTCTGTATTTGGTAACAACAATACCAGTAACCTTAACATAGCAGTTCCGTTGCAGATATCCACTAACGCGACTGTACAGACAAATACCTTTACTCTTGGAAGTTCTTCTATATCAGCCAACAACGGTTATACACGTCTTCCAAATGGACTGCTGATGCAGTGGGGTAATATACTAGCTAATACTTCTGTGGGTAACATTACATTTGCAACAGCATTCACCACCATATACAGCTGGTCTGTGACCTCTGGTCTGACTGGTTTTTATGGATATGCTGCGGGTGCAAATGCCACTGTATTACAGGTCAGGAGCTCTCAGGCAGTGGCAGCTACAAATCTTTGCCAGTGGCAAGCGATAGGCGTGTAAGATAGCAGGGTATCAAGCATTATAAATAATAAAAACATTAATCTGAGGATTTAAAATGGCAAGAAAAGTACTGCAGGACACATATTATTCATTCACACCTTCCACTAGGACAATTGTCATCAATAAGGCGATTCCTCGTGAAAGGCTAGTCCTCATCACTGATGTCACCACAAATCAGGTGCTTTATAATTTCTCTGATACGACATTGACTACATCAGGTTATACGATTGCAACAGATTTAACTGGTGCTATCACAACAACTACGTTAGTCCTTAATTACAATACGACAAATCTCTCTCCTACTGATCATATACAGATCATTGTAGATGAATATGATGAGAAATTTAGTCCTTCAGATGTTTATCTAGATGGCGTTAATAAATTAAGAACATCTCAACCACAGTCGCTTATTGATACTGATTTCGAGTATTCAACACAGCAGACTAAATGGGAAGGTATTGCTTTATTAAATAATCGCCCATTTGCTAGCTATAATGTGGTTAACACTTTAACAATCAATGATATTCAAGCTACTACGGGCAGCAGACAATATGTGTTATCGCCAAACAACAGTCTTATTGTTGGCACGCCAATCGTAATTTTAGATTCTCTTTATTCCGGAGCTGATGGCGTTTATATTGTTGAGACATCTAATTCTACTGCAATCTCATTCACAGGTAGGAATTATTATACTGGTTCAACAGGCAGCACCTTTAATAGCGGTGTGACACAGGCGTATCAAGGTTCTATCTATAGTTATTCACATATACCATTAACATCGGTAGCAAATACAGCAGCCACATCCAACAATATTCAAGTCGTGACATCTCAGCCACACGGTCTTGTACCAGGTAATGAGTTTGCACTTATTGGTACCACACAAACTGGTTCGAATACAGTTAATGGTTCTTGGACAGTCAGTGGCGTAACGAATTCCACAGCTTTCACATATTTCTCAACAAACAATGCTGGTGCTACTCCATCAATAAGCAATAACCAGAATGGTACACTTATCGTTGGTAATACATATATCACAGGTCTAACTGCGACTGGTAACCTAGCTTATGGCATGATTGTTTCTGGTAATCAGGTTCCTACGTTACCCCCAACCTATATCACAGGTATCGTTAATACTACTGCAGTGTCAATCAGCCAGCAGCCTACAGGCGCAACTTCTGCTAATGCATATACATTTACTGCTGCACTTTATGCCAGACCACAGGGACTTACTTTACATCGTCCATATGATGGTGGTATAAGATTCAGCACAAATTCTGGTAGCCATAATCAGCAGTATATCCGTCAAACTCGTCGTGCATTTAGATACCAATCGGGTAAAGCTATTGAGATGAGCACTGGCACTACATTTAAGCCAAATATGACGATTGATTCATTAACCAGTTCTGGAACAACAGTAACAGTTTATACCAAAGACGTTCATAACCTAACGCCATATTCTTATGTTACTATTGCTGGCGCTAATGAAGCTGCTTACAATGTAACTAATACTCCAGTAACAGCAATATTGAATCCGTATGCATTCACATACACTGCAACAGGCACTCCATCAAGTAGTCCTGCAAGTGGTTCTTATTATGCCTCTGCCTCGAGCTGGTATGGTAGTGCTACAAGAGTTGGTATTTTTGATTCACAAAATGGTATGTTTTTTGAATTTGATGGTCAAACAATGTATGTCGTTAAACGTGATAGCGTCTATCAATTATCAGGTAGTGCATATGTTCAGGTAGGAAGTTCAACTGTTGTGGCCAATACTTCTACTGGCACAACATCAGCATTCAGTAAACAATTGATCCCAAATGATTATATCGTTATTAAAGGACAATCTTACCGTGTCACAAACATCGTTTCAGATACACAGATCACAATTCAACCTGCTTATCGCGGTACACAAAATCTTCCTAACTGTGTGTTAAGCAAAACTGTAGACACTAAAATACCACAGAGCTCTTGGAATATTGACAGAGCTGATGGCACTGGTCCATCAGGATTTAAAATTGATCTAACTAAGATGCAGATGTTCTATATCGATTACAGCTGGTATGGTGCTGGTTTTGTAAGATATGGTATGAGAGGTGCTGATGGTAATAAGATTTATCTTCATAAGATCTTAAACAATAACGTTAATTATACCTCTTACCTACGTTCTGGTAACTTACCAGGAAGGTATGAAACTAATACATTTGGTAAAGTGACAACTCTTGCATCAAATGTTAATGTCACACAAACCACTATAACAGGTTCTAACACAGTTGGATTCTCGCCAACAGGAACAGTTGTTGTTAGATCTGCAGATGGCACTGCATATGAATATATCAATTACACTAGCCTTAACACATCAACAGGTGTATTCAGTGGTTTAACGAGAGCACAGCAAGGTAATACCGTTGCTACATTAACACTAACCTCTGGTAGCACAACTGCAGTTATTGGAACTAATACTGGCATTCAGTCTGGCCAATATATCTATGGTACCAGTATTGCTTCGCCAACCTATGTTGTTAATATCTCTGGCACTACTGTTACATTAAGTCAGGCTGCAACGGGTTCTGCTAGTGGCACTTATGTATTCGCACCGATTGGTCCTGCATCAAACCAAGCATTTACTGCTAATACATCTGCACCAGTTGTTATCGAGCAATACGCTCCACAATATGCTGCTGAGATTAATCACTGGGGTACATCGGCTATCATGGATGGCCAGTTCACTAATGATAAGGCATTTATCTTCCAGAAAGCTACGATTTCTGCTATTCAAATTGGTTCTGGCGCAAACAATGCTATCTTGAGTTTAAGAGCAGCTCCATCAGCTAGTGGCGGTGTTGCTGGTACAGGCATTGGTGTCCGTGAGATCATAAACAGGATGCAGCTTGTATTGAATGAGATTGACACTTATTCAACAGGCCAGTTCTATGTCACCTTGGTATTGAATGGACAGCTTTCATCAAATTCCGGAACTTGGACAAACGTCGGTGGATCTAGTCTTGCACAATATATCGATCATACAGCTACCAACGTTAAAGTTTCTGGTGGTGAAGTTATTTTCGGTATGTACTTAAACTCAGCTGGTGGCTCTTCTGCATTCACTACAACTACTGCAGATTTATCAACCAACGTTCGCGATCTTGGTAATAGTATTGTTGGTGGTGGTTCTTCATCAGGTCTTATCGGTTATTACCCAGATGGTCCAGATGTTATTACTGTCGTTGCACAGAATATTGGTGGTGCTTCAGCAAATACTTACTGCAGATTAGCATGGACTGAAGCTCAAGCGTAATAAATAATAAAAACAATAACATCTGAGGGAGATTGAACCAGATGACTGATTATATCTTTAAAGTCAAAAATGGTCTACAAGTAAACACTAATCTACTTTATGCTACTGGTGGACAAGTTGGCATTAATCAGTCATCGCCTGATGCAAACCTCTCAGTTGTAGGTACTGCTAACGTTAGTGGAAATGTTTATGTCGGCGGTACACTAATTGTTACTGCAAACACCACATACAATGCCAATATCACGATATCTACTACATCAGCACTTATAGCTAATGCTACTCCAGGCTCCAATGGACAAGTGCTGGTCACTACTGGTAATGCTATCTACTGGGGAACTGGTACAGCTGGCTCTAACACACAGGTTCAGTTTAACGACAGTGGGACTGCAAATGGTCTAGCTGGCTTCACATTCACAAAAACAGCAAACCTATTATCGATCGCTAATACCATACAATTTGGTGTCGGTTACGGAACCGTAGGTGTATCTGGTGCAGTCGTTAACACGACTGTTATCGCAATCGGTAATAGCACTGTGAATGCATCTGTTAATTCTTCTCTTATACAGATTAATGGTGCAACGATCGCAAATAGCACTGGTGCAAATAATTCATTTTATTTTGGCGGTCAGTTACCAGCATATTATACCAATGCCACAAATATAACAACTGGCACTCTCCCAGCCGCACAGTTATCTGGTTCATATACTAGCGTGACTGGAGTTGGTGCTCTTGCTGCTGGTTCATTAACAACAGGTTTCACAGCTGTTAATATAGCACAGGGTGGTACTGGTCAGACAACACAGCAGGCAGCACTCAATGCTCTCGCTGGTGGTACGACCACAGGTTCTTATATTCGTGGTAATGGAACAAACATGGTCTTATCATCACTACAGGCTGCTGATGTTAATACTGCGATCAACTCTGCTAATATATCTGTTCTTGGTGTGAACTCTGCATCTTATACTTTAGGATCAGTTTTATCTCTATCTAATACCTCTATCGCTTATGCTGGTAATACCACAACCCTGCCTACAGTAACCATAGCAAACACTGGCTCGTTATCCATAGGTAACAGCAGCACGACTCAAACT
>Ga0214165_1000680_pt1 | contig 21964 bp, 22 predicted proteins | sample TroBogypolimnion_34_FD_153004 | JGI IMG/M metagenome (GOLD analysis project Ga0214165, IMG submission 153004) | Freshwater microbial communities from Trout Bog Lake, WI - Practice 03JUN2009 hypolimnion v3 | ecosystem: Environmental > Aquatic > Freshwater > Lake > Hypolimnion/Profundal zone ... | reverse complement strand
TACTTATGGCAGTCATTACAGTGAATATGAAGTTCGTCTGGAAACTTTGTCAGGTGCAGAACAACAACATATCCTCGATCAGCTAAGGCAAAAACTTGACCAATTTCCGGGTATCCTTTACGAGGCTAATACCTTTTTAACAGAGCGTATTGATGAAACTATTTCCGGATATACAGCGCCAATAGTTGTTAATTTATATGGTAATGATTTAAATGAATTAGATACTAAAGCGCAAGCGCTAGTAGAAATTATGCAGAATATACCTGGAGCTACTGATGTGCAAATGCGCTCTCCTTTGGGCACGCCTTTAATGCAAATTGACTTAAATTTGGATCAATTAAGCTTTTGGGGAGTATTGCCCTCTCAGGTGGTTAATACTATTCAAGCTGCTTATGAAACCCAAGTTGTTGGTAAACAATTTATAGGAAATAAACTCATTAATATTGCAGTTGCTTTAGCTCCAGAGCTGCGCTTACAACCAGAAATGATTGCACAATTACCAATACGAACTGAAGACGGCAGTTTAATCCGCTTAGAGCAAGTTGCTGAGATTAGGCATACAGCTAGTCGATACAATATATTGCATCAAGGCTCGCAACGAAGACAAACAGTGACTTGTAGTGTTTTAAATAGAGATATGGATGCTTTTATGTCGGATCTTAAGTCACGAGTCCTTAAAGATATTCCAGTCTCAGCGGATAGCTTTCCTGAATTTACCGGCGCTGGAGTTGAGCAAGCACAAGCGCGTAAAGAATTAATTTTGCATTCGTTACTAGCTGGTTTTGGTGTACTTATATTCATTTATATTGCTATCAATAGTCTACGTAATACGGCTCTTGCTCTTGTTAATCTTCCTTTCGCCTTAATGGGTGGCATTATTACGGTGATCATTACGGGGGCTACTCTGTCAGTAGGTTCAATAGTTGGATTTATCACCTTGTTCGGTATTACGGTTAGAAACAGCATTATGCTAGTGTCGCATTACCGATATCTGGTTGAAGTTGAGGGTAGACTCTGGAATAAAGAAACTTTAATCCTTGGAGCTCAAGAACGCTTGCCATCAATATTAATGACAGCCCTAGTCACTGCTTTAGCGATGCTTCCTATCGCCTTTAATAGTGATAATCCTGGTCGTGAAATAATGGGACCTATGGCTGCTATTATTATTGGTGGTTTAACTTCATCAACACTTTTGAACTTATGTTTGTTGCCTTGCATACTGTTGAAATATGGGACATTTCCTAAGCCAATTAAAACTTGATCGTGCTTTTGCACATCAGCAGGGCAGTATGATAGTATTCGGTTCTGTTAATACCTAACTTTAAACCTTAAATGGAGTATCCAATGAAGCTGACCTTAAAAACACTGCTAGTTTTATTTTCATTTTGTATTTTGACGTCTCAGGCAGCCAGTGCTAGCACTTATCCAGATAGGATGGGTACTAAATTAGGTAATGGCATGGCTAACATCATTACTGGCGTTGTAGAAATTCCTAAAGCCGTTATTAATGGCAATCGTAAAAGTGGTGCTGCTTATGCTGCAACAGGTGGTTTTATGACTGGAATGGTGCACATGCTGGGTCGAACTTTATGTGGCGCAGCAGACGTAGTGACCTTTATGATTCCTACTAAGCCAATTATTACTCCTGAGTTTGTTTGGCAAAATTTTAAACAAGATACTGGCTATAAAGGTACTTGGGAATTATTGCCTTAAAGCTAAATTGTGCAGCATCGTAGGGCATACACTTAATCTATTAAGTCCTACGATGTTCGTTCATCGCATCTTTTTTTATTATATTTTTCGAATATAGCAGAAACTCATCTAAATGTTGAGTGATGATATTGCAGGTAATGGGCATTTGTAAGCTTTGATAATCGTGCACTGCAATGTTACGAAAACCAACCATGCGTTTTAATGATTCTGCTAATCCATGATCTATCCAATCAGCTTGTGATAACAGTGTAAATACATCACGGGCACTTTGTGGGATTCCAAGCTTTTCACGTCTAATCAAATGATGTCCCATATCCAAAGCAGCTTCACAGGCGCGTTGAATATTTAAAATTGCCGCATCTTGACGAGTATGGTTAGTAGCAAAGCTATTAGGGTCAGCTTGGTATTCTTCACGGGCTCGAGCTACGCAACGCTCTATAGTGGCTGCTTTATTGATTAATACATCATCGACCATAAACATATCCTTGAGTTTGAATATCATTTAACAAATCGGCTCGGGCGCTATTTAGCGCTATTTTTTCACTCACTACAAAGCATTCGAACAAACCGGCATCGGGTTCTTTTCCCCACAAGCGATATCCAGTTTGCAGAATTTGATACTGCATAACTGTAGATGCCGCACGCATATCAAGTAAATCCACAGAACAACCGACATGATCGACCAGTAAGTTTGAGATATCCCAAAGTTGTATTGGATCGGCATAGCCTGCAACTAGGACGGCCAAATCAAGATCACTATTTGCATGAGCAGTCGCGTTGAGACGGCTACCAAAAGCGTAAATTGCCAATGACTGAGGAAAAGCAGACCTTATAAATTCCACCACACTATCAAAGTTAAAAGGAGGAATTTCGTTATTGGCTTTTAGTTCAATGTTATTCGCTAGTTTTGCAATCGAGTTCATTAAAGTTTCGTTATATAAACGTACTAGATTAAAAATAATTCTTTCCATTTATCAGAGTATCATAATATTTATAAATAAAACAACCATGAATGTACCTATTTGGCCTGGATCATCATCATTCACAACAGGTTCTACACCTTTTGGATTTTATGATAATGATACTCAATTTCAAACAGATGCCGATAAAGTAGCTAAATTTTGTGCTCAACGTTTAGGTTATCCTATTCAAGAAGTTGAATTACAAGCTATAAATTTTTATACTGCCTTTGAAGAAGCTGTTACTACTTACGGTAATGAGCTTTATGCTTTCCAAGTAAGAGATAATATGCTTACATTAGAAGGTACTTCCGCTAATAATTCTTTAAATAATGCTTTAATAACACCAAGTTTAGCAAATATAATTAGACTATCAGAACAATATGGTGTAGAATCAGGAGTAGGTGGAAATGTAACTTGGTATAGTGGTTCAATAGCTTTAACATCAAGTATACAAGACTATGACTTAAATGTTTGGGCAGTTTCTCAAAGTATTACTGGTGGAATTGAAATTAAAAGAGTATTTTATTATCCACCACCTGCTGTTAACCAATTATATAATCCACTTTTAGGTGGTATTGGTTTTAGTAATTTAGGTGGTGTACCTGCAGCTGGTGCTTATGGTTTAGGATATGGTACTACAAGTTATTTAATGGTACCTACAAGTTTAACTATACAAGCAGCACAAGCTGTTGAAATGCAAAATACAGTTGCTTTATCAAATTACTCATTTGAATTAATAAATAATAAATTAAGAATATTCCCTATCCCAACAGGAGATGGAGCTGCTTATTTATATTTTCAATATATTTTATTAAACGATAGATTAAATAACGCCATCGTTCAAGCATCTGGTAGTGTTACAAACGCATCAAATGCTCCATACAATAACCCTACCTACTCCCAGATAAACTCTATTGGTCGTCAATGGATATTTGAATACACTTTAGCAATATCAAAAGAAATGTTAGGATATGTAAGAGGAAAATATAGTACTATTCCTATACCTAACTCAAATGTAACACTTAACCAATCAGATTTATTAACTTCTGCTACAGCAACTAAAGATGCTTTAATTCAAAGATTAAGAGAATACTTTGAACAAACATCAAATCAAGCTTTACTTGAAAGAAGAGCAGCTGAATCAGTAGCTAGACTTCAAGAAATTTCTTATGTACCAATGCAAATTTTTATAGGATAATATGATAGGAATATATAAAATAACAAATCCTAATGGGAGAATATATATTGGGCAGTCAACTAATATTGAAGGTAATTTTATTAAAGAATGGAATAGTGGTAAAGAAGCATCTAATACATTAGGATTATCTCAACCTAATATAAATAGTTGCTGTCATGAAAAGACAAAAACCGCTTTTGGATATAAATGGAAATTTAAAAATTAAAATATATGTGCGCTTTATTCGGTTCAGCTAGAGATATTAGCATGTTCAGATACGTGAACAGAGAATTAATGGGAAACATTATTTCTCAAGAGTGTGTTTATTATAAACATAATTTAGTTAAAACATCTGTTAACATATATGGTGAAGCAGCTGAGGGAAGATATTTCCAAGAACCAGTTATTTTAAATTGTTTAATAGAAAGAAAAGACCAAAATTATTCATCTGATGGTATAGGTGTAGATTTCGAATGGGGAAATGATTTCTCATTCCTTATTGATGATTTAACAGATGCTAATTTATACCCTGAAGTTGGAGATATTATTATGTATCAAGAAGGATACTTTGAAAATGTTAAAATAATAACTAACCAACAATTTATGGGTAAAGATCCAAATTATCCATACACTGATTCTTCAGGTAATAACCCATTAAATCCAGGATTAAATTACTTTGGTTACAACACTTCAGTAATTTGCCAAACCAGATATGTACCTCAAGATCTTGTTAACATTGTTAAAGCTAGATTATAATGACTACTCAAGGCAAAACACCCATACCTAAAACCCAAAAAGAAATAAGTATTGGATTACAAACACCTACAGACCCAACAGCAGGTAATCCAAATTATTCATCTACAAACCCAAATGTTAATAGAGCTTTACAAACTTCTTTTAAAGGAGACACTGTAAAACCTTTTAGTATTGGTATTAAAGATATAGATGAGGCTATTTTATATTATTTTCAAAATGTAATACAACCTTTTGTAATACAAAATGGAGAAAGATTACCTGTACCTGTAATATATGGTTCTCCTGAAAGATGGAAATCAATGCAAAAAGATGGTTATTATAGAGATTCTAAAGGAAAAGCAATGTTTCCTTTAATTGTATTTAAAAGAGATTCAATTGATAAAAATAGAACAATAGCTAATAAATTAGACGCGAATTCTCCTCAAAATTTTGGGGTATTTACTAAAAAATATTCAACCAAAGATGCTTATTCTAACTTTAATGTTTTAAACAATAGAACACCTGAAAAAACATACTATGCAACTATAATGCCAGACTACGTTACTATAGAATATAGTTGTACTATATTTACTTATTACGTAGAACAACTAAACAAAATAGTAGAAGCAATTAATTACGCTTCAGACGCATATTGGGGAGATCCAGAAAGATATAAATTCCAAGCTAGAATAGATTCATTTGGTACAATAAGTGAATTAGCAGATTCAGAAGAAAGAGCAGTGAAAAGTACATTTAATATTAAATTATATGGGCATATAATACCTGATATTATTCAAAAAGATTTAAGTGCAATAAAGAAATTTAGAGACAAATCAAAAATAATATTTTCTATCGAAGCTACTTCTAATGATGCTATTCTTACTGGTACTGTTAATCCTGATGGTACAGCTACAGCTCTTAAACAAAAAGAAGCAGAAAGAGCTGTTCAAATAGATCAATCTACATCTAGAGCAACAATAATATAATAATATTTATACAAAAACAAAATAATTAATGGCTAGAGTTAGATTTTTAGATCAAGTACCAGTTAGTGCATACACCATAGAAGGTGGTACAGTAGCAACAACTGCGTCTTATGCTATAAACGCTCTAAGTGCTTCATATGCTTCAGGTAGTACAAGTTCATCTTACGCTTTAACAGCCTCATATGTTGCTGGATTAAATTTATCTCAAATATCAACAGGTAGCATTACAGCCAGTGTTAATGTTGATCCAAATAGTTTATTTTTAATTAAATCTGGAAGTATACCATATATTAATATAAGCAGCAGCGGTAACACAGACGTATATAGTAACCTGTTTATAGTAAGAAACTTCACAACAAAACAACCTATATTAACAGTAAGTCAAAGCATAATTCAGATAGCAACACAATCGTTAGCACCGACAGGAGCAACGGTTGCAGGAACTATATGGTTTACTTCATCTTCTTTTTATGTGGGGTTAGAATAACATAATATTTATACAAAAACAAAACATTAACAATTAAAATACAACAACAATGGCAACAGCACAATGGAGAAAAGTCATAGTTTCAGGTAGTTCAGCTAACTTGTCAAATTTACAAGTAGATGGTTTAACTTCAGGACAAGTAGTAATAGGTGGAGGTTCAGGTAGTAACCTTTCAACAACTGCAATAAATGGTACAGGTAATATTTTAGCAACAACAGGTGCAACAGGTGTAGCAATATCTGGAGCTTTTAGTGGCTCATTTACTGGTGCTATTACAACATCATTATCAAATGCAAGTCAACCTTACTATGTAGCTTATAATACAGCTAGCGGTACATTATCATACGCAGGTACTGGTTCATTTACAGCAGCAACAGCATCATATGTAACTAGTTCTAACGTTTATGGACCTTATGGTTCTAACTCTATATTATCTGCTTCTTATGCTTCAGGTAGTACAAGTGCTTCTTACGCCTCAACTGCTACTTCAGCATCTTACGCCTCAAACGCTACATCAGCATCATACGCTTTAAATGCCACTTCAGCATCATACGCTTTAAATGCTACTTCTGCATCTTATGCTCTTAGTGCTTCATATGCTACAAGTGCATCTTATGCTATATCAACATCTGTTGCTATATCATCTTCATATGCTTTATCAGCTTCATATGCTCCAACAGCTGGTTCTACAATAGCGGCCTTGACTCAAGGTACTGGTATAACAGCATTTACATACAGTGGTTCTGTTGCTCAAACAGTAGCAGTAAGTGGTGCTTCATCATTAAGCACAAACTATATAACGAAATGGACAGGTGCTGCATTTGCAAACTCAAGCATAACAGATAATGGTACAACAGTTTCTGTAGGTGGTGGTAACTTTACAGTAACTACAGCTACTGGTGATACAACAATTGCAGGTAACTTAACAGTAAATGGTACAGCATCATTTATTAACACACAAAATTTATACGTTAAAGACGCATTCATAGTTGTAGCTAGTGGTTCAACAACAGCAACAGACGGTGGTTTTATAGTACAATATAATACTGGTTCTGGTACTAATGGATCTGGTTCAGCATTTTATTTAAGAAATTCAGGTGGCGTTTATGGTAACTATGGTCGTTTCGCAGTAGCATATGATCAAACAGGATCTGTAACTAACGTTACTCCAGATCAATATGTAGTAACAGTATCTTCATCAGCTGGTTCTCCAACAGGTAATCCAGTTTGGGGTGGTGCAACTTATGGATTTGGTAATATGTATGTTAACAGTTCTACAAGTGATATTTATATTTACGCTTAATAAAATATTAATTAGTTATGGGTTTAACAACAGGAAAATTAGTAGTAATAAGTAATCCCCAACCAACTCCAGATGAAACTAAACTAAACATCTCGGAGTTGGTTTTTTTATTAAACATAGTAAAACAATCAACATTTGTAGGAGAACACGTTGAATTAGTTTACAATACAGTATTAAAATTACAAAATCAATATTTAGAACAAAATAAATAAATGTTATGGATATATTCTCAATCGATGTTACATTAAATGAACTTCTTTTTATTCGTCAAGCTTTAGATATTGTATCAGTATCAGGTAAAGATGCTAAATTTTTAGCTTCACTTCAAATGAAATGTGAAAGTGAAATAGACACTATTCAGCAATTAATACTAGAAGATAACGTTAAAAAACAAGAAGAACTTCAAGCTCTTATAGAAACAGATGCTAAAAAATCTGCATCTGAGAAATAATTTAATATATTTATTATAAACAATATTGTTGGCCTTCGGGAAGTAGGCATATACACGGCATAAGTGTATGTATCTAACCACAATATAAAATAATATTTATATCATGCCATCTTGGAAAAAAGTCATTTTATCTGGCTCATCAGCCAATCTTAATTCATTGACTGTTGACACAAACGTAACAGCAAGTTCATTTACAGGTTCATTTACAGGTTCATTTTTAGGTACAGCTTCATACGCCGTATCCGCATCTTGGGCTCCAGGAGGTACAACGTTCCCTTACACAGGTTCTGCAATCATATCCGGAAGCTTAACGTTAACCGGATCCTTTAACGTAACCGGTTCAACCACACAAACAGGAAACAATAATCTCTTAGGAAACACAACCCTTTCAGGTTCAATCATAATATCGGGTTCGACCACAACACCTGCAACCCCTACAATTAAGGTATACGGTGACATGGAAACAAACGGTGTTATCAAGTTTGATCCTGTTAATAAAAATATAGACAACTCGATATCGGCCTCGTACGTTTACGTTTCTGGCTCAACACAGGATTTATACTTCAGCCAAAACGGTTCAGGGTATTCAAACACTACTCGTTTACGTTGGATTGAAGGTAACTTGTATACCGGTATTTTAAACGGAGGTCTCATCACGAGCCAATCATCCACGGTATATCAGGTGGGTAGCGGTTCGGGTATCATAGTTAACCTAAACGCAAGCACAGGTAGCAACCCTTATCCGACCATACAGTACGTAAACTGGAACCTGGTTACCCAAAGCATAGCTGCACTGTCCGCTTCTTACGACCAACAGTTTGTGGCGATCCAATCAAACGGAACCATATTTGCACAGGGAACCCCTTTTACAGACGGTCAATTCAATACGTTAATCCCTGTTGGTCTTGTATTACACAACAACAACTCTACGATAAATGGAGTAAAAACACAACCGTCTTTAGCATACGGTTGGAAGCAAAGAAGCAGCATATTTACACAGGCGTTCGGTCCCCTTAAGCTGTCTGGATTCACCCTTGCGCCAAGCGGATCTTCTACGGGTTCTCTTGTGGTGGGTAGCGGTACTGCTTTTGCAGACGGTGCGAATTATCCAATAGACCCGAATAACCCATCATATGTAACCGATACAGGAACAAGTGTATCTAAGATATGGAGGTACTATCAATCAGGTTCAAGTAGCAATGGCTGGGTGTATCTTCAAAACGGGGGTGCAGGTTACTCTACGATAGACCCTACACAGTACTCAAACAACGGTACCTTAACCGCCGTTCCGGGTACCGGTCCAGGCAGGAACTGGTCCATACAAAGGGTGTTTTGGTTTCCAAACTCTGTGTCAAAGGCAATAGTCGTTTACTACGGTAACGCTGTGTATCCGAACCAATCATCTGCGTTGGCAAACATAAACATAGAAGCATTTGTAGAGGCTCCAACCACGGCAGCAAATGCGGTATTCTTAGGTTATATTCTGGTGCAAAACAACGCAGACTTTACAAACTCATCAACGTACACCATAGTACCGGGAGGATTGTTCAGGTCGGTGGGAGGTTCAGGTGGAGGTGGCTCCGTGATAACAACAACATTGGCGGGTCTATCCGACGTATCCATATCGGGTCCAACAGACGGTCAAGCACTGGTATACAGCAACGTTTCAACAAAGTGGCAGAACTCAAACAACATAAGCGCATCGATCACAGGTAACGCTGCAACTGCCACAACAGCCTCTTACGTAACGACTGCTCAAACAGCATCTTACGTTCTTAATGCCGTATCTAGTTCATATGCTACTACTGCCTCATACGTAACAGGTTCGATACATACTTCTACTAATCCGGCCCTAAGTGCTTCATACGCATTAACATCTAGCTATTCAAATACTAGTACCACAGCTTCTTACGTAACAGGTTCGATACATACTTCTACTAATCCGGCCCTAAGTGCTTCATACGCATTAACATCTAGCTATTCAAATACTAGTACCAGTGCTTCATATGCCTTAAATAGCACTTCGGCCTCATATGCTTTAACGGCGTCTTATTCAACAACAGCATCGTACGTTAATACTCTAAACCAAAACGTACTGATTACGGGTTCCTTAACCGTAGGTACATCAAGCTTAGGTTCAAACGAAAATACGTTGGTGTTGGGACCTGCCCCTGGTGGTGGTACAGGTGAAGGCGGTCAGTTACTATTACAAGCTACAAATGTTGGAGGATATACTTCAGCATCCATGTTTGATAACTACCAAAACCTGACTCGACTTTTAAGGGGTACTAACGTGAGCAGCGATGCTGTGGTAGCCAGCTGGAACATGGGTACCAAACAGATGCAGTTACCGGCGTATAACAGTCTATCATCGTTTACGGGTTCCTTGGTTGGTTACTTAGGGTTTGATAACAACGGTTATCTACTAACAGTATCAGGTTCAGGCGGTGGTGGTTCAACTTCCCCAGGCGGTTCATCAGGACAGATTCAATACAACAACGGTGGTTCTTTCGGTGGCGTATCTGTATTGACTTTTACAGGTGGTAACCTATACGGTACAGGTTCGTTTACGGGTTCGTTTAACGGAGTTCATACTGGTTCTCTACTGGGTACCGCTTCGTACGCTTCACAGGCATTAACGGCATCTTATAGCAACACAAGTACAAGTGCATCTTATGCTCTAAACAGTACCTCAGCTTCATATGCTTTAAGTGCTTCTCAAGTTACTAGTGCATCTTATGCTATATCAACATCTGTTGCTATATCATCATCTTATGCTCTAAACAGTACTTCAGCTTCATATGCTTTAAATAGTACTTCAGCATCATATGCTTTATCATCATCTCAAGCATTAACTGCTTCTTATGTAACAACTGCTCAAACAGCATCTTATGTTCTTAATGCAGTAAGTGCTTCTCAAGCATTAACAGCATCTAATACCCCAAATGCTTTAATCACAGCTTCAGTATCTTCAAACACCATAACGTTTACAAAGGGTAACGGTACTACTTTTAACATAACTGTGGCTACGGGTTCAGGTGGTGGTGGAGGCGGTGGTAATATTACAGGTTCTTTTAGTGATTATCCAAATTACATGGTGTTAACTTCAGGTTCTAACGCTGTTACTGATACTCCAAGTGTACAATACATACCTACTCAAAAAGCTTTGTTGGGAGGATATAACGCTATTACTTCTCCATACGGTACTTCTAAACCCTTTGGAGGTATGATATCCACTTTAGACCCCGCAAACATATGGCAATCTGGATATTTTAATGGAACTGCGCTACCTAACGAAACGGCTGCTACCAATCTATTTGCTGGTCAACTGTGTTTTAGAAACAGTAGCGGACAATGGGATTCATCAGATGCAGTAGCAGAACAAGATACTTCAGTAAACATGTTAGGTATTTGTTTAAAAACAGCAACTACGGGTAACACTACTTCGATATTAATCCAAGGTATGTATAGTATAGATTGGTCGGTATCAGGTCTTACAGATTTTTCATCACCAGCTACGGGCATGCCGGTTTACATGGACGAAAGTAATAACGGTCATGCTGGAAACATTACAGACATAACAAATATACTTTCATCGTTTACACCGGGTGAAGTGGTAAGAAAAGTAGGATCTTTATTTTGGTGGGGAAACTCTTTTAGTTCTAACATTGCTGTGGTATACTTTAACCCATCAGACGATTACATAGTATTATAAAAATATAAAAACATGGGAGTAGTAAACGGCATAGATACGACTTTGGTTTTAGGAACAATCAATGGGGTAAACATCTCGAAGGCAGGAGCTCCAGGTACATCCATTAAAGAAATAAACAATATTCTAGGAACGTCTATAGGTTTAGGTTTTAATGCACCACAAAACTTTTGTTTAACACCCTATGCAAGTTCATTAGATGCTTGTACAAACGGACCTACAGACCCTAATACAGGATTCCTTTATACGTCTCCTTATGACGGTAATTTCTATACCATAACACATGCTACAGCAGGAACACCTTTTAACGGAGGTAATTCTTGGTATTATTACATAGATAAGGGGTTTTCTTTTCAAATAGACACATTAGGAGTACCTTTAAATCAAGTAACTTGTTAAAAACATAAAATATGACAACAAACATTTCCCCAGTAAAATGGAAATATAGCGACACAGTAAACGTAACCAAACTATCAGTTTCTAGTATATCTGATGATTTTAATAGAGCATGTAAAGTATCATGGCAAGTCTTAGACGAATCCGGTGTTGTACATGATAGCGGAGTCATTGCCATAGCAGGAACTAACTACACAAATTGGGACGGTAATAACTCTTACCCAACCACCTATGTAGCAAACCAACTAGGACTTACTTTAGTTTCAGGAAGTGGTAGTATTTAAATTTTTTTAAATATTTATAATAAAAATTAATGGCAAATACATTAAAAAATATATTTAACCCTGGTGTAGACCAAATAGCACAAACTTATACTATTGAATCATGGCATGTATCACAATCAATCGATGCTTTTACAGGCGCTCAAGCTTATGATATAGTCCTATCAGGATCATTTACTTTATCAGGTTCAAGTAGTATAATTGGAAGTTTAAATGTTACTGGTAGTGTTTCATCTTCTTTAGGATTTTATGGTACTTCAAGTTGGGCGGCAAATTCATCTCAATCAACTAGTGCTTCTTATGCTTTAACAGCATCTTATGCTTTATCAAGTGCTGGTGGAGCAGATAAACAAATACAATTCAATAGTGGTTCTACTCTTTCAGGTTCTAGTAATTTCCGATACAATTATAACCTACGTTCCTTTGAAATGGGAGACAATGTAGTAGCCTCAGGAACTGGATCTTTTGCTCAAGGAATAAATACTTCAGCCTCTGGTTTATATTCACATGCTGAAGGATTCGCTACTTTAGCTAATGGTTATTCTTCACATGCCGAAGGTTTTTATACAACATCTTCTGGTGTATATTCACATGCTGAAGGATCCAATACTGTATCTCCTGGAGCTAATTCTCATGCTGAAGGATATAGTACAATATCTTCTGGATCATATTCACATGCTGGAGGTATATCTGCTTATACAAGTCATATAAGTGAATGGGCTAGATCTAGTACTCCTTTAGGACAATACGGTATTTTATCACTATCTAACCAAACTTCAGGTACAACTCCTGCAGAACTACTTATTTCATCTAGTTTGGGTAATGATTATTTTACAATTCCTTCAAATACTGCTTATTTTGTAGATATAACAGTTATGGGAACATTATTAGATGCTGGATTAAATGGTGCTAGTAGAGTATTTAAAGGAAATGCAATAATAAAAAATTACGGTGGTACAACAGTATTTGATGGTGGCTCTCTTGTATTGTCCCCAACAACAGGATCAGCCACTTATCTATCAGCTAGCGCAGCCGCTGATAATAGTCATGATAGATTAGCAATATATGTTACAGGTAGTGGTACTTATAATGTAGCTTGGTTCGCTAAAGTAGAATATACAAAATTAAATAATATAAACAGTATTTAAAAATAAATAAAATATGGAAACAAAAGTTTTAACACAAGAAGAATTACAAGAAATTAAAAACATTCAAAAAGAAAAAACATCTTTAATTGAACAATTTGGTATTTTAGAATACAACCTTCAAGATCTTGAACATCAAAAACAAGAATTAAAAGCAAATTTAATTAAACTAAAAGGACAAGAATTTGAAATTAGTTCCAAACTTCAAACAAAATATGGAGTAGGAACAATAAATATGGAGAAAGGAGAGTTCACACCAATTTCCTAGTTTTTTGAATAGTTTTATAATATTTATAACAAAACTACAAACTTAAATTAATTAAAAAACATGGCGACAAATTTAAATTCTCCTGGTGTACTAGCGATAGAAAATGACCAATCATTTATCACCCAACAGCCTGTAACTGTTGGTGCAGCTATTATAGGTCCTACCGTTAAAGGACAAGTAGAAATACCAACAATTGTTACATCTTATAGTGATTATCAAAATACATTTGGTACTACTTTTACTAGTGCTAGCCAAGTGTATACTTATTTTACATCAATTGCCGCTTATAACTACTTTAATAATGGTGGTCAAACATTACTTGTAGCAAGAGTAGTAAGTGGTACATATACATCAGCTACTACAGATTCTAGTTCTGTAGCTGGTCTTTTTATAGCTTCTACAGGTTCAGCAACTACACAATCATTTTCTCTTCAAACCTTATCTAAAGGTAATATAATGAACAACTCAGGTTCAGTAGACCCTAGTGGTTCATTAGTAAGTGGTTCATCAGATAATATCAGATGGCAAGTCGCTAACACTTCATTTACTGCTGGTACTTTTGATTTATTAATTAGAAGAGGTGATGATAATACAAATAACCCAATTATATTAGAAACATGGACTGGTTTATCATTAGATCCATTTGCTCCTAACTACATAGCTAAAGCAATAGGTGATTATACAGTAAACTATAACGCTACTACTAACCAAACTGAAATTTCTGGTTCTTATCCAAACAGAAGCGCCTACGTTAGAATTTCTTCAGTAGATTTACCAACACCTCACTATTTTGATAATAATGGTAATCCTGTATCAGCATTCACTGGTTCTTTACCAGTAAATAACAGTGGTTCATTTGGTAATGCTCAAGGTGTAATAATGACTAATGGTCAATATTATGATCAAATTAGTGATGGTAATAGATCACAAGGTATTCCAAGTGCTAGTTATACAAACATGATTAATTTATTATCAAATTCTGATAACTATAAATTTAATGTTTTATTAACTCCTGGTTTATTTGATAGTTTACAAACATCACAAATAACATCAATTATAAACAACACTCAAAATAGAGGTGATAATATATTTATTTTAGACTTAGTACCATATTCAACTAATACTCCATCAGCTGTAGTATCTCAAGCACAAACAAGAAATACTTCATATGCTACTTCATATTGGCCTTGGTGTTTAGTAGTAGACCCAGATTCAGGTAAAAACGTATGGGTTCCAGCTTCAACTTTAATAGGTGGTGTTTATGCTTATAACGATAGTGTAGGTGAACCTTGGTTTGCTCCAGCAGGTATAAACAGAGGTGGTTTATCTACAGTAATTAGAGCTGCTCAAAAATTATCTCAAAGTAACAGAGATACTTTATATACAGGTAAAGTAAACCCAATTGCAACATTCCCAGGTACTGGAGTTGTAGTATACGGTCAGAAAACATTACAAACAAAAGCAAGTGCTTTAGATAGAGTAAATGTTCGTCGTTTATTAATTGCTCTTAAATCTTATATCTCTCAAGTTGCTCAAAATTTAGTATTCCAACAAAATACAACAGCAACAAGAAACCAATTCTTAAGCCAAGTAAACCCATATTTAACATCAGTTCAACAACGTCAAGGTTTATACGCATTTAAAGTAGTAATGGATGATTCAAATAACACACCAGATGTTATAGATAGAAACCAATTAGTAGGTCAAATTTATATTCAACCAACTAAAACTGCTGAATTCATTTACTTAGATTTTAATATATTACCAACAGGAGTTACTTTCCCTTAATATTAAGGGAAGGTAATTACCTTCTTTAAAGCGATAATATTTATAAACAGAAAATAAATAACAAAACAAAATGGCAGTATTAAACCCAAACGAAATATTCTTTACAGCATTTGAACCTAAACAACAAAACAGGTTTATAATGTATGTTGATGGATTCCCATCATATATAATCAAAGCAGTAAGCGCTGTGACTTTAACTCAAGAAACAATCGCTCTTAACCATATGAACGTTCAACGTTTTGTTAAGGGTAAATCTAAATGGGGTACAATTACAATGACTTTATTTGATCCAATTACTCCTTCTGGTGCTCAATCAGCAATGGAATGGGTACGTTTACATCACGAATCAGTAACTGGTCGTGATGGTTATTCTGATTTCTATAAAAAAGATTTAACTATCGATATTTTAGGTCCTGTAGGTGATATTGTGAGTGAATGGATTATTAAAGGTGCTCTTATTACAGAAGCTAACTTTGGTGAATATAACTGGGATAACGAATCAACTGCTCAAAATATTACAATAACAGTTCAACCTGATTATTGCATTCTTAACTTCTAAGAATACCGTCAAATATTATTCATATTGATTTTTTAAAAGCTCACATTTCTATGTGAGCTTCTTTATTTTTCATATATTTATATATGACACTAAATAATGTTATAAAAAACAATCTATGGACAACAAATTTAATTTTCCAACCGAAATGGTTGAATTACCTTCAAAAGGTTTAGTTTACCCCGAATCAAATCCATTATCTTCAGGCAAAATAGAAATGAAATATATGACTGCCAAAGAAGAAGATATTCTTACAAACCAAAATTATATTAAACAAGGTGTTGTATTAGAAAAATTATTAAAATCTCTAATTGTATCAAAAGTAGATTACGATGATTTAATAATAGGAGATAAAAACGCTGTGTTAGTAGCCGCTCGTATTTTAGGATATGGTAAAGATTATACATTTAAATATAATGGTGAAGATGTAACAATAGACTTAACACAATGCCCATTACGTTACATAGATGAAACTAATATAACCCCAGGTCAAAATTCATTTAAATTTACTTTACCTAATACAGGAACAGAAATAACATATAAAATATTAACTAATAAAGACGAAAAAGCAATTCAAGCTGAATTAGATGGTCTTAGAAAGATTAATAAAAATTTTGTACCTGAATTTTCTACTCGTTTAAAATTTGCTATTACTTCAGTTAATGGAGATTATGATATTAAAACTATTAGAGAATTTGTTGATAATTACTTTTTAGCTAAAGATTCTAAAGCATTTAGAGAACACCTAAATAATACTCAACCAGATATTATATTAAAATCTAAGATAACATTATCAGACGACACCGAGGAGGATGTTGTCGTACCAATTAATACTAACTTTTTTTGGCCTGACGCTTGATTATAGAGTATCTTTTTTCACACAAATACATGAAATAATATTTCATGGTAATGGAGGATATGATTATGACACTATATATAATATGCCTATTTGGTTAAGACAATTTACTTTTAATAAAATTAAAGATTTTTATGAAAAACAAAATAGTCAAAATCAAGACAAAAATATGGAAAAATCAATCCAAACTATGAAAAAAGCAAACGCTGATAAAACTATAACACCCCCAACATATGTCACCAAAGCAAAGGCCTCAAAAAAATGAGGCCTTTTAATATTTATGACAAAATCTAATATAGATGGCCGCATTCGATGATATAAACAAAGCTAAAAAAGCATTAGAAGATCTTTCAAAAGAATATGAAAAACTTACTAATAAGAAAATTCCTACTTTTAATATTAAGGATGATATCAAAGAAGCCAATAATGCTATAACAATAATGAATGATCTTTTAGATAAAACTAAAAGAGAAATGACTTATTTAGAAGATGGTTTTGGAAATATAGAAAATACATTAGTATCTATAGTTCAAGAATTAAAGAAAACCCAAACACCTACTAAAAATGCAACTTCAGCATTTATTGGAATATCTAAAGTAGTAAAAGATCTTAAATATGATCAACAAGAAATAGATATTCTTAATAAAAAACAATTAAATTCTTATAAAACCAAACTATCTAAACTTCAAGAAGAAGTAAAAATAAACGCGGAACGTTTACAAATTGAAAAAGATATGGTTGGAAAATCAGAACAAGAAATTCTAGCTAGTAAAGAACTCACTGAAGATCAAAAATCTATTTTAGTAGGGTTATCAAAAAACTTTGATATTTTTAATGACATAAATAATCTTTTAGATAAAAGAATAAAAGAAGAAAAAGATTATGAAAAAGCTTTAGGTATTACTGGAGCCACTGTTAAATCATTATCTAGTGCTTTATCTAAATTAGGATTTGGTGCTTTAGGTGAAAAATTAGGTATAAACGATGCTTTAGATAAAGCAAAAGCAAAAGCAAAAGACTTAGTTAAAACACTTGGTAACCCAGAAGTTGAAGCTAAAAGAGAAGAATTAATTAATAAAATTACTAAAGAAAGAGGTTTTTTAAGTGATAAACAACTTAAAGCTGGTTTTGGAGGAATAGAACTTAAAAAATCTCAAATAGAACTTGAAAAAATAAATGCCGAGTGGGGTAATAAAACTCTTAAAACTCAAATCTCTACAAACGATAGATTAGGTATAGCCAAAGATCTAGTTAAGGATTTAGGAACAAATCTAATAGAAAATATTCTAGACCCAGAATTACTCATAGTTAAAGCATTTGAATTATTCATAGATGCTCTTAAAATATCAGACAATTCAGCAGGTAATCTAGCTAAATCATTTAATTTAAGCTATCAAGAAGCAGTTGCGTTAAATGGAAAATTAAACGAAACTGCAAATTTATCATTAGATGCCGCTATTAATACTAAAGGACTTAATGAGAGTTTAATTGCTGTAGGAAAATCATTAGGATCTAATGCTCAATTAAATACTAAAGATTTAATAACATTCACTAAATTAAGAGAACAAGCAGGTTACACTAATGATGAGTTAATTGATATACAAAAATTATCTTTAATAAACAATAAAACATTAGAAGATAATACAGCATCAATTTTAGGAGGAGCTAAAGCATATGCTTCTCAAAATAAATTAGTTGTAAATGAAAAAGATATTTTAAGAGAAGTTGGTAAAACAAGTGCAGCTGTTAAATTATCTCTAGGAGGAAGTGCGGATGAATTAGCTAGATCAGTAATACAAGCTAAACAATTTGGATTAACATTAGCACAAGCTGATCATATATCTTCAAGTTTGTTAGATTTTGAATCATCAATTTCAAATGAACTTGAAGCAGAATTAATAACTGGTAAAAATCTTAATCTTGAAAAAGCAAGACAATTAGCATTAAATAATGATATAGCGGGAGCAGCAGCTGAAGTAGCAAAACAAGTAGGTACATCTGTTGATTTTGCTAAAATGAATAGAATACAACAAGAATCTATAGCTAAAGCTGCTGGTTTAACTAGAGAAGAATTAGCTCAATCATTAATGGATAGAGAAGCATTAGCTAAATTATCTGAGGTAGAAGGTAAAACTGCTCAAGAAAGATTTAATAATTTAGTTAAACAAGTAGGTTTAGAAGAAGCTAAAAAACGTTTAGGTAATGAACAATTGGCTAATCAATTTGCTCAACAATCTATTCAAGAAAGATTTAATAATAGAGTAGATAAATTAAAAGATATATTTGTAAGTATAGCTGAACCAGTTTTAGCTATAGTAAGTCCACTTATGGATTTAATAAATACAATATTACCAGCTATTAATGTTTTATTACAACCAATAATTAATGATTTAAAAGCAATAGGAGTAGTTATAAGAGATCTTATATCTGAACCATTAAAAGCACTTAAAGGTATATTTTCTGGTATTATAGATATAATGAATGGAGATATTACAAATGGATTTAAAAAAATAGGAGTATCTTTATTACGTTATGTATTAAGTCCATTTCAAGCACTACTTGATGGAATTGTTACATTAATTAATTCATTTACAACAATACTTAATAAGATTCCTGGAGTAAATATTGGAGAAATAAAAGCCCCAGACTTAACTAATTCTATAGTTGGACCTAATGTAGCAATGGCTGATGGAGGTATAGTAACATCTCCTACTCATGCTTTAGTAGGTGAAGCAGGACCTGAAGCTGTAATACCACTTAATCAATTAATGAATGAATTTAAAGAAATGAAACAAATAACATCTCCTACTCATGCTTTAGTAGGTGAAGCAGGACCTGAAGCTGTAATACCACTTAATCAATTAATGAATGAATTTAAAGAAATGAAACAAATATTAACCGCAATACTAAACAAAGAAGGTACAATAACTTTAAATGGTACAAAAATGGGTACAGCAATGGCTGTAGGTTCATATAAGATTCAATAACTTTTAATATTTATAAACAAAAAACAACATGGGACTATTAAATTTATTAACATCACACGCTTCAAATTTAGGATTTAGCGGAGCAACTCCAACAATAAATCCAGGCGCAACTCAACAATCTAAATTACATGCTGATGGAAATCAACCATCATATTCTTTAAATGGTGCTAATTTCCCAACAGTAAACGCAGCATATAATGAATATATTGATGATGCGCCTAATGCTTTACCTCAACCATCTCAATTAGATTTAAACGGAGCAACACCATCTCAATATATTAATCATCTACCTCATTAATGGCTTTAATTAACCTACAAACTAATTTACGTAATTTAAAATACGGAAATGATAGGATTTATGGAGGTAGTAGTGGACAACCATATATTACTACACCAATTCCTAATGGGACATCTGATGTAGGAAATGCCAATTATGATTTTATATTAAAAGGCGGAATAAACGCTATAACCGATTCAGCTACAGATGTTTTACGTTTAAGTAAAATGTTTACTGATTTAAAAACCCCAAATGGGTTATTTTTTACAACTAAACAAAATTTACTTTCACGTACAGCAGTTCAAACTCAAACATCTGATATATTAAATGGAGGAATTTATACTCCATTATCAACATTAGCTGAAGCTGGTATTGTAGCGTTTGGTAGTCATTTACTTAAACAAGGTAGAAACCCATTTGATGATACTGGTGCTTATGCTACTAATAACTTTAATTTATATGGTCCTTATATAATCAACCAAAAAACTACACAACCATCTGGTGAAGATAGATTAGTTAATCTTTATAATACTTTAATAGTTTCATCAAGCAATGACATTAATATATTATCATATGATGGTGGTCCTGGTTCAGATTTAGGTATAGGAAGTACTAATATTAGATTTGCTGACCAAAGAACAGGTATTAATAATGTTAATGGTAAAGAAATTATAAATGGAACTTACCAAACTACTAGAATGGTTCGTGTATTAAAAAACTGGATTCCATATAATGGTGCTACAAATGCCTATAATTTATTTAATAAAAATAATGATGAAGTAAGTAATTTAAATTCAACAATATATTCAGGAACATATTCTTATGAACCAGGAATATCATATAATGTTTATAAAACAGGTTCATTAGAAACTGATACTACAGTAGCATTTACAAACGATTCTCTTACTTACACTCAAAATCAATTAAATGCTCTTGAAGGTGGTGATTTAAATAAAGATATAAGAGGTTCTCTATCAAGTCCTGGCGCTCCAAAAACTCAAGATTTTAGAGCAATTTTAAGACAAGGATTAATAAGTTCTTCTATTATGTCTAATGCCCCATTGTATAATGTAGCTGAAAATAAAACTATTGAAGGTAGAGTAAATATGGGTGACCCGGGTAATAGTACAAACAAAAATTTAATATCTTACACCAATGGTGGTATATTAAATAGTAATAAAATAGCCCAACCCGTAGATAAAATAACTGCTTTAGCATTGTATTCAAGTACAGCTGTAGATACAAGTGATATAGGTAAAAAAATTACAAATGATCTTGTAAAATTTAGAATAGCATCTATACATAACAATAATCCTTCTCAAAAAACATTTATGCATTTTAGAGCAGCATTAAATAACTTTTCAGACTCATATAACGCAACTTGGAATTCAGCAACATATTTAGGTAGAGGTGAAAATTTTTATACATATAGTAATTTTACACGAACAATATCTTTAAGTTGGACTATAGCAGCCCAATCAAAACAAGAACTTATACCAATATATAAAAAATTAAATTACTTAGCTTCAAACATAGCTCCAGATTATACAAATCTTGGTTATATGACTGGTAATTTAGTACAACTTACTGTAGGTGGATATTTATATGAACAAGTTGGTATTATAACAGGTTTAGTTTACGATATACAAGAAGACACACCTTGGGAAATAGGAATAAATGATGATGCTACTAATTATGATTCAAGTGTAAAAGAATTACCTCATGTTATTAGAGTATCTAGTTTTACATTTATACCAATACAAAACTTTATACCAGCTAAACAATCAGTAAATGGTAATACAGCAGCATCTATTATAGATAATAATGAGTATGGTCCTGAACGTTTTATAGCGTTAAATAATGGAACTATTTATAATAATTATG
>Ga0214165_1000675_pt1 | contig 22118 bp, 20 predicted proteins | sample TroBogypolimnion_34_FD_153004 | JGI IMG/M metagenome (GOLD analysis project Ga0214165, IMG submission 153004) | Freshwater microbial communities from Trout Bog Lake, WI - Practice 03JUN2009 hypolimnion v3 | ecosystem: Environmental > Aquatic > Freshwater > Lake > Hypolimnion/Profundal zone ... | reverse complement strand
TAAATCTCTCGCATCGCCTGATGTGATTGCAAGCATCAAAAATTTAGGTGCCGTACCAGTTGGCGGTAGCCCCTCAGATTTCCAAGCATTCTTAAAGTCGGATGTTGATCGCTGGACAAAAATTATTAAAGCAGCGAATATCAAAGATGAATGAAGGTTTAATTTATTCGAATCTCGCCCGACCTACCAGTTATGCAAAAGCCTCTAGAGAAGTCTGAGGACTTTTTCCTTTTGGATTGGCAGCCTCTAAAGCTATTCGCAAAACTACAGAAATTTTTGGGCGCTGTCACTGGGAATGGAAGATCCTGGGCGGCTACTCACGCCATGAGTATCTCAAGAAACTCTTACGTATATCTTTTTTGAAAACTCTTTCCTGAGCTGGACTACTGCGCGCGACGTAAATCACTAACGGTTAAACGCGGCGTTAATATTTCATCGCTCACTTGGACCTCAATTAATGCTGGGCGGTTAGCGTTAATTGCTCGCTCAAAGGCAGCAGAAAAATCAATTGTCTTTTCAACTCGCTCTGCATGAGCTCCATAAGCTTTTGCCAACTCAATAAAATTAGGATTAGATAGGCTCGACCCCCACAGATTTCCCGGGTAATGACGCTCTTGGTGCATCCGAATGCTACCGTACATGCCATTATTAACAACTATCACAATGATATTCGCTTGATACATCATGGCTGTAGCAAGCTCTTGCCCATTCATCAGAAAACATCCATCTCCCGCAAAACAGATAGAAAGTCTCTCAGGGTGCTCAATCTTCGCAGCAATCGCCGCAGGCAATCCATAACCCATCGTGCCACTAGTAGGCGCCAATTGGGTCTTAAATTTTTTGTATTGAAAAAATCGTTGAACCCATATAGTGTAATTTCCTGCGCCATTAGTAATATAAGAATCCTCAGGAATTGTTTTATTTAAATAAGCAACAATTTCACCTAAATTAATATCCTCACTTGTTTCTAATGGCCGAATAAAGTCCAAATAATTTTTTCTTAATTGGATCAGGCTTGCTTTTCTCTCGGCAGAGATGTCAGGGGTATTTAACTCTTTTGCAGCCGCAGCAAAGTTCGTCGGACTCGAATTAATTCCTAGGCTTGGCTGATACACATGCCCCAACTCATTGGGATCACTATGAACATGAATAAAGGTTTGCTTTGGATTGGGTATATCCAATAAGGTATATCCGTTTGTTGACGTTTCACCCATCCTAGCTCCAACCACCACCAACAAGTCAGATCCATCAATCCATTCGGCAAGCTTAGGATTCGTTCCCAAACCAATTTCACCAATGTAGTTGGGGTGTCGGTTATCGATTAAGTCTTGACGTCTAAATACACAGGCAACTGGTAAGGAAAATTTTTCTGAAAATTGCGCGATATCTAAGGTGGCTTTTTCATTCCAGCCACCACCCCCTAAAATCAATAAGGGTTTTTTCGCATTACTAATAGCCTCTGCGACTTGCAGCAGGGCTGCTTGGGTAGGTGCTGCATGGCTAGACTGATATCTTTGAGCATCCCTCACATCAGATAGTTCAAATAGCATATCCTCAGGCAGGGATAAGACTACAGGACCAGGGCGGCCAGAAGTCGCCACACTAAATGCGCGACTGATCATTTCCGGAAGACGATGAACGCTATCCACTTGATCCACCCATTTGGCGATCGAACCAAACATTTGACGGTAATCAATCTCCTGCCAGGCCTCCCTGCCTAAAGCACCACGTTCAACTTGACCTACAAACAAAATTAAAGGTGTTGAATCTTGACGTGCTGTATGAACTGCAATACTGGCGTTGGTTGACCCAGGCCCACGCGTGACAAAACAAATGCCGGGCTCGCCCGTAATTTTTCCATGAGCCTCAGCCATATGAGCGGCTCCACCTTCCTGCCGACAGGTAATTAAATCGATTTCATCTCGCGCCAAATATAAGGCATCTAAAACCGGTAAAAAACTTTCGCCTGGCACGCAATAGACAGTACTCACGCCGTTTATGCGAAGCGCATCCACCAACACTTGTCCGCCGGTTCTGTCTTTATTGAATGGTGTATTCATATAATTAGCGAGCCAAGATAAGCATCAGGGGCGAATGAAGTGGTCATTACTCGCCCTTTGCCCCAGAGATTTCAATCGCATTCTTCCAAAAAATTCGTGCTTTTTTGGCAGCCTCAAGCATGTCCGCTGAGCTGCCAGGCATAGGCTCAAAAGAAATCTCATCAAGCTTGGCAATAAATTCCGGCTGACGCAACACTTTCTCCATCTCGGCATTGAGGCGTTTAACAATTTGAGGCGACATGGACGATTGAGCCACGATTCCAAACCAGGCAGAACTGGTCAAGTACGGAAAACCAATCTCTGCAACCGTTGGAACATTCGGCAGTTCACGAGCTCGATTCTGTGACGTCACCGCTAAAGGACGTAGTGCTCCAGACTTAATATGGGGCAGCAGCTGCGGCAAGTTATCCGTAGTAAATTGCACATCGCCAGCCAGCAATGCCTGCATTGCCGGTCCATTACCGCGATAGGGTACATGCAGCGCGGAAAAATGGGTTTTTGCCTTTAATAGTTCATTCAAGATATTGCCAGCACTACCTAGGCCAGAGCTCGAATAGGAGACTTTCCCAGGGTTTAACTTTGCATAGTCAATCAAACCATTTATCGAACGCACCGGTAAAGAAGGTGCCACGACAAATATATTCGGCGTTTGCGCAATCAGCCCAACCGGCGTGAAATCTTCCACCGGGTTATATGACAGATTAGGGTACAAATATTGATTAATGGCCAGCATTGGCAGTGAAGCGACCATAAATAGATGATCATCCGGCGCTGATTTTGCAAAAAAATTAGCCGCAACAATACCATTCGCACCGCCGCGATTTTCAATGACGATGGGCTGCTTAAAGGACTCTCCTAATTTTTGCGCCAAGACTCGGGTGAGAATATCGGTAGATCCCCCTGCAGGATATGGCACGATAAGCTTGATTGAACGGGTGGGCCACAGCTCGGCAGCCATCGTAGCGCAAGATATGCCTAGGCCAACAAAGATACCCAGAATTAGAAGGCTAAACTTTTTATGCACGATTTTTACAACCCTTCAGACAGATCATTTAAAGGTTTATTTTCGCTTCGACTTACTTGCCTCGGCTCACTAAAGGCACAAATACCTCCACCCTTCTCAGTGATGGCAAATCATAATTTAGCACAAGGGTTGCGATAGCATCAATCACGGATTTCTCAATACAATTTTTACCACGATAAACTTCCATCCATGTTTCCATATTTTCAGGAGATACTTCGGGGCGTTGCATGATTTCTAGCGAGAGCTCAGGAAACTGTTTCCTAAACTCAGAAGCCATGTGATTCAATTTTTCTGCAACCTGATGATGCAAAGTTGCATCTACTTTGTAGTAAACAAACAATGCATCTGAACTTGATGACTGAGGCATTAGAGTGGAGGCATTCACTGATCTACTCCTTTATTTATTGTTTTTCCATTTGCAGATCATCAACCAATTTATTCCACTTCACAATCTCATTATTTAAAATAAGCTTGAAGTCCTCAGGACTGCCACCCCTAGGCTCTATTCCTAAATCTCTAAACTTCGCCCTCACCTCAGGGCTCTTGAGAGCCTGATTGATCGCTTTATTCAATTGCTCAATAATCTTCTTAGGTGTTTTTGCAGGAGCAGCTACACCATTCCACGCGAGCACACTATAGCCCTTTACTCCAGCCTCAGAAAGCGTTGGCACATCGGGAAGATTGGGGCTACGCTTTGAAGAGGAAACGGAAATCGCCCGAATGCTAGTAGCCTTAATCAGTGGCAAAGAGGGTGAGATTACCTCAAATGCCACGGCAACATCCTTAGACTGCAGTCCCATAAAGAGGGCAGAGGTTGATTTATAGGGAATGATTTCAATTGGTAAGTTCAGCATGCTCTTAAATAAGGTTGCCGCCATATGCTGACCACTACCTACATTAACAGTACCCACATTGTATTTATAGGGATTGGCTCTGGCTTTTGCAATAAAGTCTTGAATGGTTTTAATGTCGGAGCCACCATCCACCGTAACCACAATATCAAAAAACCCCATGGCTGATATTGGCTCGAAATCAGTTCTGATGTCGTATGGCAATTTCTTAAAAATGGCCGCACTCACGGCATTTCCGTAATTCATATGCAACAGGGTGTAACCATCCGGCTCTGCAGTTGCCACCACCTCTCCAGCCACTATTCCCCCGGCACTAGGGCGATTATCTACAATCACTTGCTGACCCAAAGTCTCGCTCATTTTCTGCGCAACTAATCTCGCAGTGATATCAGCAACCCCACCAGGGGCATATCCCAAAACTAGTCTAATTGGCTTACTTGGATAGACATCCGCCACAGCAAATTGAATTGAGGCGCAAAAAGACAGTGCAAAAATGCATAAGAGTTTTATCAAAGCAGCTTCCAATCTAAGGAAAAATTGAGAACTAAAAATATTAATCGGCTTAGTATTCATGTGAACTCTTCCTTACTATTCAATAAATTAGGGATCTGGTTGGGTTAAGGCTATTTTCCCAACCCACCCCATGGACTCACCAGGCTGGTTTCAATATCAAATAAGGATAGGCAGCGCCCAACGGTATGGTTCACCATCTCCTCTAAACTTTTGGGCTTGGCATAAAAAGCAGGTACGGGGGGCATGATGATCGCCCCGCTCTCTGTTGCTTGGGTCATTGACCGCAGATGCCCCAAATGCAACGGCGTCTCACGGAGCATCAATACTAGCCTGCGACGCTCTTTTAAAACTACATCGGCCGCACGGGTTAATAAACTCGTTGTTGTTCCAGAGGCAATCTCAGATAAGGAGCGAATCGAGCATGGTGCCACTACCATACCCATGGTGCGAAAGGAACCAGATGAAATGGTTGCGCCAATATTTTTTGCATTGTGCACCTCAGTCGCTAATGCCTCAATCTCTTTAAGGCTGATATCCAACTCTGAAGCCAACGTTATTTTTGCGGAATCACTCATTACCAGGTGCGTTTCGATACCGGAGTTTTTTAATGCCTCCAGAATACGTACCCCATAAATAATTCCTGAGGCCCCGCTAATTCCAACAATTAATCGTTTTGGAGTGGCTATATGCTCAACCATGGTGGTCACCTCATTCACTATTCTGGTCTAAATTTAGATTCGGCCTTCACATCATTGCGCTGCTGCGCTTTGCTAATCTTGCCATTTTCTAGATAATCCCCCTGCGCAGCTCGCAAGGCGGCAGCATCCCATTGCGGCAACCAATCGCCTAGCGAATAGCCAAACCAGGGTGACTGCGGTCTTAATTTAGGCAAATCCAACTCATCCCAAATCAACTTTGCCTTTTCCATATACTCTTTAGTAGGCAAGGCCAATGGTGGCATATCCCCCTTCATGGTGGCATCCATTAATAACGTTGAATCCTCTTCACCATCAAGCTCGCGCTTTGGTCCATGCCCTTGACCTCGATGATCCAGTGTTTGTACATCAGCAACGGGATTCATGCGATAAGCCATCGCCCATAACAGCGCATCCGCATTGTCAGGGTCAATATCATCATTCACCGCAATGCAAATCTTTCCACAATCGCCCTTGAAGAAAGCCGCACCATACAGGGCCCGCCAAACTTCTGTTTTAGGCATATTGCGCTCTACAGTAATCATCGTTACGCGTAACAAACCTGTCAGCGGTTCGTGTAAAGAAACTTTTTTAACGCCACGAATGCCCAAGGTATTTTTTAAATAATTTAAGAACAAGGGCTCATAAGCCACGCGCTTAATAACGCTAGATTCACTTGGTGCAACCTGACTAATATAAGAGGGGATGACAGGCTTTAATCGATGGGTAATTGCCGTAATGGTCATCGGCAAATTAAATTCCTCTAAAGCAACGTGGCCATGTGACTCCCCAAAAGGTGCTTCTGGCTCTAAATACTCGAGATCAATCTGTCCTTCAATGACAATTTCAGCCTGAGCTGGCACCCTAAGATCAACCGTCTTACCCATCGCAACTTCAATTGCCTCACCAGCAAGACCACCAGCAACATCAAACTCATCAACACCGATAGGAAGTTTTTGTGGTCCCATAAAGGCAACATAAGGAGGGCAACCCAATACTACTGCGCATGGCATCGTCTTGTGACCAGCCTCTTTCCAGGCCAAGTAATGGAGGTAACCGCCTGCACCGCCAACCCGCGTCGCCATCCTCACCACCATTCGATCTGGCGCTTTTAATGCACAGCGATAGGTACCCATATTTTGGACACCAGTAACCGGATCCCTGGTAATGACATTGGTAGCAGTCAAAGTTGGCGCACTATCAAAGCCGGGTGTTGAAATTGGAATGGATAACATGTCCAATCCTTTCCCCTCCCCTTGCAAGTCGCCAGATAGATGCACCACCTCATGACACTCTGGATGCTCAACCAAAACCGGGGCAATAGGATTTTGAATGGCGCGATCCCATTTCGCCTGAATCTCCTCAACCGGACAACCCATTCCAACGCCGTAAATCTCTCGGTTAGCCGCTAACCCACCGACCAAAACAGGCATATCGTATTTACGGCCTTTGGCATTGATAATATTTGTGAATAAAAAAGCTTTTCTCTCTGCCTCTTCCATGCCGCCCACAAACTGCCAGCGAACCAGTGGGTGCAATTCGGAATCTTTATCTATTGGCCTATCAATGATTTTTAATAATCCACGACGGTTTAATTCATCAATATGATCATGCAAATCTGGGTAGCGACGGGTTTTTTTAGTCATAAATTCAATATCAAAAAGTATTCCCCAGGTGGGGCATTAAATAATCAAACGATAGTGTTGCCAAAAATTACTCTAATTTAACTCCGCTGGCTTTCACCGCATCGCCCCAATATTTGTACTCGCTACGTAAATAGGCCGCAGCATCCTCAGGGCTTTTACTCACGCGTGGAATGCAGCCAATAGCCAAAAGACTTTGCTCAACCTCTGGATTCTTCATCACAGTTGATAAAGCGGCAAAGGTGGATTTCACAAGCGCTTTTGGTGTGCCAAGCGGATAGATAATCATGAGCCAAGTGACCGCATTGATATCTTTAAACCCTAATTCTCTTAAAGTCGGGACCCCTGCAAATATCCCGCCAAGCTGCCTGGAGCTGCCGATGGCTAAAGCTCGCAATTTTCCGGATTCAACATAAGTTCGTACAGAAGATGCGGTTTCCAAGGCAATCGACACATTTCCAGCAATAACGTCCGTTAGGCCCGCAACACTGCCCTTGTAAGGTACATGGGTGATCTTAATGCCAGCATCCCTCTTGAACTTTTCCATTGCCAAATGAGAAACAGTACCGTTACCGGATGAAGCATTGGTTAATGCATCCGGATTAGCCTTGGCATAAGCTATTAACTCTTGAAGATTCTTGATGGGCAAAGCGGGGTTGCATACCAGCACAAAAGGAAGATCCCCAATCAAACCAACCGGCTCAAAATCTTTCAATGAATCATATGGCACGCTTGGATAGAGGTGTGGATTGGCTGCAATGGCGGACATGTGCACCACCGACATGACGCTGCCATCAGCGGGAGATTTTGCAACAGCCCCCAAAGCAATGCTACCACCTTGACCTGGTCGGTTATCCACCATGTAATTATCACCAGTCACCACGCGCAACTTGTCAGCCAACAATCTTGTTACCGAATCTGTTGCCTGCCCTGGTGGGAAACCAATAATGATTTTGACGGTCTTGCCAGTGCCTTCTGCTTTATTCTGAGCTAAGGCGAAAGAACCAAAGAAGCTCAGTGCACTGCCAATCAAAATCTTTCTTCTGGTATTTAGTTTTGTATTCATTTTGTCTCCTCCACCATTTTTTAGTTCATCAATCGAGCGGACATCATTGCGATGGCAGCGCCCGAAAATAAAGCAACTATTAACCACCATGCTGGCACCAGATGCTTTACACCCGGACTAGCTTCTACAGCAGCAGTACTTCCTGGACCGATAGACTTCTTTTCCAAAGGCTTTAATGGTGAGCCTTTAGATGCTACAGCAGGAATAACAACTTCCGCCTCACCACCGCTTAACTGTTTACGGAAAGCAACAAAAAAATCATCCGCAATCTTCTTAGCAACTCCCTCAATTAATCTGGCGCCTACCTGAGCCAACTTCCCGCCAACCTGAGCCTGAGCCTGATAAGTGAGTTGAGTCCCCGCCCCAGAAGTATGTAAAGTCACATCTGCAGTGCCTTTGCCAAAGCCAGCTACGCCACCCTGACCTTCAAAGGCCATGTGGCAAGAGTTTGGGGCTTTAACATCACTCATCAAGAGCTTGCCTTTGAAACGAACCTTCAAAGGACCGACTACGGCCATCAAAATAATATTAAATTCTTCAGGGCCAACCACCTCAACCGACTCGCAACCCGGCAGACACTTCTTGAGTACATCTGGTTTAAATAATGACTCCCAAACAAGCAATTGGGATTCATCAATAAGCTGAGTGCCGTTAATTTCCATATACCAGTCCTTATATTTCAGCCGCGATTAATGAGGTTTCTTTTTCATTTCAGCAGATGTATTCACCATGGAATGCAAGCTACGTGCGTAATCCAATGCTCCTTGATCATCCATGCGTGGAGCTACTCTCATGTACTCTTTGAGTCCCAAAATGGCTGGTCTCGGACGGCTGAGCAAAATATTACAGAAGCGATCAACAGCATCATTCAATTTCGCCTCAGGGATCACTTGACTGACAACGCCATAATTCAAGGCTAAATTTGCATCAATGAATTCAGCTGAGTACGCCATCCACAAAATCGCATTGCGATTGAGTCGGTCATAAATTGCTGACATCACCATCGTTGGCATCACGTTATGTTCTATTTCAGGAATATTGAACGTTGCTTTATCACTTGCAAATGAAATATCACTAATCGTGGTCATTGCCAAGCCAAATCCCATGACGCGCCCTTCAACCACTGTCATCACCGGAACCAAACAGTTTTTAATGGCTTTGTAGCTATTAAAAATGGAGTCGTATTCAGCTCTGCGGGTGTATGCCTCAGGAGAGGCTGGTGGGAAATCTGGCCCGCGAACGCGACCGGTACAAAAATCAGGCCCAACGGAGCGAATCAATACTAAATCAGAAGTCTCATGAGCAGTACCTAAAGCTTGAATTAATGCTGCCGCCATCCGATCAGAAACACCATTGTCTTCTGGACGATTAAATGTAATACGCAAAATTCTACCGTCTTGTTTAATCTGAATCTGCTCACTCATGTTATTTCTCCTGGCTAAAAATATGATTATTAAAAATTAAACACTCTTCAATATTTGCAACAATAAATCCTTACTACCATCACTATCCCGCACCTCTCTGTACTCAAGCCTCAATGGCGTCACTATTAATGACACCCCACAGCGCGCTAGGCGTCATGGGTAAGGTGTTGATAGAGACACCCCTGGGAGACAACGCATCATTCACAGCGCTAGCGATTGCGGCAGGACTACCAAGATAGCCGGCCTCACCAGAGCCTTTTTGACCAAATTCAGTCAAAGGCGATGGCGTGCAATGATCCACGATAGTGATGGATGGCACTTCATGCGCACTTGGCAGCAAGTAATCCATAAAAGTGCCAGCGAGTAACTGCCCTTCTTCAGAGAAACTAAATTTCTCAAATAGAGCCGCCCCTAAACCATGAGCAATGCCGCCATAGGTCATGCCATGAACAACGTCTGGGCTAATCATTACACCGCAGTCATGCCCACAAATATATTTATGAATCGTCACTTTTCCAGTATTGGGATCAATACTCGCCAAAATGACATGCGCCTCAAATGAATGGCAAGGGTACATTTGCACTCTGCCATCCTCAGTTGGCAATGTTCCGCCAGTCGGCACTTCCCAAACAAATTTCTCTTGTAATCCTGGTTCCATACCTTCAGGTAATTGGTGGTACTTGCGATGCGCAATTTCTACCAACCCATCCCACCCAATGGATTTTGAAGCATCTGTAGTGCAGGTGAATACACCATTCTCATACCGAAGGGATTCTTCAGGAACCGCTAAATGATGAGCGGCAATCTTGGCTAACTTAGCGCGCAATTTTTTCGCAGCTCCTGCAGCAGCTCCACCCAACATAATCGCCATGCGACTGCCGACTGGACTGTTTGATGGCAACGCGTTTAATGAGTCGGCGTGAAGCACACGAATGCTGTCAGGCTGGCGATCGAGCACCTCACCCACCACGGTTGAGACAAGGGTCTCATGCGACTGACCAGATGAAGATGTGCCCATCAATGCCGTAATACTTCCAGATAAATCAATCCGCACGAGACAGGAATCCATCCAGGTTGTGGTTTGATTCTTGGGATTAAAAAGCGGCTCAAAGGAAGAGTTTCCGCCGGAAGGCTCTAGGCAAGTAGACATGCCAATACCAGCCAAATGCCCGCTTGCACGCAAGCGATCACGCTCAGCCATCAACTCTGAAAGCGGAGCAGCATTTAAAGCCTTCATAAATACAGTTTCGTAATCACCAGAGTCATAACTGGTGCCACTAGGAATTAAATACGGGAACTCATCTTTGCTAATCAGATTCTTTTTTCTGAGCTCAATCCGATCCATCTTCAGGAAACGGGCAACCCGATCGACACCCGTTTCAATAGCGTAGTTGGTTGGCGATTGACCAAACCCCCTAACCGCTTCTTGTGGTGTCTTATTGGTCATGACTGCAATTGCTTCGTATTGAACACTTTGAATGCGATACGGTCCAATAATGGCTCCGACTGGCTTACCAAGCTGGAGTGGTGAACGACCAGAATATGCGCCGATATCATCAACTGCCCGCATTTTCATGGTGCGGATAATGCCCTCTTTAGTAAAGCCCATCGTCACATCAAAAATACGATCTGGGCCCTGCATATCACCGCCACGCATATTCTCTAAGCGGTCCTCCACAAAGCGCACAGGGCGATTGAGCTTACGAGCTAAATAGGCAACCAAAATGGAGTGCTTGAGTCCACGCTTTACACCATAACTACCACCAACATCAATATCAAAATGTACGCGTACCGCATTGCCATCTAGGCGAAGTGCTTTAGCCAATTGATCAGGAAACTTAGGCATCTGAATAGACGCCCACACATCCATGATTTGCGTAGAATCATTCCATTCACAGGCAACCGCAAAGGTTTCAATCGGAACTGTCGAGTTTCTTGACCAGCGCGCCCGATAAGATATCTCATGATCACATTTTGAGAAGTCGTCTTCTACTGGACCCCAAACGAATTTGCGCTGAAAGATCACATTAGAGCCTTGAGCTTCATGCACTAAAGGTGAAGACTGTTCCATTGCCTTTTCAGGGTCGACAATATGATCTAAGGGCTCATATTCAACCTCGATTAATTCAACCGCATCTTCAGCAATGGCGCGGGTATCGGCCACTACGGCAGCAACCCATTCACCTGCATATCTTGCGACATCGATCGCCATCGGGTAACGCTTAACCAAGGGGGCATCAACACCTGGCAACATCGGATCCGTATTAGCTAATAATTCAGCTCCGGTCACTACGGCATGAACTCCAGGCAAACTTAAGGCCGCACTAGCATCAATCGACTTAATTTTGGCATGAGCGTAAGGGCTAGCAACAATCGCGACATGTAGCATATCGCGCAAATGAACGTCTGCCGCATATCTACCCTGACCGACTACAAAACGTCGATGCTCAACCGCGCGCCTGGGTTTGCCGATGTATTTAAACTGCTTATCAGCCATGGTTGCGCTCCCCGCCAGTAGCATGCAATACCGCATCCACGATCTGCTGATAGCCGGTACACCTGCATAGATTCCCGCTAATCGCTTCGCGAATCTCTTCCTCGGATGGGTGGGGGTTATGCTTCACCAGATCATGGCAAGCAATCAACATGCCTGGAGTGCAATAACCACACTGCATGGCATGGCACTCACAAAAAGCATCCTGAATCTTCGATAACTCTCCACGCTCAGGCGCAAGACCTTCTACTGTTACCACTTCCATCCCGTCAGCCTGTACAGCGAACATACAACACGATCTAATGGGCTCATTGTTTAACAAGATAGAACAGGCACCGCACACCCCATGTTCACAGCCGACATGCGTTCCAGTTAAATGAACCTCGTCACGGATAAAATCAACCAAGGTCATTCTTGGCTCAACCTCTTTCGCATACAGAGTGCCATTGACAGTAATTTTGACTAAGACTTTATTTACCATTATTGATTTCCCATCGCATTTTCAAGAGCCTCAACCAGCACTCGAGCTAGCAAAGTAGCTGCGAGACTTTTTCTAAATTGGGCCGTGTTATGTGTATCACTGCCTGGATCGCATTCCTTAACCGCCTCATTGGCTAACTCTTGCGCCAATTGCGGAGTTAATACTTTTCCCACAAGCTGCTCAGCCAATCTTGGGAAAGCCATTGGCGCGCCATTGACCCCACCAACCCCAAAGGCAATTCGCTTCACCAGTCCCTTGGTATCCACTTGAATTTGGCAGGCAGCAGAGGCAATCGCAAAATCGCCTTTACGCATTGAGACTTCCGTAAAGGCAGTTCCAACCTTGGCACCACTCCAAATTGGAAAATCAATTGCCACCAAGCATTCTGTTTCAGAAATAGCCGTATACATCGGCCCTAAAAAAAATTCATTCGCGTTCACTGAGCGAACCCCTTGAGATGCACTTTGTAAATGCATCGTGGCGCCCATGACTTGAGCTGCCAACGGAAGCTCCGCAGAGGGATCAGCAAATGAAAGACTACCGCCAATAGTTCCTCTATTACGAGTTTGACTATGGCCAACCCAGTTCAAGGCTTTTTTAACCAAAGGGGCAGTTGTATTTAATGCAGTATTAAATTCAATATCTCGCTGTCTTGTGCAAGCACCAAAGCGAATGGTTTCTCCATCCTCACTAACCTGCTTTAATTCATCGAGCCTATTAATATCAATCAACAGCGATGGTCTAGCAAAACGCATCGCCATCATTGGAACTAGGCTTTGACCGCCAGCGATTAATTTGGCATCCGAACCCACTTCCTCCAATACACCTAGAGCCTGATCTAGGTTTTCGGCACAAACATAATCAAAAATAGCGGCTTTCATCGGGAACTTTCAATCTATCAAGAAACCCACAAACGTAGGCATGCTTAAAGGCAAATTTATTGAAAACAAATTTTGTTCTCACCCTCATCTAAAAGCAATGTAATATTACTCATATCTCATGAGAAATTCTCATGAGAGAAATAATTAAGTTATTGTTTATATTAAATTTATTGGTTTTATTATGAGAAAAATTCCACCATTAAATGCCCTGAAGGCCTTTGAATCTGCTGGTCGTCATCATAGTTTTACGAAAGCAGCCAAAGAGCTAAACGTTTCCCAAGGCGCCATCAGCAAGCAAGTGGCTACTCTGGAAGAATGGCTCAATACCCAACTATTTATCCGCACCCAATCACAGCTCAGTCTTACTGAAGCTGGGCAAACACTACTGGCCACCGTAACCCCCGCTTTTGATCGGATTGCCCTCACCACAATGAGATTGACCGAGAGCTTGACTGAGGTAAGCGCCTTGAATGTGAATGCCCCACCCACGTTCACTATGCGATGGCTCATCCCAAGAATTTCATCATTTCAAAAAATACATCCTGAAATTGAAATTAAGCTCACCACCTCAACCGCGCCCATCAACTTTCGGGAGTTTTCCTACGATATTGCTATTAGAGGCTCGCAAGAAGAGCCGGAGCTAGATAACTCAACGCCATTTATGACGGAAACCATTATCCCCATATGCCGACCAGATTTATTAATCAACAAATCGATTCAGACCCCGGAGAACATTAATCAACTCACTGTTATTGGCTACGATACCGAACCAATGAAATGGTCTGAATGGGCTCAGTCTGCCGGTGTAAAAGAATATCGACCTACGGTTGCACTTCAATTTGAACAAATGTACTTTGCTCTCCAGGCGGCCAATGAAGGTCTTGGGGTGGTGCTTGTGCCGCTATTTCTGGTTGCTGATGATATTGCCACCGGAAAACTTTGTGCACCATTTGGAATGCTTGGCGCTCGACAAAGAAAATACTATGCCGTCTCCAGAATCAAGGTGAAAGATAACCCAATGATTAACGTCTTTTATGAATGGCTCTCACGAGAAAGTATTGAGACAGAAAAAAAGATGAAAAAATTGCTGATGCAACAAGTGGGTAGCTAATTGCCGCCAATGCACACCAATATTGCGCCATTCTTAAAGCAGATTTGAATGATTGATCCTTTATAGTGCCGAAATGTCTTTTTTTCGCAATTCATTTACTCCGCTCAAATTAACGCCTTGGCTACTAGGGATTGCCCACAGTCTAGTGCTTGCGGCGCCTTTATAAGGAACATGAGTAAATTCTGCGTTAGCTAAAAGACCGAATAATTCTCCAGCCAAATGCCCACCCCCACCAATGCCAGTAGACCCGAAGCTAAACTCTTTAGGCTTAACGCGAGCCTCTGCAACCAATTCACCAATATTTTTTATGGGTGACTGGAAAGGCACCGCCAAAACATATTGATAGGTTATCAACATGCTAATAGGAGAGAAATCTTTTACAGGATCGAAAGGTACCTTCTTATATAACACTGGATTAATGACCAAAGGTCCACTAGCAGTTAATAAGAGCGTATAGCCGTCCGGTGTCGCCTTGGCAACCATATCCGATCCGATCGTGCCATTTGCGCCAGGTCGATTTTCAACAATGACTGGTTGACCCATGCTACTAGACATAGATTGGGCTACCAATCTAGCCGTGATATCTGCCGCCCCACCTGCCACATAAGGTACGATCATTTTGATTGGTCTATCGGGATAATTTGCCTGTGCAATCGCGGACGAACCACAAACAAAGAGATAGCCAAAAAAACAGGTGTGTGCTAAACGCACGAAAGTTTTTCTCTTCATTTGACTATTCTCCCGCATACTGTTTAAGCAGGTTCAAAGTCTCTGCACTCATTTCAATGCCCTCATTACGCTGCCGCTTTAGTTTTGCCAACTCAATCATTCCCGGAACAATTACTGGCTTGGCAGGATCTACAGCGGGGCTTTCCATTAAGATATTGGCAAAATCGATCATGCGTTCGCTAAGCCACTGACTTGACCCCAAGCGCTTGGTATCAATCAAAATAAAGAAGTGCCCAAGATTTTGGGGCTCCTCTGGAGCATCTTGCCAAGATTTAATATGAGTTAAATAACCAGCATTGGATAAAAGGCCGGCAAAAAGATCTACCATGAGCGCCAACCCGTAACCCTTATGCCCACCAATCGGCAAAAGGAATCCATCCAAAGCGGCCTTAGGATCAGTAGTTGGATTGCCTTTGGTATCAGTTCCCCAGGTATTTGGAATTTCTTCGCCACGCTTCAGAGCATTTCGAATTTTTGCTCGCGCTACCACGCTCATCGCCATATCTAAGAGGAAATGTTGTCCATCCGGATTAGGAACGCCGAATCCCAGAGGGCTATTACCCAGACGCGCATCAGAACCACCCCAAGGCGCAATAGTTGTTGTGGCATTACTACCAATGATGCTTGCAAAACCTTTATCTGCGGCGATGAGCGAGTAAGGAGAAATAGGACCAAAGTGATTACTGCCTCTAGCAAATGCTACTGCAATTCCAAACTGGCTTGCCGCTTCCATAGCCGCCTCTAGAGCACGCATTCCAACCACGGGACCAACACCATTGTCGCCATCGACTCTAATCATGGCTGGTGCTACTTGCTCAACCGTAATGTTGGGTCGTGGATTAATTCCACCAATTTTTAAGCGATCCCCATAAGACTCAATGCGACTCAATCCATGTGTCGATAAACCAAAAAGGTCTGCCGTGACCAAAATATGAACCAAGTCATCAACATCTTTATCGTTTAGACCAAGACTCTTGAAGGCGCGTTTACCTAGGGTCTGCAGCTCAGGTTCTGAAATTATTATGTTTGAATTTTTGCTAGTACTCATGATTATTCCAATATGTGTATTGATTAAATTAGTCGGCGGTAAGATTTGCATTACGTACTACGGCGCTCCAGCGTTTTTGTTCGGAGACAATAAATCGAGAAAAGTCTTTTGGCCCAGCGCCTGCTGAAGTACTTGAGTCTTCAACCAGACGTCGTTGCACTGAGGGGGAAGCTAAAGCTTTTAAAGCTTCTTTATTTAGGCGCGTAATAACTGGTTCAGGAGTTTTGGCCGGAACCAACAAACCAAACCATTGTGAGCTCTCAAAATTCTTATACCCAAGCTCAGCGACCGTAGGTACCTCAGGCAAAGCAGGCATTCGTTGCGAAGAACCAACTGCCAGAATTTTTAGTTTTCCAGACTTTACGTGCGGGAGAAATCCAGGCAAGCCAGCAGATGCTGCATCAATATTGCCAGCCAAAAGGTCAGTCATCTGGGCCCCCGTTCCCTTATATGGAACATGAATTACATCTATTCCAGCGGCCAACTTCAACATTTCAAAAGCAAGGTGTCCCGCGCTTCCGTTGCCGGCAGATCCATAAGACAGTTTACCTGGCGATGACTTTGCTTGTGAAATGAACTGTGAAAGTGTGGTCGCATCTGACTTTGGCCCAACCGCAAATACCATTGGAACCTTGGCAAGCAAAGTAACTGGCGCAAAATCTCTTTGCACATCGTATGGCAACTTTTGCATCATCGCAGGATTGACTGCTAATGTTCCCATATGCCCTAGAATAATTGTGTACCCATCAGGCGCAGCACGTGTCACCTCTTGCATAGCAATGACCCCTTGGCCACCTGCTTTGTTATCTACAATCACTGACTGACCTAGATTCTTTCCCAACTCAACCGCCAAGGAACGAGCTATTACATCAGAGCTACCACCAAGCCCATAAGGGACAATGAGCCTTATGGTCCGATCAGGCATCCACTCCTGTCCATAACTTAAACCAGGGGCAATCAAAGTAGTCCGCACTAAGAAGCACATGCAAAGAAGCTTCACAATTGAATTACTGAAGTAGATATTTAAGATTTTCATAACACTCTCTTTTGTTGCCTTTTATATACATGACAGAACTTTCACCCCAATCTAAAGAAATATCTTCCATGAATTTGATATTAGTGTAAAGTGCAAATATCACACTAATTCTTGCGTTAAACGCCACAATAAAGAGATGATGAATTTTGATATTGGAGACCTACGGGCCTTTTTGGCAGTTTCTGACCTAGGCAGCTTTCGCTCTGCTGCAGAAATACTGCACCTTTCTCAATCCGCTTTATCGAGAAGAGTTGATAAGCTGGAGGATGCTCTAGGCGTCGAACTATTTACAAGAACTACGAGAAAAATAGAGCTGACAACAATAGGGCGGACTTTTGTTCATAGAGCCCGCAATGTCATATTGGAGCTAGAGAGCGCCCTCATAGGCATTAAAGATGTAGCAGAACAACTCTCGGGCGAAGTCACCCTTGCTTGCGTGCCATCAGCGGTGGGCTATTTTTTGCCATCAGTATTAGATGAGTACCGAAAAAATTACCCTAAGATACGAATACGCGTACTTGATGAATCCTCTAGCAATGTCCTAATGGCAGTAACTCGCGGAGATGCAGATTTTGGGGTGACCTATATTGGCACACAAGAGGCTGATATTTTTTTTCAGCCGTTAATAGAAGAGGCTTTTGTACTTGCGTGCCCAGCCTCACACCCACTCAGTAAGCGCAAGAAAGTTACGTGGAAAGATATCGGCGAGCATGGATACATAACGCTGGCCCAAGGTAGCGGAAATCGATTTCTAATTGATCAAGCTTTGGCTCAATCAGAGGAACGGCCACGCTGGTTCTATGAAGTTAACCATGTCCCAGCTTTAGTAAGCCTTGTTTCTTCTGGGCTAGGTGTAGGAGTGGTGCCACGCATGGCCCTTCCCCCGGATGGCCAAGAGGGGCTTGTTGCAATTCCCATAACAAACCCAATGGTCAACAGAAAGCTGGGCTTAATCTCTCGGCGAGGAAGGCAACTGCCAGTGGCAGCACAAGTCCTTTACGACATGCTTTTTACAAAAAAATCTACGTCAAGAAATAATTCAAAGTCGACCCAGAATAGGCATTCGGAAATGTGATGTAGCCACGAAATTTTTTACTACACTATGATCCGATAATGTTGTCAGGGGCTTCTATCAATCACCAAGGTTGGATCCTAAATTCAAAGAATACAGCTCGATCTTTTACCGCCCCTCCTTGGATTGTGCCCTCTTCATTTTAAACAAGCAAATAGGAGCGAGAACCAAAAAAATTAAGGAAAGCCATATAGCCGCTCTGGATTTTTAACTAGTATCAATTTGCGTGATGACTCATCAGCAACCCAACTGAAGAAGAGATCGCTTAGATCTGCATCATTGGGCATAGTACCCTTAACCATAACATGAGGCCAATCTGTTCCCCAAACAATCTGATTGGGGCTATTTTCTAGAATGGTCTGAGCAAAAAGTTGAACGTCGCCATAAGGCATGTCGCCAGCATTTGAAATACGATATGGCGCCGTAAATTTGACCCACGCCCTTTCTTCGCGCATTAAGGCCAACAAGCCCTGGAACCCCCTAGTATTGACGCCCAAAGCACATGACTGATAGCCCAAGTGGCCCAATACAATTGGAACTGGGAAATTCTGAAATGATCGAGCAATATCAGGAAACTCATTAACATGCATGAGTAACTCGATATGCCAACCCCATGGAGCAATCTTATCTGCTAATTTCTTTAAGTTAGCTAGTGGCAAAACGCCCTTTGCATCCGCCAAATCCACAATATTGCATCTGATACCTCTAATGCCGATGCCATGAAAATTTTCGATTTCATTTTCGGAAATAGCCTCATTGACTACCGCTACCCCGCGAAACTTTTGAGGATTTTTTCTTAATGCGTGGATTAAGAGTGAGTTATCTTCACCATAAATACTGGGCTGCACTAAAACCGATCGATCTACACCGAGACAATTTAATAGACTCTCATAGTCAGGCAACAAAGCATCGTGTGGCGTATAAATTCTATTGCTTGAATACGGAAAAAGCCTATCAGGACCACATATGTGTGCATGACAATCAACGGATCCAGCCGGAAAGCTGCATAAAGGCTCTCTCAGTGCCTGATCTGGCGGCTGACAGTATGGGGCGACACTCATGCAGTAAATTCTAAAATATCTAATCCAGCATAGCGATCTATGGTGTAGATTAAATTATCGTCATCCACAAATACATCATTTGTCTGAGGTGCGGCTCGACCCTCAGCAGGCATAGGAATATAAAAACCCGCCTCACGGGGCGATAGTGGATTTGCAACATCTACAGCTCTTAAGCCGCCTGCAAACCAAGTACAAAATACCATCGTACCCTTACGCTGCTCTTGAAATTGATGGGCACCAAAACGGCCAGGTGTTGCCCTACTCCAAGGCGAATCTAACTCGCTAACATCATAAATTGAAAGTGGCTTGATAGCCTGCAGGTCTGTCACATCAAAAACCCACATGCATCCATGGGGGCGACCCTTTCTGCGATCTAATTCTTCAGCGTCATGCGCATGATCTTCCTCATCAATAGCAACCGCAATACGTCTTCCATCAATTAAATCTTTAAGAGGCATGAAAGTATGGGAGGGCTCTGGAAATGGCGGATGATAATTATAGGTTCCTAATGTTTTTGGACTTTTGATATCAGTAATATCAATTACGCCAATGCCACCATGCCACAGCCCAGCCCAAAGCTCGTCACCAAAACGCAAAGCATGATGAAGTCTATTTCTCCTTCCAGACCATTGCGGGCTTTCTCCAGCAGCAGTATGTTGCCCAGGCATCCACCAGCGACTAACTTCAACTGGCTTAGAAGGATTAGACACGTCATAGATCACCAATATATTTCCTAAAAACCCTTCCATTTCAGTTGAAATATATGCGTATCTTTCATCAACATCAAAGCGGTGAACTCCAATTCCACCCGTTTTTTGATGCGCGATTAAACGGGGATTTTGTTTATTTGAAATATCAAAAATCTTAAAACCACCATTCTGATATGGCTTTTTTTGTGCCGCTTCTACTACTGGAATATCTTGCTCTCGCACATTCAGTGCCAAACCTAATTCAGCATGTGTTGCCTCCCGACCAAGCTCCTTTAGTAGTCTCGCCTTCACCCCAGGCAACTCATCCGCCCTTCTACCAATTGGGGTCATATTTCTTTCGCTATTGACATACAGTAAATCCCCAACAACTCGCGCTTTATGAGAATGAGACTCAGGATCATCCAAAAAAATTTGGGAAACAATTTTGGGTAATTTAGGATTCGAAATATCTAAAATAGTAGTTCCCAAATTATTTTTATTGGGAATATGTCCAACATATGCATAATCTCCAGAAACCGTTACCTGACCACCTCCCGGAATCTCGATACGCGAAAGAGATTTAAAATTACTCGATATTGCTTGATTGGCTTGCATCCTATTCATTCCTTGAACATTTAATTAATTCCGGCACCCGATTCTCGAACTACTTTCGACCATTTGGGAATTTCTGAGTGAATATAATCCCCAAATCCCTTAGGTGTGGTACTTTTTGGCTCTAGGCCCATAGCAGCATAAGACTCAAGCAATTCCCTATCAGTCAGCGCGCTATTCAACGCCTTAGAAATTTGTAAAATGACTGTTTCAGAAACTCCAGAGGGCACAACAATACCATGCCAGGTAATTGCCTCAAAACCCGGAAGCCCGGCTTCGGACATAGTCGGAACATTTGGTAACTCTTTCATTCGACCCTGTCCAGTAACCGCTAAAGCACGCACTTTCTTATCACGAATAAATGGCATTACAGACCCAGATGTGGCAAACATAATATCTACATGCCCGGCAATAACATCAGTTAATGCCGGCTGAGCCCCCTTATAAGGAATATGGGTCATATTCACACCAGCACTTGTTTTAAACATTTCACCAGACAAGTGAGCAGCAGCACCAGCGCCTGAGCTCGCAAAATTAAACTGGCCAGGATGACTTTTTAATAACGAAATTAGCTCTTTTAAGTTTTTTACGGGCAAGGCATTATTAACAATAAGTATATTTGGCTGTATCGCCACTAGTCCAACCGGGGCAAAATCTTGCTCAGGCCTGTATCTCAAACCTTTATATAAAAACTCATTAGTTGCCAAAATACTGTTATTACCTAAAAGCCAAGTGTAGCCATCAGGATCGCTATGAGCTACATACTCAGCCGCAACATTACCTCCGGCACCAGGTTTGTTATCAACCACAATTGGCTGACCCAACAATAAAGACATCTTTTGCGCCAACCCTCTTGCAATCACATCGCTTGGACCGCCAGTGGTAAATCCAACCACAAAGTGAATTGGTCTAGTTGGCCATAAATCCAAACCCCATGAGGAACTAGTAAGCATTAGACATGCGCAAGCGAATAAATACTTAAGCTGTTGTCTCATTTTTATTATTTAATTATCATCATTTGGGAAACTGTCTATTATTGAATCTTAACTTAAATAGGCAAATAGCCTGATAAATTGAGGCGAGTGACTTAGAAAAAATATATCTTTTCCAAAAACGTTGATATTTACGAAATTAGTAGCACTACTCTAAATAATGACAAAAAAACCTGCCATTTCTCGCGTGAGTTTACATTTATGATGAGATCATCAGGAGACCAGCCGCCGATGTCGTAGAACTTTATTCTTAAGTCTTCTAATCCGTTGGTCGCAAGTTCGATAAACGAAGTTTCGGCTAAGCCAATCTCGCCCGACCCACCAGTAATACAAATCTCTTAGAGAAATCTAGGGGCTTTTTCTTTTGAGGTTGGGGAATATGTGGCAACTGTTGGTAACAATATCGCATCTCAATATCGTTGATTGAGCGGGGATGTGAGAGGCTCAGCAACCGATGGCACTATGAGCAACTTAGAAGACATCAAAGTGTCGCGAAACGCGACACTTTGATGTCTGTACATCTTGATCTTTTCAGACTATTTTTGATCTCTCTCCTCAAGATTCGCACTTTCTTGAGCCCTAATATCAGCTGTATAAAACTTCCCAGTATCTACTAAGGTAATTTTCTTTAGCGCT
>Ga0214165_1000671_pt1 | contig 22213 bp, 25 predicted proteins | sample TroBogypolimnion_34_FD_153004 | JGI IMG/M metagenome (GOLD analysis project Ga0214165, IMG submission 153004) | Freshwater microbial communities from Trout Bog Lake, WI - Practice 03JUN2009 hypolimnion v3 | ecosystem: Environmental > Aquatic > Freshwater > Lake > Hypolimnion/Profundal zone ... | reverse complement strand
TTCACCTCTATGCCCGTGTGCGCAAGCACCACAGCAAACAAGAACGCGATGGTGGCCTGTGAGGACCAACCACCGCGTAGCGGTTTAGTTCAACGCTGCCCAAGAGCCCCACAGAGAGAAAGTTTCATTTCGCTCGTTGAATGACTGCTGCTGATTTTTGCGCCAAGTCTATGTCTGGTATCGAGAACAATGGTGACCGTCTCTTGCTGGTCGGGACTTGCCGGCCAGCGCAAGGTCGCCAATGACTGCTAACGAGGGCGGATTCAACCGGTCGATGCAACGAGTTGGCTGAATTGTTCAGCAGGCGTTTCATAGTTTAGAGTTTTCCGTGGTCTCTCGTTGAGCGTTCTCGCCACTGCATTTAGCTGCGCCTGTGTGTAGTTGGAGATGTCGATCCCCTTGGGGAAATACTGCCGCAGTAGTCCGTTTGTATTTTCATTGCTCCCGCGCTGCCAAGGACTGTGGGGATCGCAGAAGTAAACATTGATGTCAGTGGCCAATGTGAAGCGCTTGTGGGCAGCCATCTCATGCCCCCGATCCCAAGTCAACGACTTGTAGAGCTCTTGAGGCAACTTGCGTGCATTTTTGATCAATGCGTTTACCACTGTTTCAGTGTCTTTGCGGGCGACCTTTACCAGCATCACGTAGCGTGTATGACGCTCAACGAGGGTTGCAATCTGCGTGTTGATGCTCCCAAATAGCAAGTCTCCCTCCCAGTGCCCCGGTACTGCCCGATCATCGACCGCAGCCGGCCTTTCGCTGATGGATACTGCGTCAACGATCTTGCCGTGATTTTCCGTCTTTTGGGTGTGATGACGCGAACGACGCATCGCTCGGGTGCGTCTCAAATGTTGCAGTAGTTCTTTCTTCAGGGCGCCACGGGCCTGAATGAAGAGACTTCGATAAATGGTTTCGTGTGACACCTGGTAGTTCTCGTCGTCCGCATAAGTTTGCTTTAGCCACCCAGCAATCTGCTGTGGTGACCATTGCAATTGAAGCTTACCAGCCACGACGTTGGCCAATTTCCGCTTCTCCACTAGCTTGCAAGTTTTGGGCCGAAGTGCCCGATCCCAGGCTGCCTGCTCCGCTTGATTTGCCCGGTAGCATTCGACACCACCGTTGCGGTTGATCTCACGGCTGATGGTCGATGGAGCTCGTGCGAGAAGTGTTGCTATCGAGCGGATTGACCAGCCCGCTACCACAGCGCGAGATATTTCTTCGCGCTCGGCTAAGGTCAGCGCCAAGTGCGAGCGGTGACGCTCGGGCGGACGTATGCCACCCGTCTCAGCCAGGATGCGTTGAATCGACGAGTGATCGCGATCAAACAACTGAGCTATGTGTTGAAGGGACTCACCTTTCTTCCAGCGCTCCCACATCAACGCTTTCTGGGTCTGGGTGTAATAGATCCGTGGTCTTTGCTTCATTTGCAACACTCCTTCTGCTTAGACAGAATTTAAGGTGTTGCATCGACCGGTTGAATCCGCCAGAAATTCATTACCTCCAGATCGACAAATTCTCAACCGCCGGAGAACGACTGCAGTCAGGAATTAAGGTAGGCCACATCCGAATGCGACCGCGAGTCCAAGGCCTAAATTTCAAGCTCCGGTTCTGCCGTAGCTACTTTTATCGGCGTGACTTTCAAGGGGCCAAGGTCTTCAGCTTGAACTGGATCGACTTGCAACGCACCCACCGCATGGCCGGCGTCTTGTTCGACCTCCACGGCCAAGCTTTTTTCCAGCAAATAGTCAACAGCCTTTGACGCGTCTTTCGCTGCTGCAAAAACGGCGTGTTTGTCGCCTTTAAGCGCCTCCAGCCACGACCCGATGTAGGCTGCGTGATTTTTATCATCAAACTGTACGCCTGTCTCAGCACTGGCGAAAGCGCTGCACAACTCTGCAACCAATTCTTCACGGGCATATTCATCTGTACCAAAGCCGTTGGAGAGTGGACGATTGAGCCTGTTTTCACCGCCAGTGGCGTGACCGAGTTCATGCAACAAGGTGCCAGCGTATGCTTCAGGACTTTCAAACTGATCAGAATTTGGCATTTGAACGGTATCACGCGCAGGCGAGTAATAAGCCCGATCACCACCATGTCCAAGCCCTAGGCCATCCAGTTTCATCCCGGCTGCAATTTTTTCAACGGCAGCAATCTTTTCGATAGCGGGACGTTCCTTTTTGGTTGCAGTGGGTTCAATGGACAACCCAATGCATTGCTCAACATTGAAGGCATGGCTGGTTTTCTCGAAGAGCAAACTCAATGATCTCTCTGCCTGCTTCCAGCTGTATTTGCTCCCGCCGGCTTCAACAACCAATTTGCGGGTGTCCACAACAAGCCCGCTGGCAAGTTTGACAGTTTGAGCATTCTTCTCCGGCGCTTCACCAAGCTTCACCAGAGCACCATTGTGTGTGATGTCAACATCCCGGCGGCGATGAAAAGGCAACTCGTCCCAATATTCAATGGGCGTGGATTTCTCGCCCTTGGCGACGCCGCCGCCTAAGCTTTGCGCCTGTTTGAAGGTTAGCCAACGTGGATCAGCGTAGCCACTGTCCATTCCCTGCATCATCAGCATGAGCCGGTTACCACCGCTGTAAATGCGACCGGAAACTGCATTGCGGGGCAGTCCGGCGGCAACACCGCCAACATTGGTCCAACCCTTTCTCCAGGGCATGACTCCGGACTCCAATGAAGCGACGATGCGTTCCGTGATTTTTTCACGCAGGTCTTTTGTGGTCTCAGTCATGACTCACCTCGACAAAATCTGAGGGGTCAACATCATCATGTTCAGTGCCTGACAGATCAATGCCGAGCTTGTCGGCATCGCGAACTGAATGCACATCAGAGCTGGTCATGATGCCCAGCTCTGCAATGGTTTCTGGGGAGAGAATCGTTAGTGCTTGCATGATTTATTCCATGAGAAGACCCGAACTGATCGGGCCTGGTTGATCAAAGTTCAATGCCTTCTTCAAATTCGTGTTGCCGAGCTCTGGGCATTTTTTCGCCCACTTGAAAAGTTTTTTCTTTTTCCAGCGATTGCTCTTTCTTTGCCTCAGCCACTTCAGGTTCGACCTTTTCCCGCTCCTCCAAGAACGCCTCACGGACATAGTCGCCAGACGTTTTGAAATACTGCGCAATCTTTGCCTTCTGCGAAGGCTCCAGCGCTTCACGTTCCCGAATGACGCGATCATCACGCACCATCACAACATCCGTTCCAAGTTGTGTGAGTTTCCCGTCAGTGTCCAAAATCCCTTTTTCTAGCAGCAGATCGACAGAACCGGGGTCAACACCACCGTCCTGCTTTTCAAGGTCCGCCCTGGCGATTTCGTGAATCGCCTGATAGCCCAAATCCTTGATACTGGCATTGGCCGCAAGCATGCGTTCATCGGACATGGAAATCTTGTCGGTGCCAACCAGATCAACTCCGGGAACAGGACTTTTTTTCAGGATGTCAATCGTTCTTTGATCAGCACGAAGAATGGTCTTGCCCACCGGCGCAATCGTCAGGTTTTTTGCCGGGTCGCCCGTAATACCGGCTTCAACACTCGGAATGCGTGCGCGCTCAAGTCCTTGGGATACCTGTTTGCCTCTCATCCAGGCCCTCAAAACCTCAGGCTCGGTGTTTTGAAGCGGGTAGCCCAATCTGCCAGAAAGTTCCGCGGCACGAACTTTGAACGCGGTGTCCCCGGTCAGTAGCAGGCCTTTGTCAACGTCGAACTTTTTGGCGGCAATCTTGAGCGCCGCCTCAATGTCTCGATCATCGGTTTTGCGAACATCCAAGCGGTCACCGACGTCACGCAACGTCACTGTCAAGCCGCGCGTGTATTCCATGACCCCGTCCTTGCCTTCACGCGCATGCAAATCGGCCAAAACAATGTTGGGTGCTATTTGCTTGGCAAAGCCTTCCAGAGCGGAGTCCGGTGCTTTTTCGGCTTCCTCAATCAGACTGTCAAATGTTGGATCATCAGGCTGTTCAAGTTTCGAATCTTTCAGGAAATCGAGCCAGCTTTGCGGTCTGACAAGCGAACCACCGAGTTCGCGCGCGGTCTTGTCTTTTTCAGCGTGGTAGCCTTCAGTGAGTTTGGCAAGCTCGATGGCCACCGACGCGGAAATGGATTGCTCAGAGGCATTTTGAGCCTTCAGTCTGGCGTGAATATCGCCACGGGTTGCTTCAATATTGGACTGCAATTGCAGCCATTTGTCTCGGTATTCCTGTTCGTGCTGATCAATGCCGCCATTGCGAATGTTACGCTCTGGAGCCGTTTTGACTTCGTATGCTTCGAGCAGGGCAATTCGCTTTTTTTGCTCACCAGTCAAATTTTCCATATGTGCCTTTCAGATGAAAACTTATTGCCCACTGGGCTCAGGCGGCGTGCAGTTGATATATGGAATCGTCAGAGCTGATCCCCAGCGGCCATCGTTTGCTGACTTTTGAATAAGTGCATTGCGAAAGGCAAGGTCATCGTCATACTCTGCACGCCACTTTCCCGTTTGTTGCAGCCAGGGCTTCGCCAAGTTGAGAGATGCGCGCCGCTGTTCAATTGAGGTTTGATGCGCAGGCGTTAAGACACCATAGCCCGCATAGACTTGCCACCCAACAAAACCGGCACTTGTTGCGGAACAGTCGCCACCAGCGGGTGAACCTGGGATGCACGCTGAATACGAAAACGTTGAACCGATTGCCGGTGTTTCCACATACGTTGGAAAGCCGCCGGTAGTCCAGGCCACCCAGCCGCTGGGTGTTAAAAACGCCACCGGATATCCAGGCCTTGCAGGGTCTTCAATACCAACCCATATTGCACCAAGTAGACCCACATCGGGTGTGGCAACTGTGCCGCTGATGGAAATTGACGCGGGTGACGGGTCGAACGTCGTACCTGCGCAAAAGACATTGCCACTGACGGTTTGAGCCATTGCGGCCATGCCGTGGGCAAGCAGCAAAATGAAACCGGATTTTTTCAACATGGGACGGTTTTCCTTTTAAGGAGGCCAGTCCAGCATCAAGACTTTGGGGGAAGGGTGGTGGACCCCCGCTGGACTGGCTTAAGCAATACCGCGACGGCGCAAATGGAAAGCCCATGCGCACCGGGCTATCTTTGGCCTGTCGAAAATCAGTGGTAGGTTGGCAAAATGATCGAGCGGTTGACCATGACGTTGAAGGCCATCCCAGGTCGAACTTGTAGCGTGGGTGAAATATTCAAACTTTTTTGCAAGATCTTCGAACTGACATCACTCAAGGAATTCATGGCAGCGGCGGAAGCTTGGGCCGAGCCGGATGGCGTATTGAAGGCCCCTTGATTTTGCGGTTGCGACTGTTGGGCGGCAACACCCAACAACGATACCAACAAGGCCGATGACCAGGTTTTCCAGAAGTGGTTATTCACCTGATCTTCAATACCAGCTTGACCTTGGCCATCGGCCGCCGACATGGCGCGCAGGGAAATGCGCGAACCATTGGGAAAAATAAGTTCATCCCAAGCCGCAAGCACCCGCGATTGACCATAAGCGACATCAGCCGAGTACCTGCCGATAAGGCGAGAGCCTTGCGGGATCACCACAGCGTCAGGCTCATTCGTGGCATAAACAGTTTGGCGGGTCTGTGCAACGATGGTTCCCGGCAGATCAGAATTGATGCCAGACAGCATGATGGCAGGGATGACGGAACCAGCCGTCAATTCGAATTCCCCTATTCTTGGTTTGAGTAATTCTGGCAAGTAGCCGTTCTCAGCTGCTTCCTTCATGAATGCCTTGTTGCGCGCTTGGGCCGCTACTGCAGGGTCTTGGCCAGCGGGACCGCCAGCAGCCACAGTGGCAGGTAAATATCCTGAATTACTGTTTGTACCGGCCACCCCGGCGGGCAAATTCGCCATGCGCATGGTCTCAGCAGTGGCAGACGCGCGCGCATTCGCTGCACGCCCATTGGCGGCCGACAACTTTTGAGTCACACCTCCCGCCAGGCCTTCGCCGTCAGCACTCAAGCCCAAGTTACCACCGGCCGCTGATTTCGCAGCCAGCGCAGCGCCACCCTTGCTGATGTCAGAGGTTTCGGCTGAGTCAGATGCCATGATGTGACCCTGGATACGCTCAAATTTGCGTTTTTGCAGCCACAGCCGGTGCGACTCGGCGGGTGTGGGCGGTGATGCGCCGCCACTGGCAGTTTGAGACCCACCAGAACTACCTTTTTGATTGGACGAGCGGGTTGTCAATGGCCCTGTTTGTTGACCATCAGGCGTTTGAACAATCGGCTGACTCGTGATTGCAGCGGCTCGCCGCTGGATGTCGTCAGCGTTTTCCTTGTACGGAGCCGCTTGACCTGGCGCATCACTGGCGGTCAATTGCTTTTTTGACTCAGCATTACTGCCACTCTTGCCGCTGATCATCACACCGATCAAAATCGCCGACGCGACCATCGACGCGCCACCCAAGAGCAAAAACTGTCCTTTTTTGGACAGCCGCTTGGTGCCAGGTGGTGGTGGATGGATGTCGAGCGGCTGACTGGGGCCATCAATGGCGGCCACCTCAATCTCCACTGGATCGTCAGTTCCGGATTTTTTGCCAAAATCGAAAATCATTTTGCCCCCCAGTTGAACAAACTGTTGGGTACTGATTTTTCGCATTTGACGGTTTGGGCGCTGGCACCCACGCCAAGAACCAGACTGAGTTTGGCGGGCTTGCCATCGATGATGTAGTAGCCATTCACGAGCCGGGAATTGAGCAACTCGGTTTCATTGTTCGAACTATTGAACACCGCTGGTGCATCACTTGCCGAAGCACCAGGCGGCAATTGGATGAAGGTGTGCGTGTCGTTGGCAAAGACTCGTGCAGGCTTTAACGCCGCCTCACCCGTGCAGGTGTAGCCAAAATCAAGTGTTGTCGGATCAAGTTTGCCAACCGACTTGTCAGCGACGACCCGGTGGGATTTGGCCTGTTCAGCGGCAATCTTTGTGGCGGCGATTGTTGCCTCAAATTCTACTTTTTGCCGGGCTGACACCTGCGCCTCAGCGCTCAAATCACGTGTCATTGCCGCTGGGTCGTACCAGCTCACCATGGGTACATACTCGGTTTTGCTCGACACGAGGTGCATGAAATAAATGCGGCCCTTGTCAGTCGTCACCACCAGGTTCGTTGACAGGCCTGCCTGTGTCGGTTTGATCATCATCACAGGCTTCGTCCCGGCTGTTGAGTTCTGCAACAACCATCGCACCGTATCACCAATCGAAATGCTGGTCACTGCCTCTCCGTCCTGCAGCGCAACGGAGCAAACGTGCAATGGTGCACAAGTAATTGTCGGGCGCGAATATCCATAGGGGTATTCGACAGCGCCACCAGCGCCGACCAGCGCATCAGCGACGCCTGTTTGTTCCCAGCGTTGCACCGCTGCAAGCCTTGCGGCATCGGCGGCCGCAAGCTTTTTCACTTGCACCATGGCTTTTGGCAGCATCGGCAGCGGATCCAGCATTTCAGTGGGTGCTGTGATTTTTTGTGTTGCAGGGGTGGGGTGCAAAGCTAGTGCTGCAATGGCCGGAGCAGCCGTTTCGATAGTTTGGACCGCAAGCTCTGTTGATAGAGCAGCAGAAGTGGACTGGGCAAACGCACTGCCAGCCAAGGAAAGAATAGCCAGTGAGAGGAGGGAATTGTTCATGATGACTGCCTTTACAGAACTTCTTTTGTCCAAGAGATTGACTTGACGTAAATGCCGAATGGGTTCCAAAGCGCGACTTTCTGGTTTTCTGCCAGCTTTGCGTCAACCCCGACCGTGACGACCGCTTTCCAGTGTTCCGCCACAGCCGCCGAACCAGGCTTGGCTTTTGTTTCCACCCACGACACTTGATAGGCTTCGCCCCCTTGGGGGATGACGGAAGAAATGTCGACGCGCGTGACAGATCCATCGACGGAGAAAGGCGAGTTTTCTTTGAAAAAATCATTCAGAAAACCGGCAACGTCTCGACCAGCCATTGCATAAACCCGGTTGAGCGTGACCTGTTGGGCAACAGCATCCGGCAGCATGGAGCGCACGTCCTTCATGAAGGCTGCCAATTGGGCAACCATCAGCCGTTTGTCAAAATCAGCTTTTGCCACCGGCGCGGGACGGGCAACAGCGACAGGAGAGCCGAGTTGGTCAATGACAACCACAAATGGCTGAATCTTTGATTGGGATCCGATGAACGCAATGCCCACCACAGCCACAACCGCCACGGCCAAGGAGCCAGCGGCAATGCGTTGCCAGTTGCGCGCGCGTGTGATCAATCCACCGTATCGCTCATCCCACTCCCGGCGGGCGTTGAGGTATGGATTTGGGTTTGACATGCAAGCGTCCTTTTTGAGTGCTGTTGCCAAATACCGTTGTGGCGCAAGTTGCACAAAAAAGGCAAGTAAAACCCCAGCAGATAGAGAACTGGCGTAGTCATACAATCAGGATGCCGTGAATTACGGAACTTATGGCCGTTAAATTCGGAATCAAATGGTGTCGTCTACGGTGCTGCCGCTGTCATGAAAGCACAGGGTCACCGCTCGAATTCAGGCTCTTTGGACATCCGATTTTCTTTCACAGGAAAAAAAATATCGGCTCTTGCTTTTTCCATGTCGGCAGCCGGTGCAGCGCTGGCAATGAAGTCACGTACTGCCTGGGGGCCGCCTTGACCGAGCAGGTCCCGCGCATCAGTGCCAACTTGACTTGCCGCAGGAGGCACAGCCAAAGCGAACCCCGTCACTTTTGCAGCTTCTAAAGCCCTTGGGATGGCGTTTGATTTCAGTCTGCCGGCCGCATCACGGCCTATGTCGTGATCTGTTGCAATGACAACACCCGCAAACAAATCACACAAGCCCGTTTTTTTGACCCATTTGGCGACCGCCATCACATTGTTCGACGACAACGCGCAAAGCGTGTTGCCCGCACCGCTTTGCCCAATAGCAAGTCCTGTTGCCACCCCCTCACAAATCACAAGCGGCTTCTTTTTGTCAGCGACTGCCAGCCACGCTTGGATTGGAGCCAGCGCACCACCAACATTTGCTTTCATCAATGAATCAGGAGCGGGTAACGGCACAAAGGCGCCGATTGTTCGAGAACCTTTAGCCATGATCTTGTCGGTGCAGAATGCGACTATGGGCATCAAGTGGTGCACACCGCAAAGCTCCACCGTGTCTCGCCCTCCCATTGGATCAGGGCGAAACATGGGTGCCATCATCGTGCCGGCGAATCTGTGACCCCTGGGGTACACCCGCAAATCCGAGCCATCCAAAACAGCATTGCTTTTGACAAGGTGTCGATGATCAGCGGGCGGGTGTTCAGCAGCCATCCATGACTCTATGGTGTCTCGATTCAGATCCAGATCGGCCGGATGAACTTCAGCTGCGGTCGCCCGGCGCGGTAAAACGGGTGAAGACCTGAGCAAAGCGAGATCAGCGTCCAGACCCAAATCCTGTCCCGTGACAAACATGGTTTTCTTGCCATCACTTGTTTGCCTGCCTTCCCGCCACGGCGCAGGAAGATCAATGTCGTTGCGAAATGAAAAAGCCGTTGCAACGCCATCGTTGGACACAAGCAACTTGTAGACTGGTTTTTGATCAGAACCATCGCAATAGCGCCCGTGCAACCGTGACGCAATCAGACCAGCCGCCTGCAAGGATGCATCAGCAGCCCGCCACACTTGTTCCGGGTCATACGAGCGCAGTTGCCCTGGTGCAGACGAAAATTTGGGTACTTTGCCCAGCGCTGCCAGGTCGTGGGTAACAGTCAACTGGTCGATATGTGCACTGAGCGACGGGGTCGATTTGTCGCCAAGCGGGATGTCACCAGCAGCATGCCAAGGCTCGCCTGCGGCAAGTCCTTTTTCTGCATAGCGATGCCACATTTTCAGAGAGCCATCCCGTGCCAAGGATAGTCGGCCACCGGGCGTTCGACTTGTTTCACCGGGCAAACGAAATTCGACTAAATGGTCTTTGACTTTGTGAATCTCACAGCCGCGGGCAATGAGGTAGTTCTCAATCTTTTGCAGTGGCGCCATTTTGTTTCCCTACGAGTCGAGTCCCATGCGCAAGCCTGGCGCGTGGCCCACATGACCATCACTCACCCAATGCGGTTTCCTGCGATCAGCAGCGTATTGCAAACGCTTTGAAAAACTGTTCAGTTTGTCTGCCACGCCGCTTGGTTGTTGCTTGTAGTCGGCCTCAAAACGCTGTTGGGCAGACCGCGCATCGAATGAATTTGCCGACATACCGCCAGTTTCGTTGTCGGTTCGACGGCCGGTGCCAGTGCCACCATCACCTGGTCTGGCAGATGGATTAAAACGAGGGTCAACAAAACCTGGAGCCTCGGATTGAAGATAATTTTGAGCGCCAGCGTTCAAGCTTTGCCCGCCGACTGGAATGTCAGAAGGAGCAGAAGGCGAGGGGGAGGGTGACTGCGCGCCGAGGTAACTGCCAGCGCCACTACCCAATCCTCCCGCCATACCGGCCTGGCCCGAAGCACCCAACTTATCAGGTACGCCACTGCCACCACTGCTTGCAACCATACTGGTTTGAAAAGGGTTGACTGAACTCAGCGCACCACTGATGCCACCTCTAAAGCCGACGCCACCAGAAGATCCACCAATGGCACCCGCAGCCTTTTGGACAGGCATCAACGCGCCCATTGCGCCGCCAGCAAGCCCTAAGGCGCGAGCGCCGGCTGCACTTGCAGCAAGCCCTGCAGCCACCGGCGCACCACCCACCATGCCAGCAGCAGTGCCGGCACTCTGCAAAGACATCGCCACTGTGCCATTGAGCATCGACCCCGCCAATCCGGGTGCCATGTAGCCAGTCACACCATAGAACAGCGACGCGCCACCCACACCCAAATAGTCACCAAAACTCGGGCCTTCTGGATGCGCTGCGTAAGAAGCAGCAATGGTGTCCTTCAGCGCTTGCGTAAAGCTATCACCGAAACCAATGATCAAATAAATGGTGAACAGTTTGACGCCGATGGAAATCGCGTAGCCAAAGTATTTCTCGGACAAATTGTGCGTCCAGCGTGAGCCGGAAAATCCGAGCATTAACGCACCGCCGCCAATGATCAGATACGACTCAACAAGGGTGATGAGAAGTTGAACAGCAATTAGGCCGTAACCAAGAATAATGAAAACAGAGGCGACGCCCACAATGATGGAGCTCAACATGAATTTGCCAAGACCCTGGCCGGAACTGGTCAAAGTATTGATGATCATGCCCCCGGTACTCGGTGCTGCGTCGTTAGAAAACTGCATCAGGCTGGAGGCCACTTGCAGTCCTTGATCAAACACGGCTGATGGTGATAAGACTGAAGCGCCACCAACACCAGCGCCCGCTGCCTTGAATGAATTAACAATGGCAGGAATCCACTCCGGTGCTTTGATCAGCACCATGGCAAAAAATGAAAGGGACATGACCTTGAACAATGTCCCAACCATGATCTCAGAAAGCTCTGATTTTTTGAGCGTCAGCTGAATGGCTGACCATGCGAACTCAATTGCAGCCAGGCCAAAGAACAGGTTCTTGGCATAGCCCAAGGCGCTCGACATCCATCCACCGGATGCGCCTTGCACTTGACTCACCAGCGTATCCATCATGCCAGCGGCATTCGCAAACGGCATGATGCCGCACAGCAGCAGAAAAATTGTTATGCGCATCGCAAGCACCCTGATCAATATTTTCCAGAGTGGTTGCGAAAGAAATTTCGGTACAAAAGTTCGTCTTGGAACTTTTCGTTTTCTTGTTTGGCAACTGCATTCAGTCGTGCCTGTTCCGCCGCAATAATGGTGCCGTGCAGGGCTTGGGTTTCATTAACCATCAAGCCGGCAATTTGATTGCCAGCCTGAATCGCTTGCAGGCGGCCAGCCGCTGTTTGGGATGCCAGCTGAATTTGCTGCAAAGCACTTTGCGTGGTTGAAAAATTATTCGCGTTGTAGCCCAGTTGCTGCAATGCCGCGCCAATCTGGTTGTTCAAGCCTTTGTTCCAATGCATCAGATTTTGCTGCTGGTTCGACAGCAAATTGCCATTGCCGTAGGTCGTTTGCATATCGGTGATGGAATTCACGGTTGCGTTCACAATGCCTTGGGTGTTTTGAATCGTGCTGACCAGTGAAGTCAAACGCCCCGCAATGCCGCTCCACGCCTGAATTGGAATTCCAAGCGTGTTTTGGTACATGTTTTGGTACATCTGGATTTGCTGCTGCAGTTGTTCCAGATTGCTCGAATAGACATTGACCAACTCGGCGTTGTTCAGCCACTGTGTGGCTTCCATTGCGCCCACAAACCCGCCACCTGCAGCATGAGCTGATGGCACTGACGCAAAAACAACTACCGCTGCGGCGCTGGAAAGCAGTTTTTTGAGCTTCATGGGATTCCCTTCTTTGAATGCTGTAGCCCCATACCGGCCGCACGCAAGTCAACGATTAAAGGTGGCCCTCCCACGATCAAACAACCAGTAAAACCGTGGTGACACAGGGGAAGCCTGTGTGAGCATCGGGCCAGGTGCTCTTTTGCTGACCTGTCATAGTCAATAGCTCTCCCACAAACGGGCGGCATCGAACTGGCCGCGTTCACGCAGCCAGGCAGACGGCCAGCCGCGTGCATCAAGCTTTTGCAGATGCCGAATCCGCGTCAAATCTTCGCGTCCACTGGCGCCCACAAATGCCATTTCAGGTGCCGTAAGACCCAACTCGAACACGCGGGAGCCGTCCGGGTGCAGGTGGTAATACTGGCGTTTTGGCACCGCGTTGCTGACGATCTGGATTTGCCGCCGGTTGAGTCCAATCGCTTGGTACAGGCCGCTCAAGGCTTCGGTTTGTGCCTGTGGGTTTGGCAACAGTATTTTTGAGGGGCAAGACTCAAAAATCACATCGGCAATGCCACTGCGCGACAAATCGCTCAGGGACTGGGTGGCAAAGATGACCGCCACGTTCGACTTGCGCAGCACCTTCAGCCACTCGCGAATCTTGGCCCTGAATGCGGGGTGCCCCAACATGATCCAGGCTTCATCAAGCACCAACAAGGTGGGTTGCCCCTGAAAACGTTGCTCAAGCCGATGAAACAGATAGGCAAGGACGGGCAGCACGATCTTTTCGCCGCGTGCCATCAGGTGTTCAAGCTCGAAGACCTGGAAGATGTCAGCCTGCAAGCCATCGCTCTCGGCATCCAGCAACCGACCAGCCGCGCCACGCAGTGAGTAGTACTCCAGGGCTTCACGCAGACGGTTGTCCTGCAATGTCAGCAAAAAATTTGACAGCGTGCGTTGCTCCGCGCAGTCGGTTGAAGCCGCCAACTGGTTCACCGCACGAAAGAGTTCTTTGCGCAATTCCGGCGACATCGCCACACCCTGCAGTTCAGCCAAGCTCTCCAGCCATTCAGCCGCCCAGGTTCGCTCGACCTCATCGTCAATACGCCCCAGTGGGCAAAATGTTATGTTCTCTGATTCACCCGCGATTTCGTAATGCTGGCCACCGGCAGCAGCCACCAGCGGGAACATGGAATAGCCTTTGTCAAAGACAAAAGCTTGTGCTCTTGGATATCTGAAATGCTGGGCAACCAGCGTGGCCAACAAGGTTGACTTACCCGAGCCAGTCGGTCCGATGATGGCCGTGTGGCCCAAATCACCAGCGTGCAGGCAAAGTCGGTAAGGTGTTGCGCCATCGGTTTTCGCTTGTAACAGCGGCGCTGAATGCGCGGGATAAAAGGGACAGGGATGGACATCTGGCCCGGCCCAAATCGCGGTGAGGGGCAGCAAGTGAGCCAGGTTCAGGGTGTTGATCAGCGGGCGGCGCACATTGGCGAACATATTTCCAGGCATGCTTCCCAGGTAGGCTTCTACCGCATTGACTGACTCGACGCGCGCTGAAAACCCGGCGTTGGCGATCATTTTCGTCACGTACTGCGCGGCGTCACGCAATTGCTGAGGGTTCGTGCTGGAGAGTAAAACGACGCTGGTGTAGTAGCCAAATCGCACCAAACCACTGCTCGCTTCAGCCATGGCCGCTACAGCGTCGGCCGCCATATCGTCCGCATCCGCATTCACGTGCGTGACGCCACCACCTTGACTTGAGCGCATCAAATTCATCAGTGAGAGCCGCTTTTGCGCCCACTTCGAGCGGTACTTGCCAAGCGCCTTATCTGCCTCACGCACCGGCATGAAAATGAAACGATTTGACCAACGATATTCCACTGGCAAGCGTGACAAAAAGTCAAGGATGCCGGGGAAACTTGTTCCAGGAAATCCGGTGACGGCGATGCATATTGCTGTTCTGTCGTCAATCCGGGGTTCAAACCCAGTCACAAAGTCGTGTTGACCCAGTATTGCATCAAGGTACATCGGCACGGTGCCCATGACGAAGCTGGCGCGTGGCTCCAGGGCGACACAGGCAGCCAAATGCGCCAGAATTTGACTTTCAACGGCTCCGGTCTCAAGGTCGATTTTGTCAATAAGCCGACGAATTTTTAGCGTACTAGCCAGTCGTGATTCAATTTCTGCAAGTGCGGTTTTGAACCGGTTCAAACTGCGTTCTGCCACGCCGGTCTTTTGCGCACCATCCACAAACAGCATCTCGGCTTTTGCTGCAGCATCCGGATCCGGATGCCAGCACAAGACAAGCCTGTAGTCACTTTGAAAACCAGCCGAGTCACCTTCATGCGCGAGACGGCGGCAATCGTCCAGGAGCCGGGTGGTTCGGTCGGGGAAAGCGCCATCCACTGGGTAGCCAGGCGATTGACGGCGCACGGCGTCAACATTCACGCTCCAGCCATCATCGAGTGCCAGGGCCGCATTGATGCGAGCCGACACAGCGGCCAATTCCTCTTTGGTGGCGCTGTCCAGATCCGGTCCACGAAATTCAAAACCCGCCAGCAAGCCGCCAGATTTTGTGAGGACCACGCCGTTGTCGATCAGCGCTGCCCAGGGCAGCAGATCAGGCAGTCCTTGGGCATGGCTGCGAAATTCCTTCAAGAGCATCTTCAGTCTCCAAATGTGCGGGGCGAGGCAAACGGTGTTGCAGCACTCTTGTACAACTTGCGGTATCGCAAGCTGCGTCCAAAAGTCTTGGAGAGTTGGGGATCAAAGCTGGCTGCTCGCGTCAACACCCATGCGCCGACGGCCCACAGAATCAGACCGAAAATGGCAGCCCATAGTTGAAACAAGGAAACAATAAACACACCGGCCACGATTCCAAGCGCCAGGATCAGTTCGCGCTCGGCGCCGAGCAGCAACATGGGCCTGAGCATGGATTGATGCAGCGGCACTGAAAAGTCAGCGCCGAGGTCTGAACTTTGATCAGCCATGATTCACGATCCAAACGGCAGAATCAGATCAAGGCGCCGCTGTTGACTAGACCGATCATGCTCAGAAAGTTGGCTCCAAAGACAATCAGCGCCACACCGAGCACCACGTACAAAAGTTTCTTTGCAATACCGCCCAGGTCGTCACCACCAAAAATCAGCGCTGCGCCTGCTGCCAGGAAGGCCACGGTGGAGATGCCGGTGGCCACTGGCCCAGTCAGGTTGTTGACAACCGTGGTGATCGGGCCATCCCAAGGTAGGGCGGGGCCCGCGTGGGCCAGCTGGGATGAAAGTGCCGCCATGGCCGTTGTTACCGGCGCGGCCAGCTTCTTGAGAGATTTGGTCAGTTTGGTTGTTTGGAAATACACGATCGACTCCAGTTGGATAAAAAACACCGGCCTGGTTGGCTGGTGTTTGATACCGCTGGAGTGCAAGTGAGGAAAATTGGGGCACTGGGCCCCCCGTGCCATGCAACTCAGCTACGCGCGTCTGGCGAAGTGAGAGGCCGGCAGCCGGTCGGCAAAAGTTATCCACAAAACCACGGCATAGCACATACCAGCCGACACGGCATAGAACCTACCGGCACGGCATAGCGCATACCAAACCACGGCATAGCGCATACCGATCCACGGCATAGCACATACCGTAACAAAGTGAAAATTGTTAAAAAATCAAACCAAATCAATAGCTTGGGAAGGATGCAAAAAGTAGCTAATCTGTCTTTAATCTATCTCTAATCTGCCGCGTTCAAATGTGAGCCTGAATCGGGCCGACCGCACTGCAGACGTTCAGAGGAACTCCAGCCCATATCCTCCATCCCTATCGCAATCGACTTTTCAATCGCCGGTGACAGAATTCACCTTGGGGTAGACATTTCAGTAATTGGTAGCTATCATTGGTGGTAATCAATTTTGGAGGTGCATATGGACACAGCACGCCTTTTTCAATCCGGCCGCAGCCAGGCCGTTCGGCTACCCAAAGAATACCGGTTTGTCGGAACAGAGGTTGTAGTGAAACATTTCGGCAATGGCGTGTTGTTACTGCCGATGGATGACCCTTGGCAAACGCTGGCGGCTGGGCTGGCTGCCTTTGAGCCTGACTTTGTGTTGACACGGGAGCAACCTGATAACCAGATCCGCGCGGAAATTTCGCCATGATCCTGTTAGACACAAACATCTGCATCTACATCATCAACGCCAAACCCCCAGCTGTGCTGGCGCGTTTTCAGCAGCACCGGTTGGGTGACATTGGTGTGTGCAGCGTGGTCGCGGCTGAGTTGGCATTTGGGGTTGCCAAAAGTGGCTCGGCGCGCAACCGTCAAGCACTGGAGATGTTTCTGGCCCCGCTGACGATCCTGCCCTTTGACACCGCTGCCGTTTGGGCTTATGGCGACCTGCGGGCTGATCTGGAGCGCCGTGGCACCCCCATTGGTGCCCTGGACACCATGATTGCCGCCCACGCCCTGAGCCAACAATCCCTGCTGGTCACCAACAACACCCGTGAGTTTGCCAAGGTGCCTGGCTTGCAGTTGGACAACTGGGGCACGGTCACTTGATTTCGCGCCCGCGCGTCAGCAGGTACCTTGATGCCCGTGCGTCATTCAACTGTGATTCGGAAAATGGCAAGTTGCTTGCGCAACTGACAACCAAAGCCCAGATGGCCGGATATAAAGTTGATCAATCGGCACTTGCGTACAACGAGAATGGACAGCTGAAGTTTTATGGCAGCAGGAAGCTGGTCGACTATCTGTCTCGATCTTGGTGTCCACGGTGGACACACACGATGACTGTTTAGAAACAGGCTGTGTTTCGTGAGGGCGGATCATCCGCCCTTATTTCATTTGTGCGCCCAGCATAGGGTAATGCCAGCGTTGGCACCCAGGCGCAGGAGCCCGGGCAATAGGTCAGGTCGTTGGATGGGGCAAGCAGCCAGCTATCGTCGACTTCGAACAGAAACAACAAGTTTTTGGCTTGGTCATTCCGGTTGTCTTCGATGGTGTGTGAGTTGTGGCACGGTCGGGTGCTATATTTCAGACTCAGCCCATTCACAAAATCCCACATGCGCCTAAACACTGATCAAATCCAGGCCATCGGTCATGCTGCTAAAACTACCTTTGGCGACGGCACGGAAGTATGGCTGTTTGGATCGCGCGTGGACGACGCAAAAAAAGGCGGTGATATCGACCTATTGGTGCGCCCGGCACCTACTGCGGCCGACCAGCCCTTTGCCAAGAAAATTCGCATGTTGACCATGCTTGAACGCCTGCTAGGGGAGCGCAAAATCGATCTGATCATAGAGCAACCGAACGACTCCAGGTCAATTGTCAAAGTAGCCCACACCACCGGCATCCAGATTCAATGAAAACAGCCCCCGAACAACTGGCACTGCAGCACATCCGGGCCGTATGCCAAGGCCATGCTGACGCACTGCTAGAGGCCATGCAAGACATGCAACTTCGTGCGCTTACCCCTGACGACTACACGCACCTGAACAAGGATGACCGCCGGCTGCTCGACCAGTTTGCTTACCGCTACACCCGGTTGCAAGACGACATGGGCGCACGCCTGATGCCGGCGGTACTAAAAGTTTTGGGCGAAGACATTTCGCCCATGTCAGCCATCGACCGATTTACACGCCTTGAGCAACTTGGTTGGCTAAAGAGTGCAGACGAATGGCTAAGCCTGCGACAATTGCGCAACCAATTTTCACACGATTACCCGGACAGTCTGACAGAACGCTTCGAGCGCCTGCAAGCCGCCATTCAGGCCGCGCAGAAATTATTGATGGTCATGGCGCACTTCCAGCAAAAAATAATTGCAATCTGACTCCATATCCATACGGATTGTCGTTGCGAACTTGAATTGCAATCCACGGCCCCGGAGTCACTGTCCAACGTAGCTCACGCGCGGGCTCAGGGCGGCCTGCGGAAACGCCCGCGCTTCAGCAGGTACCTTGATTGACTCGCAGTTGGAACTTTTGACAGGTGGACCAAATCTGAATCATCGATTTTCCAGTTCCAGTTCGTGACTTCTTTCAATTTTTCGAGGGCTGACTTCAGGTCTTGCTTGAACCCTTTGATGGCTGCATTTTGACTCCCGCACAGCCGGTGCAGGGTTTCTATTTTTACGGGAAAAGGCTTTGCATGGGAGCTGTAATATCCGTGCAGCCACTGGGCAATGGGCCGTTTTTTGAGTGCCATGCGCTGGCCAAATTCAACACTTGACCAGCCGTCCAGTCCATAGAGTTCAATAATTTTTGGATTCATTTCAATGACGTATCGACCGGTTTCATCGTCCCTGCCACCATGGTGCAGAATTGGGCCGAAATAAGCCCGGTGTGCATCTTTGATTTCCACCACACTGGATGCAAGCCGCGCAAACGCCCCTTTCAGCCACTCATGCTGACTTTTGCCGTTGCCGCGTCCAATACTCTTCAAAAATTGTGATGCCGTGAATTGAATCCGGCAGCCGAGCCCACCGGTCCTGGCCAGTTGCAGTGCTTGCTCCCAGACATCCAAATCTGCTTGGTCCAGTTGTGGCCCCGTGTGGATGATCTTGACTCCTTCAACACTGGCTTTCTGCACGCGCTGCTGGAACGACCTCGGGCCACGGCGTACCACCCCAAAAAGTGCAGATCGCAGGACGCTGTTTGGTACGCCTCGGCAGACCTCCGCCCACAGCGGCAGTTGCACCTCCAAAGTTTTGTCGGCGCCAACTTTTGAAAGTGCCACAACTTGTTGCCCGCGTGCTTTAGCCAGTGTCAGGTTTTCTTCAAAGCTCCTTCTCCTGGAGCTGAGGGTCGGCAGGGGAGTTGTCGCCGCCATGATCCACACCATCAACCCAGCGTGCCACGCTGAATCTTGCGAGGCCGACCACGGCCACGCACTGGCTTGGCCAGCACTACCGTGGTCATGGCGGGCGGCAACTGCCCAGGTAGCGGAATTTGGCCTGTAGTCGTGAAGGGTAAACCCAAGATAAATGCCTGGATGTCCGATGACCGCCACCGAATCGATGCGCCAATCTTTACCGGTGGCGGGAAGCCGACCGGTGACTTTCGGCGCCCGTATTGCCAATTCGAAATAGTTGCTTCACTGATCTTGAGTATTGCCGCAACATCCGCAGCAACCAAGAGTTCCAAATTTTGCATTCTGATCAACTTTAAAAGTTGATCCCAGCGAGATACTATGGAGGTTTTGCGCGCCCACGCAGCCAACGGTCGGGATCGAAGACCCGCCAGCGCTCACGCGCAGGCGGTTGGCGGGCACGAGAAAAAGCTTTGGGGTGAGCGTATCGGTTACCGTGCACAGGACCGATTTAATAATTGAACGCACCTGCAATTCAGTCGCAACAATTGCTTTTATGGTGGACCAAAAAGCAGATGATTGCACCACAACCTGTGCGATAGCGGCGCGACGCAGTATCCTGACAATATTTTGTTGGTGAGCATCCCTGACCCTATTTTTTTGTTTGATTGCGTACTCGATTTGAGCCGCCTTGCCGATCCCTGCATGTGTGGCAAGGTGTGCCAATTTGATAAATACCATGCCAACCACAAGACATGCTGTCTGACCATAAAAATTTCCGACAACAATGTCTAGTTGTAAGGCGCAGACAATCATGAACCCAACGGTCAACATTAATTTGCCATAGGTTTTCTGAATAAATATGGTATTGATATTGTCATCAAAGAAATAATTGAAATCCATAAAATCCTGCTTTGATTTTTCGTCTGAAACTTATCCAAGCCGTCTCAGCTCAAAACCAATAGCACTTGACCAATTTGTTACTTCGGCCACTTCGTCGATACTTCGACCTGTTGAGTTTCGCCTGATTGAGATAACCATGTTCACCGCTTCACTAATAAGCTCTGGTGCTGCAGGTACGCCGGCCTCCTGAATTAGCTGACCCACTCTTACCAAAGCGGCACCAGTGGAATTTGCATGGACGGTACCGATGCCCCCGGGATGTCCCGTATTCCAGGCCTTCAGCAGCGCCAGAGCTGACTTGTCCCGGACCTCACCTACAACAATTCGGTCTGGTCTTAATCGAAGCGTCGCTCTCAACAAACTGACTTGATCAATGTTGGCTGACGTTCTTAGAAATACCGTGTTTTTCACACTGCATTGCAGTTCCAGCACGTCTTCAATAATGACGATTCTGTGATCTGGTGAGATGAAGGAAATCTCATTCAAAACCGCGTTGGCCAAAGTCGTTTTGCCAGTTCCTGTTCCACCTGCAATCAGGATGTTTTTTCTGTCTGCCACAGCGGTTTTGATCAATGTGGATTGCAGTTCTGTCATCACCCCCGCATTGACATAGTCAGCCAAGGTGAAAATCAGCTTGGCCCTTTTTCTAAGGGCAAAAGTCGGCGCCGGTACAACCGGTGGGATCAAGGCTTCAAACCGCGAACCATCCAGGGGCAATTCGCATTCCAAAATCGGGTTGTCGGTTGTGACCGTGGTGCCCAGCATGGCCGCCACCGTGGCAACAATGGACATGGCGCGCACACGGTCGATCTTGCCGATGCATTGCATCCCGCCTGTGTGCGAGTCGGTCCAGAGGTCGCCTGCTGGGTTGAGCATGATCTCCACCACCTGATCATCAGCAAGGGCTGCCAGGATGTCAGCCCCGAGGGCCCGTCGCAACGCATCGTCCGACCGCCGAATAAACTCGTGGCCTGCCGTGTTTGTGTGGGTATTCATGCCCGAATACCGACCAGTCGCAAGCGCTCGGCGCCTCATTTTTTTGAGGCGTACCGAACTGGAAAACCTTCAACGTCAAAAGGGTATTTCGATTTAATGCTTGCTGTCGGCTGTCCCATTATTGGCCAGACACTTGCCTTATTTTGAGGTATTTATTCTGCTTGTGAAATCGTGGCCACTCTGTATATTTACAGACATCAACACATTCTCAAGGGACAGAAATGAAGGTATCTGACGTTGCCAATGGCATTATCAAAAGCGCCAGTACTGGCGAATTGAAAAACTTGCAAACCCTCAAGACGATTTGCAACAGTGACTCTTCATTTGTGGCAGCGGTCAAGAAATATCAAACTTACCAAAAGTTGCTTCAAAAGGCATTTTTGCTGAGTCGAACCTGGCAGAAATTGGGTCAAGCCCGCACCTGGAAAATTACTCTCAAGGCGCTCCAGGCTGCTCTGAAGGCCATGGTGACAGGATTCAAACGTTTGGCGGAACTTATTGAACTACCAGACTTGTTGCAAAAGCAAATTGACAAGTTAATCAAAGCAAACAGCTTTCAAAGGCCGCTCGCATTGTAATCATTTCATAAATCCGTAAAGGTGGTGCTTAATGGAGATCAAACACTTCAAATCCTTGGCAAAAAAATGGGCTTTCAAACTTCGCGAGGATGCGCGCGATATTGAGCAGGAGATTATTATCTTTTATCTGGCGAGGCAATCCGAAAATAAAGAGCTGGATATTTTTCGACCCGGCCATGAAGGCGCACTGTTTGAGCTACTGAAGCACAAGATCAGGGGCAACAACCTGGAAAGCCTGGGTGGCAGTGGAAAGCGACGTGGTGGGGCGGGTGATGAAGACGGTGAAGGCAAGATCGAGATTCAGGATGAAATTGAATCGCCGGATGAAAAGGCCGATCAGCTGGAAAAGCGCCTGCAATTTGAGCAAGCGTTTTGCCATGAACTTGATCAAATCGACGAGCTGAACAATTTGGCTGGCCGCGACCTGGGTGATGCATTCGGCTTTACCGGTGCGAATGGAAGGGCTGTTTTATCCCAACTCAAGAAAGAAATTGTTGTCCGTGCGCAAAAGCGTTTCAGCGCCAATTTGCGGGCTGGAAAGCCGTCCTCAAGGGTGAAAGACCGGCAGCAAATGGCGATGGCGTGATCGCCAGCCGCACCGGTGGCAGGTCGGCCGGGTTGGCTGCAAAAGAGGTCACGGCAGGAAGTCTTGCGAGCT
>Ga0214165_1000669_pt1 | contig 22222 bp, 18 predicted proteins | sample TroBogypolimnion_34_FD_153004 | JGI IMG/M metagenome (GOLD analysis project Ga0214165, IMG submission 153004) | Freshwater microbial communities from Trout Bog Lake, WI - Practice 03JUN2009 hypolimnion v3 | ecosystem: Environmental > Aquatic > Freshwater > Lake > Hypolimnion/Profundal zone ... | reverse complement strand
GGCGCCCTGGGGTGGCGTCCAGAAGGTGTTGCCGTAAAAGCCGCTGGTCTTGGGGTAGGAGCCGGTAGCAAACGACGAACCATTCATCATCGTGAAGGTGGGATAGGTCGAATGGTTGTCGGTGAAATTCACGCCGGACTGACGCAGCGCGTACAGATTGGGCGTGTCGGTCGCATTGACCGAATCGGGCCGCAAGCCGTCCCATACCATGATGATGGTGCGGGTGGGTGCCATAGGTGCAGTGGCCACACCACCACTACCTCCACATGCTGCCAGTGCGGCGCCCAGACAAACGCTAGTGACCATTCCTGCTGAAAACTTCATGCCCTATTCCCCAATCCAAAAGTAAGGAGTTATCGCGATAAACCACGGTGATGTGGTCATCGTATTGGGCAAAAGTGACAGTCTGATGAAGCCCTTACGCCAGGTAAAAGCTGGCCGTGACCGGGGCTCACCTGGGGTCAGTGACGCCCCTGGATTTAATGTGGCGTTTGCAGTTCGGCGGCGCGCAGGGCTGCGTCAAACAGGCGCGCCTTGCCGGCGTAATAGCGATCGAGCCGCCATTCCTTCAGAATGCTCAGTGCCAGACCGAACTGATCCATATCGAGTTTGTAGATTTCTGAAATCGCAAAACTGGCCTCGGTTTCCAGGGCAAGTACCAGATTTGACAGGATTTTTGAGGACTCCTCTTCAGGTGATTTCTCGATGAGATGGCGGGCTTCCTTGATTGCGTGCATGGCGTGACCTTTCTGAAAATAAACGACGTGATTTTTTACGGTCCGCTTGCAAAGCGATGTTGTGCGGCGCCGCTGGAACAAGGTTCAATGATAGTCTCTGAACCAGCTTGCGATTAGTCAACAAATTGACTTGTTAATGTCACATGCGTAACACTCAAAGTGCGGGGGTTTATCAGTCAGGTAGGCATCTTGCACCCACTCACCGAACCGCCGTGACACCCCCCACCCGCCAGAACAACCCGCAACAGTAGATGCGCTGCCGCCGACTGCCTGGGCGTACAAACGCAGCTTGGCTATCAGGCTCCCACTAACTTCTTGAAGGTGGCCAGCACGGCGTCGCCCTTGAAGGGTTTGACAATCCAACCCTTGATGCCGGCAGCCTTGCCGCGCTCCTTCATGGCGGGTGAGTTTTCGGTGGTCAACATGATGATATTGACCGTGGCATTGCCCAGTTCGCTGCGCACCTTTTCGGCCATGGTCAGGCCATCCATATTGGGCATGTTGACGTCACACACCACCAGCTTAATAGCGGGGTCGGCCTTGAGCTTGGTCAGACCGTCACGTCCGTCTATGGCAAAGGCAATGTCCAGGCCATTCGCCTTGAGAAAATCGCCCACTTCATTGCGGACCGTACTTGAATCATCCACCACCAAAATTTGTGCCATATCAGTTTCTTTCAAAAAATTAAAATAGGTCCAGCTCGCCGGACTCCACCAGGTCTTCCACTGAAATCAGGTTTTCGGTAAAGTCCTCTGGCGCCCAGTTCAGGTTGAACACGAACTTCTGGTAGATCTCCAGCTTGCGTTCGGACTCCATCGACGCATCGTCCAACGTGTATTTGAAACACAGCTGGGGGTTGTCGGAACCAAAGGAAATGTAGCGATGTAAGTGGTTGATGATGATGGGCACCTGGGACAGATGCGCACTGCGCGCCGAGTTCGACATGTAACGGTTCTTGAATGCGCCCCAGACCAGATTGGTCACCTCGCCCAGCAAACCGTTGAGGTTGCGGAAATCAAAACCCTCTTGCGCACTCATATGGGTGCGTTCGGCCTTGACCAGTTCCAGCAGAGCGATCTCTTCGGTCTGCAGCATCATGTAGCCGCGGCACCAGCTGCTTTCAATCGGGATCAGGGTAAATATTTCGCCGTAAATCAGCCGGTCACGCACGATATAGGGCGCAGCCACGTCGACCGTCATCCCCTTGAACTGGCTCTCCAAAGCGGCCTTGGTGATTTCGGCAATGCCGCGCACCAGAACATTCGGATAGGACAAGCTGAAGATATATTCGCCAATCGAACCCTGCAGGTTTCGCATGTCGTCAATGGTGTAGGCCGCACTGATGCATTTGCACTCAAGTGCAGGCAGGTCGTCCAATGTGGCCGCGCCTTCGCGGCGCAAAAAGATGGGTAGCTCGGAACGAATAGCGTTGATGCGCTGGGCCAATTGAATGCCGCCCTGGCTGCGACCATCATAGCTTTCCGACAGCAGAATTCCGCCCAGATCTACATTCGAGCGCAACACCGACATCACGTTGTCGGGCTGCACCTTCAGACCCACCAGGTTATTTTTCTCGCAGAAGGTTTTTATCTTTTCGTAACAGGCCGGGTCGCTGTCGAGCACCAGTACCTTGCTCACCAAATCATTGTCGTTGCTCATGCTTACCTTTCTTTAAAACATTTCCAATTCGCCAGTCTGTTCTTCTGCAGCAAAGTCCGCAGCAAAATCCAATGCTGCAAAAGCCTTGACACATAGCGTCAGCGCAAACGGCGGACCCGCCGAATCCCCCATTTCAAAGTGCTGCACATAGTCTGCATCCAGCTTGCCCAGATAGGCTACGCAGCGGTGGTCGATGATGTTGGGCGTGGACATGCCCACATGGGGAAACACGTGCACCAGATCGCGGTTCAGGTTGCCGCAGCAGATATTTCCGCACTCGCGGATGGCATCGTTGAAAGCCTGCGCGTCCATTTCTGCGGCAGGAACCCGGTTGACCGCAGCGAAGTGCGCCCTTGTTGCGCTGTCATCCCGAAAATGAATCAATAGCGTCAGGCGAAAAACATAGGACGAGACCGTCAGCAGCACGGCCTGCTCGTACTGCACCCGCAACAGGGTCGGCCCCACCTCAATCAGACGGGCCTGATCCGCCAGCACCAGCGGACTGGCCTGAATGGCGCGCACCACCATCTGCTGAAATACGTTGCGGGCGGCGGGCGAAATCATGTGGATCGCCTCATGCGCGCAGGGTTTCCCGCGTCTTCTTGTTGTTCAGGTCCAGCCCGATGACGGTGCCCATGATCATCTTGCCGCCCGCCTGCAGACCCTGAAAGGTGGTGGTTGTGATCAAGTCGTTTTCATACAGACGTGCCCGATAATCGTTGGAGAGTTTTTCGGCGCGCGCTGCCAGGTTACGCATCTCGCTGGCGACCACGGCAAAGCCCCGTCCCTGATCGCCGGCCCGTGCCGCTTCAATCGACGCATTGAGTGTCACGATCACCATCTGGCGCACGATCATGGCGAAGTCGTCATTCAGGGAATGCATCTCGCTGTTATGGCGGATCAGCATATTCATGTCGTCATGCCAACGCTCAAAGGTCTTGACCAGCCCCAATAGTTGCGCCACTTCACCGGCCATGGTGTCGCAACCCAGGCTGGCCTGAGCGCGCAGGCCGAGCGACTGTGTCGACAGGTCGTGCAGCGCGCTTGCATGCTCGTTCTGCAGCATGTGCAACTGCTGCTCAGACGCACGCTGCAAGTCCTGCATCTGCTGCTTGCCTTCGCTCAGACGCAGTAGCAACTCCTGCAGTTCGTCCTGCAAGGCCTGCTCCTGCTCCACTGCGCTAGCGTCAAGCGCAAGAGACTGCGTATGCCGCAGACCCTGGCGCCAGCCCAGCCAAGCACATAGCGCGCCGGCAATCAGCGCGCCAAGGGCGAAATCAAATAAGGAGAAATCCATTGGCGAGTCTGATCAGGCCGTCTGCTGCAGCAGGCGCAGCGCCGGCACCACCGCAAACTTGGCCGGCAACAGCAGCAAGGTGGAAAACGGCAAATACTCGGCGTCGGGCGCATCGGCTGCAATTTCCAGCGCGATGCTGCCGCCGGCCGCCTCCACAAAGCCCTTGACCGCGTCCATGCCGACGCCGCGTCCGGACACCTCGGTCAGTTCGGCCGCTGTAGAGAAGCCAGGCAGAAACACCAACTGGGCAATTTCGTTGGGCGTCAGTTTGGCATCGGCCGCAATCAAGCCGCGCTCCACCGCCTTGCGCCGGATCGCAGCTGCAGCCAAGCCGCGACCATCATCGTGCAGACGGATCAGCAGTTGTTCGCCCTGCATGGTCATTCCAAGGTGGATGTGTCCGGCCGGACTCTTGCCTTGGGCCACGCGCTCAATACTGCTTTCAATGCCATGGTCCAGGCAATTGCGGTACAGGTGCATGCAGACGTTTTTAAGCAGCACGGCGAGTTGCGTGCGCAACACAATGCCATTGGATTGGACGCTGGTGATGGGGGCTTGTTTGCCCAGCTCCTTGGCCAGCGATGGCAGCGACTCCAGCACGCCGGCCAGCGCCTCTTCGATGGTCTCGGTGCCTATCAATTCCAGGTTGTGGCGGGCTTGGCGCAAGGTATCACGCAGTGCCGACGGACTGGCCGCATCGGCCGCATCGATCAGGTCCAATGTGGCTGCAATGTGCTGCTTGTCCACCATCAGGAACTGATCCACGTCGCCACGCCTGCCCGGCCCACGACGACCCAGCTTCACCTCGTTGATCTGGGCGTATTCGTCCAGCACCCGGCGCGTATCTTCCAACTGGGACAGCATCAGCGCACCATCCCACACCGCCTGTTCGTTTTGGCGCAGTTTGTCATAGGTCTGCTCGGCCTCATGCACCACATGGGTCAGGTACAGCAGCCCGTAAGTACGCGCATTGCCCTTGATGGTGTGCATGTTGCGAAACAACAGGGTGATGATCCCCTGGCGGCTGGCCTGCAACTCGGCGGCTTCGGTCTCCTGAATGATGCGGCGGTTCTGTTCCAAAAAGTCGATGGCACTGTGCACAAACTCGAAGAACTTTTCCTGCTTGACCGCCAGAATTTCACCAATGATGGCCAGTTCGCGCCTTTGCTCATGGGCGGCGGCCTCCAGTTCACGCAGCGCGGTCACATCGCGCACACACAAAAGGAGGCGCTGCGTGGTGCCTGCTTCATTGGTAATGGGTGACCAATTCAGGTCCAGAATCTTGTTGCCACCATCGGGCATTCTTTTACAAACTTCGCTTGCCAGCAAATGGGCGTTAAAGCCAAAGTTCATCTCGTCCTCGCCAATGCAGGCACTGGTGCTGGTCTCAATCTGCGACAGCTGGTCGGAGTTGCACTGTGTGTCTGAGAACACCACCTCCATCAGATCGCGCCCGGCAATGTCGCGGGTCTCCAGAATGCGTTCCAAGTGCACGGAATACTCTGGATGGATGCGATTTCCGGCCTCTATCGTCAAAATGCCCTGCGGAATGTAGTGCATCATGGCGCGGATATCGGCCGTCTTTTGCTTGACCAACTCGGTGCTCTCTTCGATCTTCTGCACCATCAGGTTAAAGGCCACCACCGAGTGCCCGATTTCGTCCATGCGGTTGACCGGCAGGCGCTGGCTAAAGTCCTGATTGACGGCGATTTCCGTCATCTTAGTTTCCATGTCGCTGATGGGATGAATGATCTGGCGGTAAAGCAGCACGCCGATGCTGGTCAACAGCACGACGGCGACCAAGGTCACTGCGGCAATGGTGCCGGTGGTATTGGTAAGGTTGTCATTCAATGCCGTAATGGCGTCATCCTTGCTGCGGCGTTTCTCGATCTGCAGCGTATCCACCACCGACTCCATCTCTTGTAAATAGCCGCCCACATTGGCCGCCAGATTGGCCTCGGCAATGGCGTTCTGGCCCTTGAGTTTGAAATCCACCGTGTCCTTGATGGCGGCAAAGTAATTGCTCAGGCTTTCCTTGGCCTGTGCCACCAGCCCTCGTTGCGCCTCGCTGCTGGCCTGCTGCATTTGCGCATCAAAGGCGCGTTGCAAGCGGCTTTGCGTGGACTGCAAACGGTCCTCGGCCTGGGCGGCAATTTTCAGATCCGATGCCGACACGATGGCCATCACCGACAACTGCACATCCTTGAGCTGTCCCACCAGTTCGGCGGACGCCAAGGCGCTGGGCACCACGCCCTGGGTCACGGACTTGACCTCGAGCGCGCTGCCCCGACTCTGGTAGACAGCGAATCCGCCAATCAGTGAAATGGCCAGAAAGGTCAATACAACCAGCAAGGTGATGCGGTGGCGGATGTTCATGGATGCTTCCAACGGTTTATCAGGGACTAGTGTTGGCGGCGCATATGGCATGCCGATGGCGATTTCAAGGCATTTTTGTGTACCAAACACTGATCCGGGAGTTACAACAAGCGTCATCAATGAGTCACATACTTGTCGAGAATGGGAGGGCATGGGGGCGGTTGGAACCATGCATGGACACGCGGTTTGCAGGCCTGAGCCGCAATGCCAAGGCCTAAAAAAATGTTCGGCTAGGAAATACGATGACAAGTGACATACCGCTTCCAGAGCCGGTATTTGAATTTGACAACGAAGCAGATGTGCGCCCCGGCGGCGCACAGGAGCCTTGGCGTGTGCTGCTGGTGGACGATGATCTGGATGTGCACCAGGCCACAGTGTTCGCTGTCGGCCAGCACCATTTTGTCGGCAGGCCCGTGAGCTTTTTGCACGCCTATAGCGCGACCCAGGCCAAATCGATCCTGCTGTCGGAAAAAGGCCTGGCCTTTATCTTGCTGGACGTGGTGATGGAGTCCCACACCGCCGGTCTGGATTTGGTGGACTTCATACGCCAGACCGCCGGGCTGGACCACACCCGCATCGTTCTGCGCACCGGGCAGCCGGGTTACGCGCCCGAGCTGGAAACCCTATTGCGCTACGACATCAATGACTACAAGTCCAAGTCGGAACTCAGTGCGATCAAGCTGCTGACTCTTTTCACGACCACCTTGCGCTCCTACCAGCAACTGTGCTCGCTCAGCGCCAACCGACAGGGCTTGTCGCTAATCATCAAGGCCAGCGCCTCCTTCATGCACATGCGCGGACTCGATGATTTTGCCATTGGCGTTGTCACCCAATTGGCAGATCTACTGGGCAGCTATCCGGACGGCATGGTCTGCGCCAGAGCCGGGCTGCTGGCCGGGCAGCCGAGGGTGCTGGTGGCTTGTGGACGCTTTGCCGAGCAACTGCATCTGCCCGTGGGCCAGTTACACGACCCCGCCATCCAGGAGCGGCTGACCCAGGCATTTTCCCTGGGCCAAAGTGATTTCGGCGCCGACTACTTCGTGTTGTATTTCGGCCAGAAAGACGGGCTGGATATGGCGGCCTATGTGGATACCAGCAGCCTGTGCGCGCCCATGGATTCCGAGTTGCTTAAGGTGTTTTGTGCCCAACTGAGTGCCTGCCTGCACAATCAAAGCCTGATCGAGCAATTGAGCGCACAAGCCTTTGTCGACGAGTTGCTGAAGCTGCCCAACCGAGCGCGACTGATTACCGAAATAGATCAACGCCAAGCTGAACAGAAAACCGGCCTGGCCTTGGCTCTGGTGGATGTGGACGATTTCTCTTCTGTCAACGAGTTGATGGGCCATCTCTATGGCGATCAGTTGCTTAAGGCCCTGTCGCTGCGGCTGCAACAGGCGGTGGGGCTCGATGTGATGCTGGCCAGGGTTTCAGGTAATGCCTTCGGCCTGTTTGGGCCGCTACACAGCATCAGCCCCGAGCAGATTCACGCGGCCGTTGCACGGCCCCTGATGATCGAGGGCCGACCCCACCGCATCACCATCACCAGCGGCCTGGTGATTTTGGAAGCCCAGCCGCATAGCGGCGCGGATTGCCTGAAGAATGTGACCATTGCCCTCAAGCTGGCCAAGCGCCAGGCCCGCGGCCAGCATGTGATGTATACGGCCGATATGGGAGAAATGGCACGCAACCGCGCCCAGTTGCTGGCCGACTTGCATACGGCCTTTGATCGGCACCATTTGTTCCTGGTCTATCAGCCGCAAATTGATCTTGCCAGCGGCGCGCTGATTGGTCTGGAGGCCTTGATGCGCTGGCGTTTGAGTGATGGTAGCCTGGTGCCGCCGGACCGCTTTATCCCGGTGGCTGAACAATCCGGCTTGATTATTCACCTGGGGGCCTGGGCACTGCACGTCGCCTGCCAGTCCATGCAGGAGCTGATCGCGCAAGACCTGTCGCCACTGCGCATGGCGGTGAATGTGTCGATGGAACAGTTCAAGACCTCGGACTTTTTTGACACCGTGATGGATGCGCTACAAACCTCAGGCTTGGACGGATGTCGGCTGGAATTGGAAATCACCGAGTCCGTCGCCATTTTGGGTTCGGGCCATGTCAGGGAAGTGCTCAACAAATTGCGTGCCCAACAGATTGCCGTCTCCATCGATGATTTTGGCACCGGCTATTCCTCGCTCAGCCATCTGGAGCAATTGCCGCTGGACCGCATGAAAATTGACAAGGCCTTTGTGCGTCAACTCGGCGGCGGCGCCGGTCGCATCGCCGAAATGATTGCCGAGTTGGGCCAGACACTGGGCCTGCGGGTACTGGCCGAGGGCATTGAAGACCGTGCCAGCTGGGATGCATTGCAGGCCATGGGATGCCACGAAGGGCAGGGATTTTTTATCGCCCAACCCATGGAATTGGCGCTGCTGGTGCCTTGGATCAGAAACTACTGCGGCAGCCTGGCGCGCGCAGCGCTTGCGGCCTGAAACCAATGACGCAAGCCAAGCCACGCACTTTGGAGAAGCCCGCACAGGCTGTGCCGGTGATTGCCCAGAACCTGGACGCAGGCTCCCTGACACGCCGACTGCCGCCGGTAACGGCGGAGCTTACGTCGAACGAGATCGTGCGCAAATTTCACGATGACCCCGGTCTGAATTGCCTGGCAGTCGTCGACCGGGACCAACGCATCATTGGCGTGCTGCGATCCCTGGACATCTTGCGCCGGGGCACCGAAGGCTTCTTCCATGAACTCACCGGACGCCGCTCCTGTATCGAAATCATGGATCCCCACCCCTTGGTCTTCGATGTCTCGCAAACCTTGCTGGGCATGTCCCAGGCAGTGGCCGAACTCAACGACCGGCATCTGATGGATGGCTTTTTTGTCACCGAATACGGCCGCTACCTGGGCGTGGGACGCATGACCGATCTGATCAAGGCCGTGTTCGAACAGCAGATCACGACGGCGCGCTATGCCAACCCGCTGACCCTGTTGCCCGGCAATGTTCCCATAGACCAGCACATCCAGCTCTGTCTGTCGACGCAAAAAAAATTTGTGGTGGGCTATTTCGACCTGGACAACTTCAAGCCCTTCAACGACGTTTACGGATACAGCGCTGGCGATGAAGTGATACGTCTGGCAGCCACCGTGCTCAAGACCGAGCTCCTTGATCCCTGTGACTTTCTAGGCCACATTGGTGGCGACGATTTTGTGATGGTGTGTTCCTCGGCGGACTGGGAACGCCGGGTGCAAAGCGCCTTGCAGCACTTTGACCGTGCAGTTCGGCTTCACTTCCGAGCCGAACATCTGGCTGCGGGCGGCCTGATCACCAACAACCGCCAAGGTGTGGAGGTATTCCACTCCCTGGTGAGTTTGTCGGCCGGTCTGGTGCGCATTGCACCCGGTGACTATGAGCTGCCCTCCGAAATTTCCAGCCGACTGGTGGAAGCCAAGCAACAGGCCAAGAAGACACCGGGAAGCAGCTATTTTGTTGAGCGGCGAGCACCGGCTTAAAGATGGTCCATGTCACGCAGGTCATGGCGCAAATCCTGCGCACTGCCGGCCCTGGACGACGACATGCAAATGACACTCAACGGGAATACGCTTGCCATCCTACTACCCATGAAGGCGGACCCAGGCATGCCAATCCATCACCTCACCCAGGCTCTGCGCGCCATGGTCTGGGTGCTTTCCCTGCTGGCTGGGGCCGCCTCGGCCCAACCCAACGCAGTGCTGAGTGCTTGCGCCAGTCATACACCCCCCTTCGTCCTGTTTGCAAAAGGAGAGCCGGTGAGCGGCTTCAGTCTGGAACTGCTCCAGGCAATGTCCAAAAAAATCGGCCGCCCCTTGCGGGTCAGCGAACTGCCCTGGGCGCACTGCCTGCAGGACGTCAGGTCAGGTGCCATCAATCTGGCGATTGACGCCTATGACGATGCCGAGCGGCGCAAGACATTCCTTTATTCAACGCCCTATCACACGCTCACGCCGCAGGTTTTTTACAAGGCCCATTCGCTCTTGGACACGCTGCAGATCAAGGAGGTCCGTGACCTTGAGCGCTTCAAGGGTTGTGGCGTGCATGATTACACCTACGAGCACTATGACCTGGATGCCGCCAAACTGGACAGAGGCGCCGCGAGTGATTTGCAAATGATGCTCAAACTCAAGGCCGGCCATTGCGACTATGCGATCGAAGAACTGGAGTACATCGTCGGTGGCCGAAACACGGCGGCAAACTGGCCTGACGAATCCGACCTGAAATCCATGCGACCCGTCTGGGCCAGGGGTCCGCAAGTGCATTTCCTGATAGGCCGGGGCCTCCCCGGGGCCGCTGAGCTGCTGACTGAAATTGATCAGGCGATTGCTGTGGCAGAAAAATCCGGCCAGACCAATGCTTTGCGCAGGAAATATTTCGACACCGCCAACCCAGCGGCGAAGAAGCGCTAAGCAGCCTTCGCCATGAAACCCACCCGCCTATCGGTCGCCTTTACTGTCATCGTTGCGCTGGTGATGGTGGTCACGGTTTTTTCAGCAGCCTTTGGCCTGATCAATTTTCACATGCAACAGTCGCGTCAATACCAGCAGTTGCAGCAGGAGCTGGACTACAGCGCCGAGCAAATGGCGGCGGCTGTGGCCCTGCCCTTGTGGAACTTTGATAAGGAACAGATCGACTCCATTCTGGACAGTGCCATGAAGTTCGAGTCGGTCTCGGGCCTGGTGCTGGCGCGCAGCGCCAAAGACGCGCAAACTTTTGACGTGCGCGTGAGGGGAAGCAACTGGGAGTCGGTACGCAGCAAAACGGTGTTCGATAGCAGTGGCATGGTGCGTGCCGAGCGTGCCGTGCTCATACAGCAGCGGCAGGTCGGAAGTATTCGCGTATTTGCGAGCACGCGCTTCATCGATGCGCAACTGCAAGGGGTTCTAGTCCAAACCTTGGTGTCGATTCTGGTGCTCGATATTCTGCTGGTGGTGTCTATCTACTATGTGCTGTGGCGCTCGATCCTGCGCCCGCTGCAACGCATGGAGCGCTTTGCCGCCTTGGCTGGCGCCGATGAGCAACTGCAAGGCATGCGGGGCATGCGCTTTCATGGCGAGCTGGAGAGCCTGCGTCTGGCCATCGAAGGCATGCTCGGCTTGTTGGCCTCCAGGCTGGCCGGGCTGCAGCAACAGTCGACCCAGCTGGCTGAACAAGAGCAGGCGGCCAGGCTCAATGAGATGCGCGTCACCCAAATCATGACGGCAAGCCCTTTGCCCATCACCGTAGGAAACCTGCATACCGGCGCCTACCTTCGCGTCAATCCGGCCTGGGAGCGGCAATTTGAATACCCTGAGCCGGATGTACTGGGTAAGACTTCGGTGGAGTTGGGATTCTGGAAAAACAGGGATGAACGCCAGGGCTGGATTGAGCGCTTCAATGCCGAGGGCCGTGTCAGCAGCTATGAAGTCAGCTTCCGCATGCGTGATGGCCAGACCAAGGTCTTCGTGTTGTCGTCCGAGCGCTTTGTCTACGGCAGCGAAGCATGCGTGCTGACCATGTCGGTGGATGTAACCGAGCGCAAGGCGATGGAATCCGAACTGATACTGCTCAACACCCGGCTGGAGCATCGGGTGCAGGAACGAACCCGCGACCTCGATCACAGCAACCAGGAGTTGCTACTCACCATGCAGACGCTGCAGCGCACGCAGGATGAGTTGATACAGTCTGACAAGCTGGCCTCCTTGGGCAGCCTGGTGGCGGGCGTGGCGCATGAGCTCAATACGCCCATAGGCAATGCGCTGGTCGCCTCCAGCAGCCTGGCCGAAGAGGTCTCGCAGATGCAGAAAACGGTACGTGCAGGCAGCATGAAGCGCTCAAGCTTTGATCACTTCATGGAGCGCGTTGCTGAAGGCTCGGATCTGACCATGCGCTCCCTGCATCGGGCCGTGACGCTGATTTCGAGCTTCAAGCAAGTGGCGGTAGACCAGGCATCTGAGCGCCGACGGGGATTCGATCTGGCACAGGTGCTGCATGAGCTGATCGATACGCTCAAACCCAAGCTCAAACACGTTGGCTCACAACTCAGCCTGGACCTTCAAGCTGGCATTGCCATGGAAAGTTACCCTGGCCCGCTGGGCCAGGTCATCATCAATTTATTTACCAATGCCCTGACACACGGCTTCGATGAGCGAGGTTCTGGTCTGATCACGGTCCACGCCCACAGGCTGGATGCAGAGCGTGTCGTGGTGACGGTCAGCGATGACGGAGTAGGCATTGCGCCCGAGCATCTCGGGCAAATTTTTGACCCCTTCTTCACCACCAAACTGGGCCGCGGCGGCTCGGGCCTGGGGCTATCGGTGTCGCACCGCATTGTGACCAAGGTGCTGGGCGGCCACATCACCATCCGGTCCACGCCGGGCCAGGGCGCCAGCTTTGAATTGAACCTGCCGACCACCGCGCCGCAGGTGGTGGTGTGAGGCTGGGCGAGCGCCAGCGCAACATGGTTAAGTGCGTTATTTTTCAGCATGATGGGACCCCATGAATTCCAACGACGCAGATGACTTTCTCGTATTCACGGAAGACCCCCACGAGGCGGCAGAGCCAGCCGTGCTGCTTGAGCCTTGGAAGGTGCTGGTCGTTGATGACGACAGCTCGGTACACGACCTCACGCACATGGCACTGCGTGAATTCCGCTTTGAGGGCCGCCCCCTCCAGATCCTGAGCGCCTACAGCGCCAAGGACGCCAAGACCCTGGCACTGGCCCATGCGGATGCCGCCATGATGCTGCTGGATGTGGTGATGGAGGACGAGTTTTCAGGCCTGAGCGTCATCCAATACGTGCGCGAAACCCTCAAGAATCGCCGCATCCGCATTGTGCTGCGTACCGGTCAGCCCGGCTCGGCGCCGGAACAGGAAATCATTTCCGGCTACGACATCAACGACTACAAGGAAAAGACCGAGCTGACTTCGCGCAAATTGTTCACGCTCATGCACTCCTGCCTGCGCGGCTATCGCGACATTTGCATCATCGAAGAGAACAAGCGCGGGCTCGAGCAGATCATCGCATCCTCGGCCGACCTGTTTCGAACCGAATCGCTGGCCCAACTCACCACCGGTGTGCTGCGCCAACTCGATACGCTGCTGAATCTGCGGGGCGGATTTTTTGCCCGGTCGATTGCCCAGCGCGTCGGCCCGAATGGCGTCGTCGCCCTGCTGCGCAAGGGCGAGGGTGAAATCAATGTGGTGGCCGCTACCGGTTCTTTTGCCGGCAGCGAAGGACGACCGGCATTGGAGCTGCTGCCATCCGACGCCCATGCACACCTGCAGCAGGCGCTGGACACCGGTGTCGGCCAATATTGGGATGACAAGTTCATCGGCATCTTTCGCAGTGGCGACACCCTGGACCGCATCGTCTACCTCATGGGTGTGCGCCCCATGCATGAATTTGATCACCACCTGATCCAGCTGTTCTCGCGCAATGTGGGCATTTCCTTCGAAAACCTGCGCCTGCGCGAAGAGGTGGAGGAAACCCAGCGTGAGCTGGTGTATCGCCTGGGCGGTGCGGTGGAGACGCGCTCCAAGGAAACCGGTGGCCATGTGCGACGCGTGGCCGAGATGTCACGGCTGCTGGCCAAACTGGCGAACTTGAGCGACCACGATGCCACCATTCTCAAGCATGCGTCGCCCATGCACGACGTCGGCAAGATCGGCATTTCGGACTCCATTCTCAACAAGAGTGGCAGTCTGACCCCTGAGGAGTGGATCGTGATGAAGCGCCACACCCTGATCGGTTACGAGTTGTTCCAGGGCTCGGAGCGCGAAATCCTGCGCCTGGGCGGAATGATCTCGCTGGAACACCACGAGAAGTGGGACGGCTCGGGTTATCCCATGGGCAAGCAGGGCGAAGGCATTCACATCGCGGCTCGCATCACGGCCTTGGTGGATGTCTTTGATGCCTTGCTGAGCAAGCGGGTTTATAAAGACGCTTGGCCCCTGGAGCGCGTGGTCGCACAGATTCTCGAGCAGTCAGGCCGCCACTTCGACCCCTTGCTGGTAAGCCTGATGATGGACAGCCTGGAGCGCTTTGTGGAAATCCGCGGCCTGCACGCCGACCTGACGGACGACGCCGAAGATGCTGCCTCTGCCGACTAGCAAACCGGACGCGCCGGCGACCGTGGCTGAAATCCTGCTTAATCTGGGGCCCAGCTTTAAGCACAGCCCAGTCGAGCTGGTACATCAAGTGGCGACAGGCATCAAGATGGACTGCTTCCCCGGCGCGCTGGCACAGATCCTGTCCAACCTGGTACTTAACGGACTGCTGCATGCTTTTGAGGATGGGGCTGCAGGTCAGATCGAGGTGCTGGCATCGCGCAGGCCAGCCATGCCCGAGGTCGAGATCACGGTGCGCGACAACGGCAGCGGCATCGCCGCCCAGCATGGGAGTCGGGTGTTCGATCCCTTTTACACCACGCGGCGCAACCAGGGCGGCACCATCACCTTGCACAGTACCGTGGGCGTGGGCACTTCGTTTGTGCTGCGCATTCCGTGCATCGCCCCGCAACATGTGCCGCACCTCGACTGAAGCCGTCTAGCCTCACACCCTTCATATCCATGTCACAAACTAATCGCCTAATAAAAGGCCGATTTGGCTTCAACATATTCACACCCATGACCGAAGCACCATCCGAAAGTCGGGTTCACCCCCGTTCCCAATTCTTCCTGCTGCAAACCGGAGGAGAGCTGCTGTCTTACTTTTCCTTCCGCCCTGAAGCTGCCGTCGAAGCCACTCCCGCCTTGCTGGTCGACCTGAGCGACGGTGGCCTGCAGGTCTTGACCGCGCAGTTATTGGACACCCAGCGATATGAGCTGGAGTTGGTTAGCGGCGAGCGGGTCGGCAGCGCCAAGCGCTACGGGGTGCAACTGATCTGGTCACGTCCGGACGGCATCAACACGCGCAGCGGCTTTGCGTTTGAAGGCAGCTCCGTGGTCGCCGAAGAGGTGGGAGAACTGGTATCCGGAACTGAACACCACATCCTGCGTTGCGTCCTTTACCCACGCTGAACTCAGCGTCTGACGCGCTCTTGGATCTCCTGCAGAGCGCACAGTGGAACCATCAAATCAATCAAGCGATGAAAATCCGTCTGAAATTGCCGTTGGCATTTGCCTTGTCGCTTGGCCTGTTGTTTGCAAGCAGCATGTACGGCCTGTTCAAACTCAATCACGCGGTGGACGTCTACGCGCGTGATGTGTTCAATGCCACGGAATCGCACCGCATCGCATCATTGTCCGGAACAGACTTCGCCTCCGCGGTTCAGGAGTGGAAAAACGTGTTGCTGCGTGGCAAGGACGAAAAGAAACGCGAAGACTACTGGAACGCGCATGAGGCCAAAATAAAGGAAGTCAGGCAGGACTTGCAAACGCTGCAATCGCTGGTCACCCAGGCTCCCGCAAAGGACATGGTGGCAGAACTTGCCAAAGAACTTGAAACCGTTGAAGCCCGCTATGTCACAGCCTTTGCTGCCTACAAGGACGCAGGCAATGATTATCTTGCAGGCGATACATCCGCCAATGGCGCGGATCGCGGCACTGGCAAATTGCTGGGAGAGCTGAAAAAGCAACTGGCCCTGGAAGAAAAGTCCGTTTCCCAGGCGGCAAGTGAAGGGGCAAGGTCGGCCAGCACGCTCGCCTATACGCTGATGCTGACGATCACTGCGCTCAGTATGCTGGCAGTCGCGTGGCTGAGTCGCAGGATCAGCAACTCCCTGCTCGTAGCGGTGCAAGTCGCCGACCGCGTGGCCAGCGGCGATTTGACGCACGACATCGCCCACAATCGCTCCGATGAAATCGGGCAATTGCTCAACGCCCTGGCCACCATGCAATCCAATTTATCCCAGCTGGTGGCCCATGTGCGTCAAGGTTCGGAATCTGTTGCTGCTGCCAGCGCCGAGATTGCGCTGGGAAATATGGACCTGTCTTCCCGCACCGAGCAACAGGCGGGCGCCCTGGAAGAGACCTCGGCCAGCATGGAGCAACTGGGGGCCACCGTGCAACACAATGCTGAAGCCGCCCGCCACGCCCATCAGCTTGCGGCCAGCGCCACTACGGTGGCCCAGTCTGGCGGAGTGGTGGTGGGTCAAGTGGTGGAAACCATGAAGGGCATCAATGAGTCGAGCCGTAAAATCAGCGACATCATTGGCGTGATTGACGGCATTGCCTTCCAGACCAACATACTGGCACTGAATGCCGCAGTGGAGGCCGCCCGAGCGGGTGAAGAAGGGCGGGGCTTTGCAGTGGTCGCATCGGAGGTACGCTCTCTTGCCGGGCGCTCGGCGCAGGCAGCCAAGGAAATCAAAAGCCTGATCCATACCAGTGTGGAGCGCGTGGCCCAGGGAACGGCGCTGGTCGACACGGCCGGAACCACGATGATGGAAATAGTTAGCAGCATTGAACGGGTCACTGAACTCATGGGCGGAATTGGTGCTGCCAGCCACCAACAGGCGTCCGGAGTCGCGCAAGTCGGGGAGGCGGTGACCCAGATCGATCAGGCCACGCAGAAGAATGCTGCCATGGTGGAAGAGATGGCCGCCGCCGCCAGCGGCTTAAAGAGTCAGGCCCAGGAATTGGTGCAGCTGGTCTCGCGCTTCACCATCAGAAGCTGAGCCCTGCGTCGACAAGCCAGTGTTCATGGAATGGAGCACCAAAAACTTTTACCCACAATGGGTACACGACGATAGCGCAAGTGATTTGTCATAATTTTGAAATACTCATTCAGCATGCTTGAATACCATGCTGCAACCCAAAAAATAGGCACCACCCATGACCACTGATACCGAACGACAGCAACAAGAAGAAATGATGCGCCGCATGCGCGAAGACCTGCTCGACAGCTACGACGAGGAGCTGGAGATGGAACTCGAAGAGCGCAATATGGAAGAGCTGGAAGCCACCGGCAAACCGCGCAGCGAAGTGGAACGTTTGGCCAGGCGCAACTACTTCCGGGAATTGTTCCGTCTGCAGGGCGAACTGGTCAAGCTGCAGGACTGGGTGGTAGCCAGCAAGCACAAGGTGGTGATTCTGTTTGAAGGCCGCGACGCCGCCGGCAAGGGCGGCGTGATCAAGCGCATCACCCAGCGCCTGAACCCGCGTGTGGCCCGCGTGGCCGCCCTGCCCGCCCCCAATGACCGCGAACGCACGCAATGGTACTTTCAGCGCTATGTGTCGCACCTGCCGGCGGCCGGTGAGATGGTGCTGTTTGATCGCAGCTGGTACAACCGCGCCGGAGTCGAGCGCGTGATGGGTTTTTGCTCGGACGACGAATACGAAGAGTTTTTCCGCACCGTGCCCGAGTTTGAAAAGATGCTGGCGCGCTCCGGCATCCAGGTCATCAAATACTGGTTCTCCATCACCGACGAAGAGCAGCATTCGCGCTTTTTGGGTCGCATTCACGATCCGCTCAAGCAGTGGAAGCTCAGCCCCATGGACCTGGAATCGCGCGTGCGTTGGGAAGAGTACACCAAGGCCAAGGAAATCATGCTGGAGCGCACCCATATTCCGGAAGCGCCCTGGTGGGTGGTGCAGGCGGTGGACAAGAAGACGGCACGCCTGAACTGCATTCAGCATCTGCTGGACCAGATTCCCTACACCGAGGTGGAACACGACCCCGTGGTGCTGCCAGAGCGTGTGCGCAACGAGGACTACACCCGCCTGCCTGTGCCTGGCGAAATGTACGTGCCAGAACGCTACTGAAGATTCCGATTGCGCTACCGACTGGCATTACCGCCAGACGCGCCGAAACACTGCGAACCCGTATTGAACATCACATTATTTTCCCCTTGAACTCAAGGTGCCGAACTCCGAAACCCTTGCAGCCGTGGAAGAGTCGCGTGCCATGATGTCAAAACGTCGCGCCCGTTTTGCATCTGCTGACGAACTGTTTGCAGATCTTGAAAAAAACAACGGCAAGTAAACGTGCGGTGCCGCCACGCGCCGCCGACTACGCTAAGGCGTTCCTGAGGGATTGGCAGCGCTTGCGCATTCCGTGCGTTTCGACTTGGTGCGGCTCAAAGAGGCCATGATGTTGTTGATCGCCAATGAAGCACCACTTGGCCCTGAATGGCTGGATCACCCATTGAAAGGGGAGTGGGCCGATCATAGGGAATGCCACATCGGTGGTGATTTCTTATTGATTTACCAGATTGAGGCAAATACGATCAATTTCGTACGATCTGGAACTCACTCCGAACTTTTCAGTAACTGACGGATTGGTTGGATTCTCCGGGGAGAGTTTGCCTAACTGGACCCGCTTCGGCAGCGACCGCTGTGGAGAAATTTCCTGGTATTGCCGGCTCGCCCTGAAAGGCCGCAGTCGCGGCGTACCTGCCTCCCACTGGTGCCGAGTGAAAGACGATAGTCAGCCTGCAAGTTGAAGTTCGCCGTGGCGATCCACAGGACCACATGCCCAAGCCGCACCGCTTTAGCGCAGGCTGACGATGTAGTTAGCCAGGTTGTCCATGTCGGTTTCGCTCAGCGTCTGGGCGACGCTGGTCATGTTGCCGGCGTCATTGGTGCGGGTACGCGACTTGAAGTTGCGCAGTTGCTCAATGACGTAGTCGTACTGTTGCCCGGCCACGCGTGGGATCTCGTTCTGGCCCGAGAAGCCGCCCAGGTGGCACATGGCGCACAGCGTTTCATCGGCCTTGGCCTTGCCCAATTGCACCTTGGTTTCGTTGGGAACGTAGGGATTGGCCTTGACGGTCTGCCCGGCAAAGTAATTGGCAATGTTGATCATGTCTTCACGGCTCAGCGTCGCCGCCAGGGGGGACATGATGGCGTTGTGTCGGCGACCTTCCTTGAAGTCCTTGAGCTGGATGTAGAGGTAGCGCCAGCTTTGGCCGGCCAGGTTGGGGTAAATGGGCAACACGGCATTGCCATCTTCGCCGTGGCAGGCGGCGCACACCGCAGCCTTGGCCTTGCCCGCTGCAATGTCCTGCGCCATGCCGGATGAAGGAGCCCACAGCAAGCAGCTAATAGCCAGGGACAGCAGGAATGGATAGGTCTTCATGGGATTCAAAAGGAATATGAAAAATGGCGGCCCCTCAGGGGTCCGCCATTGGATTGCAATCAAGAGAATTGCGTCAGAGACGACGCATTGACCTTACTTGTCGAGTGCGTACACCACCATGGAATTGCCGCGACGGAAGTCCAGCTGGTTGTTACCACCGCAGCCCATCGCCACGTACTGTTTGCCCAGCACGGTGTAAGACACCGGCATGGCATTGGCGCCGGCGCCACAGTTGTATTCCCACAGCAGTTCGCCGCTCTTGGCATCCAGCGCACGGAACAGGCCATTGCCTTCGCCGTAGAACACCAGACCGCCAGCGGTTGCCAGTGCGCCACCAATCAAAGGCTGCTCGGTGTCGAACTTCCAGGCCACCTTGCCGGTGTCATAGTCCACTGCCGATAGACGGCCCCATTGCTTCTCACCCTCCACCACCTTGAAGGCGCCGCCCAGCCACAGCTTGCCGCCCGGGTACTTGGCGGTTTCCACGTGGTAGGTCATGGGCTGGTGCAGGTTGAGTGCGTAGCTCAGATGCAGGTCCGGGTTGACGGCCATGGGCGACCATTCGACGCCGCCATTGGCACCGGGCAACATGCGTGCGCCGTCCGCGGTGGGCAGCACCCACATGTTCTCCTGCGGAATCATGGCTTCGGAGAAGCGGATCAGTTCGCCGTTTTCGCGGTTATGCACGTAGACATGGCCGGTCTTGCCGCCATGGATTACGCCGGGAACCATCTTGCCGGACTTGTCTTTGACGTCCACCAGAATAGGGGGGCTGACCGCATCCAGATCCCAGACATCGTGGGCGATGTACTGGAAGTGCCATTTGTAGGCACCCGTGTTCAGATCCACCGCCACCAGGGAGTCGGTGTACAGGTTGTCGCCAGGACGCTCGGCACCATACAAGTCGGGCGAGGGGTTGCCCACCACAAAGAAGATGGTGTTGGACTTCAGGTCCACGGCCGGGTTCATCCAGACACCGCCGCCCAGGGTTTGGTAGAACGAGCCATCGCGCGCCAGTTGCGCCTTCTCGGCGGCAATGTTGCGGTGCATGTCGCGCCCGGTGGCGTCGTTGACGGCCCAGACGCCTTCGCTGCCCTTTTCGGGGATGGTGTTGAAGGTCCAGAGCAGATTGCCGTTGGCCGCATCAAAGGCTTTGACGAAGCCACGTATGCCGTACTCGCCGCCGTTGGTGCCTATCAGCACCTTGCCACCCACGACGGTGGGGGCCATGGTCTCGCTATAGCCTTTTTCAGGATCGGCGATTTCAATGTTCCACAGCACCTTGCCGGTCTTGGCATCCAGAGAGACCAGACGCGAATCCAGGGTGCCCATGAACAGCCTGCCGCCCTCTACCGCCACACCACGGTTGTTGGGTCCGCAGCAGAAGGTGGTGATAGGGCCCATCTTGTGTTTGTAGTGCCAGAACTCTTTGCCGGTCACCGCGTCCAGCGCGTACACATGGTTGTACGAGGTGGTCATGTACATCACGCCATCGACCACGATGGGCGCTGTTTCCATCGACTCCAGCACTTCGGTCTGGAAGGTGAATTTGGGCTTGAGACTCTTGACGTTGCCGGTGTTGATCTGCTTGCCGGGGTAGAAGCGCGTTTGCGCGTAATTGCCGTTGGTGTGCAGCCAGTCTTTGTCTTGCGCACCGGCTTTATCGAGTTGGGACTGCGACACATTGATGCCTTTGGCCAGGGTGCTGGCACCGCTGCCGACTTCTTTTTGGCCTTGAATTTCTTGCGCTGAAGCCAGTCCCGCCAAGGTGCTGAGCGCCATGGTCGTGAGGGCTAGGACTTTTCTATAAGGGATATTCATATTCGGTTTCTCTCTCGTTGATTTGAGTAGTCTTCCTGGACTCCAAGTGGTAATTTTTTTGATAAAAATACAACCCAGAGGATCGGCATTTTTCTACTACCCAGGGATGTATGCCTATAGGGACTTACCCGTTATCCGGGATACAGAAAAGGACATTCCCCGGGGGCCATCACCGCAAAAAAAAGGGGAGTATATATTCGCCTCCTTGCCCTCAACTTTTGGAGTTTTCAGTGCATTTTTCGCGAACTTTTCACCAAGCTTTGGTGCTGTGCGCCGTGCTTGTTACCAGCAGCATGGCCAGCGCGCAAATGGGCGCGGACCAGATCAACCGCAACGGCCAATATGTGCTGGCGGCCAAGGCCGGCAAAGTAGAGCGCGTGGCCCAGTTACTGCGCGAAGGTGCGGCCGTGAATTCGCGTGACCGCCTGGGCAACACGCCCCTGAATATGGCCGCAGGCAAGGACAACGCGGCCCTGGTTGATGTGCTGCTGGCGGCGGGTGCTGACCCCAACCAGGCCAATATTTCGGAAGTCACGCCGCTGATGGGCGCCTGCTTTGTGGCCAATGCGGAGATGATCAAAAAACTACTGGCCGCCGGCGCCCAAACCGATGCGCTGGACCGGGTGAAAAAGACTGCTGCCACCTATGTGGCAGGCAACGGCTGCATACCGTGCATGCAAGCCCTGCTGGCTGGCGGCGTCAAGGTCAATGCGTTGCTGGACAACCAGCTCACGCTGCTGATGTGGGCGGCCGGCTCGGGGCAGGACAAGATGGTGCAATTCCTGCTGGACCAGGGTGCCGACAAGGGCCAGAAAGACAACCGTGGATTGACCGCAGCGGCCATTGCGCGCGATGCCAAACAGGGTGCGTCCGTAGCCTTGCTGGAGTAAGGGCCATCGCAAAAAAAACGACATGAAATAGTCATCAGGGTTTCACGGTTTTGTCAGAACATTGCATTTTTCACACGCTGCTGAACCCCTATGAAAATCACTGTAATCGGCACCGGCTATGTGGGCCTGGTGACCGGCACCTGCTTGTCAGAAGTCGGCAATGACGTTATCTGCTTTGACACCGACAAGGCCAAGATTGCCGCCCTCAAGCAAGGCGTGCTGCCGATCTGGGAACCCGGTCTGGACGAGATGGTGGCGCGCAATGTGAAGGCCGGGCGCCTGCACTTTACCGACGATATTGAAGCTGCCACCCGCTTTGGCACCATCCAGTTTATTGCTGTGGGCACCCCCCCGGGCGAGGACGGCAGTGCCGACCTGCAATACGTGGTGGCGGCCGCCCGCGCCATCGGCCGCCA